>Ga0304730_1000603_pt1 | contig 30359 bp, 24 predicted proteins | sample M_130628_MF_Meta_FD_190474 | JGI IMG/M metagenome (GOLD analysis project Ga0304730, IMG submission 190474) | Freshwater microbial communities from Lake Montjoie, Canada to study carbon cycling - M_130628_MF_MetaG (v2) (version 2) | ecosystem: Environmental > Aquatic > Freshwater > Lake | place...
TGAGCGCCTTCAGATAATCCATCCCCACGAACGCCTAGATCAGCCCGTAGACTGCCCTTATGCGCGTATTTATCACCGGTGGTGCAGGTTTTATCGGCTCCCACCTCACCGATGCTCTGATCGCCCGTGGGGATGAAGTCACCATCCTCGATAACCTCACCACCGGCTCTGCCACCAATCTCGCCCACCTCGAAGGCAAAATCGAACTCGTTCAAGGCGATATCCGCGATGCCGCCCTGATCGAAAAGCTGATGGCACCTGCCGACCTCGTCCTTCACATGGCGGCAGCCCTTGGCGTTAACACCATCTTAGAAAAAACAATCGAATCAGTATCGGTTAACTTCACCGGATCTGAAGTTGTATTAAACGCCGCAACAAAGTTAAAGAAGCGCATCATTATCGCAAGCACATCTGAGATCTACGGCAAGAACCCACAACAACCGCTCAATGAAGAATCAGATCGCGTCGTCGGTGCCCCTCAGAGAATTCGCTGGACTTACTCTGACGCCAAAGCACTTGAAGAAGCAATCGCACATTCTCTCCACACCACTGAAGGCCTGAAAGTAACGACCGTGCGCCTCTTCAACACAGTCGGCCCACGCCAGACAGGCCGCTACGGAATGGTCCTTCCTCGCTTTGTTCAAGCAGCCCTCAACAACGAACCCATCACCATCTACGGTGATGGATCACAATCACGCGTCTTCTGCCACGTACAAGATGCTGTCAAAGCAATCCTCACGCTAGCCGCCACAGATTCCACAATCGGCGATGTCTTCAACGTCGGCGGCGTCGGTGAAACAACAGTCAAAGAACTAGCCGAAAAAATCATCGCACGAACAAACTCAACATCCACAATTACCTACACGCCCTACATTGACGCCTACCCTGCCGGCTTTGAAGATATGCAACGCCGCGTCCCCGACATCTCCAAGATCAAAAAAACAATCAACTGGTCACCCGCAAACACTTTAGATTCCATCATCGATGATGTCGCTAGCTCAATGCGAGGATAAACATGGCTAAGTACAAAAACACCAAGCAGATCGCTAAGGCAGCCAAGAAAGACATCTCAGATTCAAAACTTCATAAGTACCTGATCGCAATCCCACTCATTGCACTGTTCATCAAATTCATCATCATGGGAAATATTCAAGCTGGTGGATGGCTTGGAGCTGATGGTGAGAATTACGTCGCCGGCGTAGATGGACTAGTGGCAGACGGCTTCTTCTCAACCGAACCAAAACTATCGTATTGGCCCGCCGGATACCCCATCTTACTTTGGCCGATAGGCGCAATTACGGTCTCAAAGTTCTTCTATGTCGTCAGCTTCTTGCAATCAGTTTTCTTTGCATTCTCAACTTATTTCTTCACCAACAAGCTGCGCAACAGCTCGTTGAGATACCTTGCATTTTGGGTGTCAGTTTTGATTACATTTAACCCGACACTTTCTCTGTCATCTCTAGCTATCGGGTATGAGGCACCGATTGCATCGTGCTTCATGATGATTGCAGGCATTATCTGGGCAAATGCAACTTCAACATTTAATAAGAAATTCTGGCTCAACGTCGCATATGTCGGTGGATGGTTTGCGCTGGCAACATTCATGCAGCCACGCTTCATACTAATTGCAATAATTGTCTCAATTTTGTGGGCTTTAAAAATAGTTGGCACAAAGAATCGGATTGGAATCGCTGCGCTAATCACGGCCATAATGATGGTTGCGCCCGCAATTATGATTTTTAGAAACTCGGTTGTTATTGATAAAGCTACGATCTCAACAAACCTTGGTGTGACCATGCGTATTGGTGCGGGTCCTGAAACATCGGGCGGCTACCAGAGAAAAGGCCCTGAAGTTCCTTGCGAACCTAAAGCGCCTGCGAACTCAGTTACCGATAATGAAGTCGTGATCTGTGTTGTGAAGTGGTATCTCACTAACCCTCTCGACACTGCGCGTTTATCATTTAATAAAGCGCTCTTCTTTTGGTCGCCTTGGTCAGGCCCAAAGGTTGAAGGCACGATGGCACGAAATCCCTGGCTAAAGATTTCACCGGCCCATCAAGTTGCACAAGGTTCACAGAGTGGCCACGATTTTGTTTATGGACCTTTTGGAATCTTAGTGTCATGGGGCTGGAATCTCGGGCAGATGCTCTTCCTCTTTGTTGGCTACCGATCGCTACGAAAGATCGGTGCGGACGAGAAGTTCTTTGCAAATGTCGTAGCGACGCCGGTAGTCCTATCGTGGCTGATCTCTATCGGCACAATCGGAGATCACAGATTCCGTATTCCAACAATGTCCATGAGCATTTTCTTACAAGTTGTGGCGTTTTTGGTAATACGTAAGCGGCTCAACGAACGCGTGGGTTAGCTTAAAGCGAGTGTGCACCCTTAACTTTGCCAGTGGTATCAAAAACATAGGGCGCTGACTTTAAAACTGCTGCAGAATCTGTCACTGAATGTAACGTCACAACCACTGCAATATCTGATCCGCCGAGCGGTGTTGATGGCTCACCCATCCAACTTGCAACCAAATCATCACTCCATGTAACCGTGGCTCCCGCCTTTTTCAGCTCTTCAATAACCAGCTCTGCAGGCGTCTCGCGCACATCGGCCACATTCTGCTTGTAGGCAACACCCACAACCTGCACAGATTTACCCTTAAGGCTCCCACCGTTATCAGCTGCAACACGATCAACGACATAGGCAGCCATCTCAAGGTTTACTTCATTTGCTCGCTCAATAAATGTCGCCGGAACGCCAACGCGTGCCGCCGTATCTGCTAAATATGAAGGGTCAACAGGTATGCAGTGGCCACCCACTCCAGCGCTAGGTATAAATTTCATAAATCCGTATGGCTTAGTTGCTGCCGCATCAAGAGTTTCGTATACAGAAATTCCGAGTGCATGAGCAATCTGCGCAAATTCGTTAACTAGTGCGATATTTACTTGCCTAAATGTGTTCTCAAATAGTTTTGCGGCTTCGGCCACCTCGGGTGAAGAGACTTCAACTAGATTGTCGCAGAACGTTGAATAAAAATCGTGAACGGCCTTTGATGCTTCAGGTGTAAGACCTGCGTATAGACGTGGTGTGCTCTTCTGATCCCAGTCCGTGCGACCTGGATCAACTCTCTCTGGTGACACCGCGTACATGTGTTCAATCGATCCATCTGAATACTTTTCAATCTCAGGCTTAATTAGATTACGCACTGTCCCAGGAAAAGAAGTCGACTCGTTGATGATCAAAGCAGGCCTCATTATATTCTCGCCAATTGTCTTGCACGCCGCCTCAACAAAAGCCAGATCGGGCTTTCTATCTTTAGTCAGCGGTGTTGGAACAGCAATCACCACAACATCTGAGCCAGCAATATCCACAGCATTTGTTGTTGCCTTGTATTTCCCAGCAGCAATCCACTTGGCCAAATCAGAAGATGCCACGCCTTCAATGTGCGATTTACCACTATTTAAGGCATCAACCACACCTTGGTTCATATCAAAGCCAACAACGCTGTGGTGCTCTGCAGCAAAGACAGAGATGGTTAGACCAACATAACCCTGCCCAATAATTGTAACCTTCATTAACTATCCAAGAACATTCGGATTATTTGGATCCAAACGCTTCATATTCTCTAAAGCGGTTGCCTTTTCGGCCGCAGAACTCTTCGAGATGAAATAGAACATCTTCCAAGAGTCAAAGTTGTCAGGATTGAACTGGACACTTATCTGCGCGTACTTATATGCCAAGTCATACAACTTACTATTCTCCATCAGTTGCACAGCACTGGCATACTTGTAAGAGTTTTGGGGATTCAAATATCCAGGCACCAGAGCTTCTTCTAGCTTTTGCGCATTCTGTGACGATAGGGCAGAGCGCCACTTTGCATCGGCGCTATATGGTGGGCAAGCAATAAGAAGACCGACTACAGCGCCAACACCTGCAACCATTGTTGAACTAAAAATTGTCTCTCCTTGCTTTTGACGAACTACACGTCGTCCCTTCACTGCTGTTGATTTCGATCCATCTTCAGTCGACTTAGCCGGGCGCGTCGCAACTTCATAAGCAATTAGCGCTCCACCAAAGAGCCAACCCCATATTGCAAGACCAATTTGGTTAATCGAGATTACTGATTGCAACTGGTAACAGAGCCAGGCAGTTGTGAGAGTAACAAAAACTCCATCATAGGCCCGGGCGCGAATAGTCACTTTAACAATTGCAATTACCGTAAGGATCAAAAGCGCGATATAGCTAATGAATAGCGGCCATCCACCAAATGCAAATACATCAAATGGAACGTTGTGCGCTGCATTAGTAACCGTATTCGGTCCTGGAAGTACGAGTGCTTGGGTGTCACGCGCTCTGCGATACCAGTCGCCATAAGTATCGAAGCCAACACCAGTAAATGGGTGACTTGTTCCCATATTCCAACCTGCTTGCCAGTATTCACCGCGGAGCGATACAGAAGTCTTATAAATATATTTTGTTAGTGGGCCAATTTGTAGCGCGCCAAGAAGCGCAAATAACCCACCCACGGCTATTACCACCACATATCCAATTTGAGCTACAACATTTTTAAACTTTGAACGCACCAAGTAAAAACCGACTATGCCCAAACCGGCTGCGACAACGACGCGGCCCTGGATAGCGTGCGACTCTATAATTTCATAAACTGCTGCAAGAAAAACTACTCCAGCACCAAAGCGATACTTAAGTTGCACATCATTCTTAGCAGAGTAGGCAACAAGGCAGGCGGCGAATAAACCTAAAAATGCTCCAATAAAATTGGGATTACCGAAAGTTCCCAATATATTTCCATACGGGTTGCTCCATGGAATGAAGTCACCAAAAAATACAACCCACAAGCAATACACGACGTTTATAAATCCGGCCCCCAACAACCCCCATATCAAAATTGTGAAGCTAGAACGGGCACGAAGCACTGCAGCAGCCAGGATTACAAAAATCAACAATATGTAGGTAACAAATGCAGTATTTCGACCATACACGCCATAGATGTTCTGAACCAATGGACCATTGCTATTCACGATCGTGTTAATGCCAGTGGCGACCAAGAGCCCTGAGACAACCACAAGAGACTTTGAGTGCATCCATAGATCGCGTGCACCAAATGCCAGGAGCACCGCAAAAGAACCTGCTGCAAGGCCCCCTAGGGCAACGAGCTTTGTTACGTTCACTGGATCAGTCACTGTTCCCGTGATTACAAGCACTGCTACAAAGGCAGATCCGATCCCTAGTATGCGAGCAATTGTTCTTTCAGCCAATTGGTTGATCATGCGCAAATCTTAACCTGTAGAAAGCCGAAACCCGGCTCCTCGTGAGAGGAACCGGGTTTCGGTTACTAATAAAGGGGGCTTATTAAGCCTTTACCTTCTTAGCAATCTTTGCAACTACTGCTGCAAGTGACTTGATCTGAGCCTGTAGGTCTGAGATCAACTTGGTTACAGTCTCTGAAAGAGCTGCAACTGCATCAGATGCTTCCTGAGCTGCTGTTGTTGCAGCATCTGCTGCTTCAGCTGCAGCAAGAGCTGCATCTGTTGCTGCATTCGCTGCATCTGTTGCTTCGTTAGCTGCATCTGTTGCTGCATCTAGACCAGGGTTTGAAACAGTTACTGAACCTGTGATTGTTCCCTTGGTTGTTGAATCAGTAGCAGATCCTTCTGTGGCTGTGAATGTCACAGTTCCAGCAGATGGTGCGTAGAAGATGTAGGTAGCAACGCCACCTGCGACAGTTACTGTTTCAGCAGTTGGAAGTGTTGAACCTGAAACACTTACGTTTGAAGTGAAACCAGCTGAAGACACTAGGAAGCGTGCTCCATCTGCAACTGGGTTACCTGAAGCATCAGTTGCTGTCAATGTAACAGTTACCTTCTGGCCAGCTGTTGGAGCTAGGGTGTCGAAGCCAATTGTGACAGTCTTTGCTGTCTTTGCACCGACTACGATTGCAACTGTCGCTTTGATAGTTGCAGCAGTACAAGCAGCTGTATCGCATAGTGTGATTGTTGCCTTACCTGACTTCACACCAGTTACAACGATGCTTCCTGCCGCACCAATTGTTGCTGGAACTGTTGCTACAGATGTATCTGAAGAAGTAGCGTATACAGCTGGAGCTGCTGTCTTGTAAGCAGCCTTATCTGCACCAGTTACTGTGATTGTTGCGGTATCGCCAACGCCAATAGACTTGACTGCGACTGTTCCTGCGTATGACGCAACATCACCGAAGAAGGTAACTGACTCGGTTGCAAGAAGAGTTGTTCCTGCATAGATTTCAACCTGAGCAATACCTTCAGTGCCGTCTGAGAAGACACCGATGACATCGCCTGCTGTTGTTGTAATTGCGCGACCAGAAGAAACCATGCCTGATGAAACACTAGCAGCAGCGTTTCCGACAGTTCCAGGTGTTCCTGACTTTACAACCACTGTAAGTGCTGGCTGTGTTGCAAGAGTTGTTCCATTTGCATTCTTTACAGAAACTACAATTGTTGCAGCTTGTGCTGTTGGAGCAAGTGTCTTTGCAACAACTGTAGCTGAGTCTGCAGCCGCACTTGTAACTGATTCACCTGTCTGAATGAATGAAGTTGACTTAGCTGCTGATGCAACTGTGTCGTCAGCTGGAGCAGCTGTAACAGTTACTGTCAATGTGACAGCAGCTGAGTTCAGTGTTCCTCCACCTTGTACTGTAGGTGTGAACTTGTAAACATAAGTTCCGACCTTTCCAGCAGCAAGTACAGGGACAGCAACAGTGATCTTTCCTGAAGTTGCAGTTGAAGCTGCAATGCTCTGGATTGTTGTTGTGAATGTGTTCTGAGTTACAGTTACAACAGAGTTAGCTGTGTCTGATGCTGTAAGAGTTGGCATTGTTGTAGCACCTGATGGAAGTGATGTTGCAGAAGCAACAACAGTCATCGTGTCGCCAGCAGCAGTTGCACCTGACAAGAATGTTCCTGTCAATGTAACTGTTGCTGTCTCGCCTGTCATGATCGCTGCTGTTGTAGCAGAGATCGCAAGCGTGTCAGCTTGTGTTGCTGCCTGTGATGGTGCAACGGAGATAACTCCGAAGCTCAACGCGGCAACAGCAACAAGCGCTACGCGCTTAATTGATGTAGACATTTGTTTCCTTTCGATAGTCGATCCACGGACTATCCGTGGTTCGGCTTGGAGCAAGCGAACTTGCCCCCCTCGATTCATCGCACGTGCTGATGAATCAAATTCTCCGCCGTGTATCCGGACGCGGCGAAGAAAACTAGGCAGATGAAATGTCACGTGCTTCATCCTTATGCTTTTCCTGCATTCGACTCGTCAACATAAATTGACTGAGCCAAAATCTGTGTCTTTCCTGCATTCAAAAGAAGTCGAGTTGTAATCGACTTTGGTGTTGCAGAGAGGTCATATCCGCGGGTGCCCACGGGAGCGACATACCCTAAAGGTAGAGTTGAGACTAGGGAAATTCTAACGGTCACAAGGTACTGCCCGTTGGACATACGCTCAAAATCAGCGCTCGTGGCGCCGGTTTCTAGGCTGGCCCAGAAGCCATCCTTGCCGTATGAGGCACCATCTAGCTTGTAGCTAGTGCCATTTCCATCGACCGTAATGGTCTGCAAGAGCATCACATTCGGTCCACCCGAAGCGGTAATCGCCTGAGTGCTCAATACTGTTCCGGCCTCGGTAGCCACTGGGACATTCTTATTAAGGCGGATCTTGCCGAGTTCGCCGTTCTTTCCTGTTACGTTCAAAGCTGTTGGAAGTCCTTCAGCATCAAGGCCGAGCCAAGCAAGCTTGGCACCCTTGATTGATAGACCAGAGACCATAGTGCTGGACTTCTTGGCTGGGTATGAAATAGATGGTGATGGGGTTGCAGATGTTGCTGCTTCTGTTGGTTCAACAACAACTGGTGCATCCTGTCCAGCAACTGGGCCAGAGAGAACTGACGCTGTTGGCGCAATAACGCCCTCATTGCCAGTCATTGAGTTAAAACCTAAGAATGCTGCGAAGACCAAGACCAAAGAAAGGGCTGCCTTTGACGACTTCTGCGCAAGCTCTGCTGCCTTCTTATACGTAGTAGACAACATATCGAGAGCGGTAAGGCCACGCTCTTCATCGATAACAAGTTCAGAAAGAACGCGACGAAGAGATGTGCGAGCGCGAGAAACAGTGTGGCGCACTGCAGATTCCTTGATTCCAAGCTCTGCTGCGATTTCCTCTGTTGAACGGCCTTCCATCTCCCACATAACAAGAGCTGCACGCTCTGCAGGGGAAAGGAGAGCAAGCGCTTGACGAATAATTGCTGCATCTTCTGCAGCTGAAATAGCCTGTGAGTGATCCCCATCGACCTGCCATGCAGCTTCGACCTCAGCCTGGGCATCATCGATCACAACAAGGTTGGGACGACGACCCTCTAGGCGGAATAGATCGATGCAGAGGTTTTCGATGGTGCGGTGTAGATAAGAGAGTGCATGATCTTGTGATTCAAGCTCTGGGGCTGCAAGCATGAACTTGATAAGTGCATCCTGTGTAATTTCTTCTGCTTTAGCGGAATCCTTCAATACGCGATTAGCGTGGGCAAGAAGCTCTGAACGGTGCTCTGTGTAGAAAGCACCGAGCTCTGCGACGGTCCACACGCGAGGACCTGCAGAGGCTGCAGACTTCTTAAATGCCACTTTGGGACTTCTTTCTTAACCGGTTTGGTACTTCAGGGACACCCGTCGGTGCCTCTACTACCTACTACGCATCCTAGCCTAGATTGTAGCGGAGATAGGACAAAACGGACATTTCGTTCTATAAACCCATTAACTTGGCTTGCTCATCGAAATTTTTTACAGATTTCCGGACCTGTTCAAAGTTTCCACTGGCTTGCACTTGCCCACTTTCAAGGTAATAGACCGTATTCGCCGTTCGCACGGTGCTCAAACGGTGCGCAATTATCACGACCGTTACTTCACCTGCGAGGGCTTCAAGCGAACGAGAAATGGCGGATTCGGTTTCGCCATCTAGTGAGCTCGTTGCCTCGTCCAAGACAAGAAGCTTTGGCTTTGTATACATAGCCCTAGCAATCCCAAGTCGCTGTCGTTGGCCACCGCTTAAACTCGTGCCCCGCTCTCCTACCTGCGTATCGACGCCCTTGGGCAATGACGCGACCAAATCCTCTAGTTGAGCAACGGCGATAGCACTAATCACGTCTGCCTCGCTTACTTCGGACGCGGCGAATCCCATCGCTATGTTGTCGCGGATCGATCCATTGATAATTACAACATCCTGAGGGACGTATCCGATACTCCCTGGCCAGAATTCAATTGTAGTAAGAGGTGAATGTCCTGATAACAAAACGCTTCCTTCGTCTGGTTCGAGCACTCCTAAAATTAAATCGACAAGTGATGTTTTGCCGGCACCAGATGGACCAACGAATGCAACAAATTCCCCCGGGTTAATTTGTAGCGTTAGATCCCGAATCGTTGGACTTTCATTTCCCGGATAAGTAAAATTTAAATTGTTGATGCGTATCTCCGGTGAAAAATCTCCCGCCTGAGTACTCTCGCTTTTCCATTTAGATGTCGGTTGAGAAATATTCCCGCCAAGTTCTTCGATTAACTCAAATGCAGGTTCAGCGGCACCAACACTATTTTTAATTTGAATCGCACTCTGTTGAAGTCGCAAAACTGCTGGCGCTATCCTACTTCCTGCAGCGAGAAAAATTGCCATGGTTGCAGTGGCATGAACCGCGTCATGTCTGGCAAATTGAATCGCACCAATCACGAATGTACCAACTAATACAGTTGCTTCGATCATATACTTACCAATACTCGGTAAAAAGGCAGAATCAGCCATAACTTGAGCTGAATCAGCTCGATTTCGTCTGTTCTGCTCAGAGTAAAACTCGCGGCGACCTCGGACTAGGATTTCTCTATATGAGTGCAGGACCTGTGTAACTTGCTCATTTCCCTCTAGTCTGTTGAGCATTTGAAATCTACCCATTGAGCTAGCTTTCTTATTGAGTAGCGCATAAATAAGCATTCCGACTAAAGTAAATAGTATAAGTGTTTCAAAAGCGATCATCGGATCGACAAAGAATAATCCGACGCTCATTACTATCAATAATGAACCGTCTGCAATCAATGTCACAATCGAACCGAGGAAACCCATTGTGATTGCATGAACCCCATCGTTCAGAATATAGATTGTCTTTTGTGAGGATCGTTTATTCACTAAAAGTACAGACTGAGACAGCAATCTCGTGATCATATTTCCTGAAATAATTGCGGCTTGAAAACTTAAAAAACGAAGTGATTTTCTAGTGAGCACGACCGTAAGAATTGTTCGAAATACAAAAAATAGGATTGCAAGAACACCTATCACTGTGACTTGCATTTGTAGGGTTAGATTCTCAATTCCAATGCTGTTCAGGACCTTTGAAACACGATTGCCTGCTGTACCTGACTCAATCCCTTGTATGGTTAACGCTCCTAAAATACCGATCAGCGCTACACCAATGAGATCCAACCCTGCCGTTAGTATCTGAATACAAGATGCGCCAATCAATTTTATCTGTTTTTTTCGATCCAAAAGACTAAATGCTCGCTTCAAGATTGAGTAAATCGAATTATTGCCGTTCACGTTGCTATTGCTCATATCAGCAAACACACTTTCTTGGGGACTCTTAATCTACGGAAGTCTACTTTGGCCATGCAGGAACTCTGATCCAGTTGTTTGGAATTAAAGACTCGGGCTCTGGTAGTCCATAAAACCACCGATCAGGGACAATCACAACAGGACTTGCTGTGTGAGATAAGTTTGCAGCCCACCAACCAAATGTTGAGTTAGAAAGTACGTACCCTGCGCCATACCGCATTATTTGTAACGTGAGTGCATCAGAGTTTTCCGGCACAAGGATTTTTTCACAAAGCGGAAGTAACTCAGGTGGCAGTTTAGAAATTGCGAGATCAATGTCGTCGGAAAAAATCCAGATTTTTCCGAATTTGCGACGGAGCAGAATCTCTTTTAATGCATTGCCATAATAAGTGTTTGGAAGCAATCCAATATCTGGTTCATTTACATAATCACCGAGGCGAATATGAAGAACAAGTGGGATTTCTCTCTCTGCTTTCTCTCGGTAGTATTCTAAAGTCTCTTCCCAGCGTGGGGTTGAGATCAAGCGCATTGTTGCTTGTGCGCTCTCGGAATCTAGCCACTTATAGCTTTGAAAATAACCGATGAGTAATGTCGGACTACTAGGTACTTCGAGTTCACAGTAGCCTACGCCTTTTGCGCTCAATATCTTGTAGCGAAACTTGAATCTAGCCCTAATTAAAAAAGTTGCAATTCGATCAAGAAATTTTCCTAGGTATAATATTTGTTCTAACTTTTTTTCTGTAACCCCTCTTCGAAGAATCCATCCGGCACACTTTTTCCAAAACACTCCAAATTCTTCTTGAGGAGCAATAGAAACCGCGTTATGAAAATCAAATTGCAGAGCCGAAGCCAATCCCTTGCTTGTCACTCGAGGGTTTCCGAGTTCTTGCAATACATGAACTCTACCGTCCTTACTCAAACTGAGCCCGGCGGCTATTTGAAACAACTGGTTTCCCATACCCCCAGTCAAATAGATGTTAATAATTCCGGATTGTTTAGATTTCAACCGCGAATGATCTAAATGGTTTCCGTGAAATATTGACCAACCATGTTTGGGGAGCGCCTTAATTGATGCACCCAAAAAAATTGAAGTACAAGTCAGTTTCGTCCTTACTTCTCCAAATTTAATCGCTGACACTAATTGTCGACTTAACATAATTAGCGCTACTAAAACCGAAGAACCTTTTGAATCTGCCAATACTCGCTCGATTAATCTCATGCTGTGAGCTAGATCTTGCATTTTGCTAACTTGATTAGTTAACTGCTTAGGATTTCCCGTGAAGTATTGGTAAGTGATTGAGTCTGAAAATGAAATCGTGTCACTATTCTTGATCGCCTCTAAGATATAGACTTGATCTTCACCCATTGATAATGAAGGAAAACGTATCTGCCTTATAACCTCGGTTCGAAAAATGATTCTCCAAATGCCAGGATTTATGGCTAGTGAAACAATTCCGCGAGTCTCTGATATGCTGATTAGTTCATTTGAAAGATACCTAGCCTGGTACTGGCTGACTAATATGTCTGCGGTAGAAGCTTTTACCTCTGCAAGAAAAGTTCGCAAATCACCGACATCGTCGGCGTCCCAAAACAAGACTCTGGATCCCTGAGAATTTTCGTAGCCGAAATTTCGGGCTCCTCCGGGATTGCCGCAATTCACAGTCAAAAATTTGACATTAGCTGCGACAAATTTTGACTGGATCTGATCTAAATGTGGATTGGATTGATCAATTAAACCGTCTGTGACTATTACGAATTCGATCCCGTGTAGCTGATAGTTATTCCGAATTGACTGCTCAAGATGGCTGAGGTCGGACGTATTCTTTGCGACTGGAATGATGACAGATAGTAGGAAGTCGCTTTTTTCGAGTTCCACTGGACTCCATTCCCCACTTCAAGACTAATATACTCACATAGTCTACAGGTTTACCTGTCTAGGAAGAGGTCCGTTTGAATAGCCCACTAAGCTACGCGTTGCTTATTGTTGCTTACGCAAGGGCAGAGAATTTATCGCGAATCGTTGAGACAGCGCTACAATCTGGTGTCAACAGAATTTATATCGTTTTAGACGTCTCAAGTACAAATAAGAAAATTCAATCTGAACAGAAAAGAATTGAAGCATTCGTTCGGAATATCAAACTTGCATCTGATATCTCTTTACGGCTAAATGTTCGGGATCGAAACATAGGTTGCAGTGCTAATTTGCTTTCGGGGATTGATTGGGCGTTTACAAATGAAGAGTGTCTCGCAATTCTTGAGGATGATTGTATCCCGACTTCAGATTTTTTCGAATTTACTGATCAAGCTCTTAGGTACATCGAAAACAGGGATGATGTTTGGATCTCGGGAGGATTTCGGGTATTACCGCATCTCTTTCCAGATCAATCAGTTCTCACAAAGTATCCAATAACGTGGGGTTGGGCCACCACTCGAAAGAAATGGCTCGAGATGCGCGAGATCCTTGTCAACCAAGAGCGGACCTTCCATAACTTTGATTATGAAGGTTGTGGAATGCTAGAAAAAGTGTACTGGCGCGCTGGAGCTAGACGAAGTTATCAGGGTTTTATTGATGCGTGGGACATACCTTTGGCATTAGCTTTTCTTAGTGAAAATAAATCGTCTCTTTTACCAGGAGCATCATTAGTTAGTAATGTAGGGGACGATGAATTTGCAACACATACATCTTCAAAATCTTCAGGGATCTCGCAAAGTGTTGGAGTGTTCCAAAAAGATAAACTCTTACCCGTCGCGTCGAATTCATTGAATCGGTCAATTGCATATGACCACTTCAAAATCCGTAGAAGGTATTTGTTCACGACAAAGATACGGGCAATGTGCGACTTGTTCTCGTCCACTTTTGGATCAGAAGTGAAAAACCCATTAATGCTTAGATGGAAGCAAGCCAAAATCAAATAATCTCAAATGCTCCTATAAATTTGCAAGAGACTTTCCCCATGAGCTGCTGGCGAAAAAAGCTCTCGGGCTTTCATCAAATCTAACTTTTTCTCAAGAAGCCTTGGAATTGCTTCCAGAATTACACTTAGTTCTTTGCTATTCCTGTTTGGAAAAATCGGAAGTGCAAAATGTTGAAGTAACTCAGGAATTCCTCCTGCATCTGAGCCAATGACCGGAATTCCTAAGCTTATTGCCTCAATTACTACATTAGGGGAATTATCTTGCACGCTTGGCACCACCAAAACGTCAAGATTTAAAATTTCCTTTTGTAATTCTCGCCCCTCTATTAGTCCGAATTGTCTGATGCGTAAATTACTAGGTAAATTCTCAACACTTCCAGTTCCAAATAGGGCCAATTCATATTTTTCAAGCTTGTTCGTAGGCAAAAATCTCAAAGCCTCCAAGAGCACGTTTAAGCCTTTGTAAGAATTATTGAGATCAACAGAAGAAAAACCGATTTTTATTCCATTTTTCAACGGTTTATGATTTTTGCGCGCGAACTCTTCAAAAGAGAAATCTGCGTCAACACAGTTAAACAAATGTTGTACTCTCACATTCGGAAAAACACTTTTCGCGATTTCCGCTAGCCAATGAGATGGCGAAACCAACACAATTTGATCTCTATAACGGTTGACTACTTCCCTCAGTTTAAGTGCCGAGTTCTGAACAATCGGTTCGAAAATTCGGCGGACTTGTGGGCACAGTTGACAATTACTGGCGAAGTTGAGACATCCCATGGATCCATGACATCCACCCGTAGTCAATCTCTGGTCGTGCATTGAGATCACTATAGAACTGCCTTTCGAAAGAATTTCTTCCAACGTCTTGTAGTTGATCAAGTTGTACATGGAATGAATGTGAACTATGTCGAACCGGTTTAAATCAAGATTTCCCAAGGGTAAACCAACGCTTAATGGGGTAACAAGATGTGGACCCTTCTGAATGAATTCACGTTGAAATCTGGTTAATGCGCCAGAAGCGAGTCTCTGTGTTCCAGTCCTATCCAAAACTTGAATATTGTTCGCTACCAGTTGTTCGGCCTCGCTATGGCTGAGAGTGTAAATGGTGGAGTCAACCTTCGCGGCGACTAATGCCAAATGTGAACGTTTGGCAGCCATACCCGCCCCACCGAGCATTGATGTACTGAGGTGCGCTACTTTCACAATCAAAGTAGAACACGCGCAAAACTTAAGCGCAACAGTAGGTTTGGTCTTCTGCCGTGACTGTTGTGGGAACATATGTTCTATGCCTAAATTGAATTTTCGGTTTAAATCGAAGATTAGACGTCCTCTTCTGGCGATCAGGTTTGTCTTAAGAGGGGCCTTCATCAAATTCCTTCGTACCATCTTTTTTCGAAAACAAAATGATCTTCTCTGCATTTCTTTAGATACAGAAAATATCGCTGACGGTACTGGTGCACAAATTCAAAGAGTTTTGTCAGTTAAATTAATCGCATCGGTGTTTCAAATTGGGTATGTACACCGAGACTTCAAATCAATCCAGATCCATCCGCTTGATCCATTCCAAGACCAGAAGTCTTACTCGGATTACTTAATTAGGCTAAATGAGACATTTTGTTTTCCATCATTAAATGCAAATCTCGAAAACTTTGAAATCGTTATGGTTCGCAATATTAGCATTTGGAAACTACTAAAATTGCAGATTCGATCAAATGTTTTCAAACGTAAGTTTCACATTGTGATTCAGGATCCGTACCCAATTTCTGAATCGTTTGTGGATAAGTTCTCGTCGATAGGCTTTTCGTTCAACAAAAATTTTGAAGATGGAACTCTTTCTCGTTTGGTCGGGGAACATGATGTAGTGATCCACCATCGGCAAGGTGTGGGAAACATGGCGATTTACCCGGGCCAAAAAATATCGCGTGAGCTGGATTTAGAATATTTCTTTCAAGCCCTCGACTCAATTATAATGGGTGGTTTATGCGGTGCCAAAGAAGACGTCCGAGTGCTGATTCTCACCGATGCTCCACTTGAGAAGATTAGGTACGCACCCCCTGTCGACCAAATTGATTTGTGGGATGGAACTCCGAATTTCAACTCAGGCACTGTTTTGATTGAAGGTAATGTGCTTGAAGAGAAATTCGTCCAACGTGGCTTTCAGGTCAAAGTATTGAGCGGTGGAGACCCCCTTGATGCAATTTTTATCATGTCGAAAGCAAAATTTTTAATATCCGCGCGTTCAAGCCTCAGCTACGTGGCCGGACTTCTCAATCAAGCGGGTACTGTTTTTGCTGCGCCAGATTTTTGGCACTCCAAACCTCGTGTTTGGAGAAAAATTTAATGTCTAATTCATTTAGTTTTGATTCAAAAATCTTGATCGTTGGTTTGGTAAGGAATGCGGAGAAGACCTTAGCCTTTGATTTGAAAATTCTTAACGACGCATTTCAAAACTTTCCAAATCGGTTCCTTTATTTTGTTGAATCTGATAGCCGGGATTCAACTTTACAAATTCTGCAGAACTACTCTCAAGCAAATGATAGTTTTGATTTCATCTCTCTTGGGAATTTAGACGATAGCATTCCAGTCAGGGAGGATCGCATAAGCTACTGCAGAAACCAATACCTGGCGGCCTTAAATTCGGATCCTAGATATTCGCAAATAGATTTCTTGGTCGTAGTGGATATGGATGGTGTGAATTCAGATTTGAGAGCCAGTGGGGTTGAATCCTGCATGGAAAATTCAGACTGGGGGGCTTGTTTCGCTAACCAAGAGAAATACTATTATGATATTTATGCGCTACGGCATCAACAGTGGTCCCCCAATGACTGTTGGGCCTATGAGAAAGAGCTGTTGCTTGCAGGCGTTCCGCATGTACAGGCGCGAGAAAAAGCAGTTTATGCTCGACAGCGCAAAATATCGCCAGATTCAGATTGGATCCCTGTAACTTCTGCATTTGGCGGATTAGGTATTTATGATTCTCGCTACTTAGTCGATGCTACTTATTCATCTCGGAATCAAGATGGATCAATCACCTGTGAGCACGTCAGTTTAAATGAAAGTATTTCAAGGCAGGGGATTCCACTGTTTATAAATCCCAAACTCATAAACTCGAGAAATAACTCACATACTTCAAATCGTAGGTTTCTGAATCGCATTAAATGGCTAACTAAGCTATTTCTGGTCAAAATCTCGCGAAAATTCGCCGAAAAACCGATTTAATTCCTTTGGTTATGGATAATTCGGAATATGCTGAGGATATGAAAATGCCTAGCGTATTAAGTACTATGTTTAATGAAACTCACTTTGCGAGTTATCCTTTTGTAGTGATCCCTCAAGTTTTTGAAGACACTCGAGGTACGATCCTAAACATCGCCGACGGTAATTTCGGCGATGTTGCAATAATCCATTCGACAAAGGGTTCGGTCCGCGCTAATCACTATCATGATAACGACTGGCATTTTAGTTACGTTGTAAGTGGTTCGATGAATTACGAGTGGAAGAATTCTGTTTCAGATTCCACAATTCAGGTAGTTGAAGTCAAGGGCGGCCAAATGGTTTATTCTCCGCCGGGGGTTCCACATAAAATGACTTTCCTCGAGGAGAGTGTTTTTGTTGCTGTGTCGGGCTTAAGTAGAGATCGCGAAAACTATGAGGCAGATACCCATAGATTGGCTGAAGATTTCTTCTAATGCAAAGTTTGGGATATCGGCGTATATCAAAGTGTCGTCTCTGCGATGGGGCATTTTTCGATAAAATAGTTAAGGTAGCAAATACTCCGACGGCAAATCAGTTAATGGATTCTCGCGAATCGGCTAAATCGGCTCAAAGAATCCCTTTAGAATTGGCAATGTGCTCGAAATGTAAGCATATTCAATTACTAGATATCGTTGACGCAAATAAACTATTTGCTGACTACATTTACAAATCTGGGACTTCAGAAACCTTCATCAAACACTTTCGTGGCCTTGCATCAACAATTTCTGAGCTTGATCTTGAAATCAACTATGTCCTTGAAGTCGGTTCAAATGACGGAACCTTGTTACAAGAGCTGGGAAAGCGCGGAGTTCGATCGATCGGAATCGAGCCATCTCAGCTACTAGTTTCCGAATGTAATGCAAGTGGCTTAGAGACTTACTGTGGGTTTTTCAATGACGAAACGGTTGCACGACTTAAATCGTCATTTGGGGAACCATCTGTCATTGTTGGAAATAACGTCTTTGCACACATTGATGATTTAAATGATGCTTTTGATTGTGTGAGTCGCAATCTAAGTGATGACGGTTTCTTTATTTTTGAAGTGGCAGATGTTTCACAAATTATAAAAAAAGGATATTTTGATTCAATTTACCATGAGCATATGAGTTATCACTCAGTTATCTCCATGCTCCCTATGGCCTTAAAGCATGGTTTTTCTATCTTCAAAGTAGAAAGGGTTGACACGCATGGAGGAAGTTTTAGATTTTTTCTCACCAAACTCGGCAAGCACAACAACCCAGCAACCACTGATGCCATGGTTTTGGAAGAGGAGCAACTTGGTTTAGATTCTGTGGCTGCTCTGATTGCTATAGAAAATAAAATTGAAAGTATTAGAACTTCAGCAAACCGAGAACTTTCGGCAGTTTTTTCTGATGCAAAAAATTATGTTATTGGCTACGGGGCTCCCGCAAAAGTTGTTACCTTTCTTTCAGCAACAGGACTTGAAAACATCTCCTTGGTCTCGATTGTCGACGATAACCAACTTAAGCAAGGAAAATTCATTCCGGGAAGTGGTTTTCAGATACTTTCGCTGGGCGAAGTCCAAGCCCAGATAGAGAATCATGACCAAGATATGAGAATTGTATGTCTGATTTTTCCTTGGAATTTAGGACAGGAGATAAAGGGCAAGTTGGCTAATTGGCTTCCTCGAGGATCTCAAGTCATTACATTTTTCCCGGAAGTAATTAAGGTAGAGTTATAGAATGGAAATGTTATTGAACGGTGATGTCGAAGAAATTTACGCCCGGGTGTCGAGTTCGCTAGATAAGCTTTCGGGAAAGACTGTTTTGATGACAGGTGCCGGCGGTTTCCTTGGCCGCTACTTCACAGCATTATTTAAGCACGCGAATAAGGTTTCTCCGAATAATCCGATTCGGGTTTTAGCACTAGACAACTACATAACGTCTAGCCAATCCGAAAACTTGGATCAATTGGATCCTAATTTTGAGTGGATCTATGGTGACGCAATAATCGGGGCTCAACTTCCTGATAAATTCGACTACATAATTCATGCCGCGGGAATTGCATCGCCGCAGCACTATCGTGCTAATCCATTAGCCACAATCGACGTAGCAGTGAACGTGACACGAGCACTCTTAGAACGTGCGAAATCAGATTCTGCAAGAATGTTGTTTTTTTCTTCCTCGGAAATCTATGGTGATCCCTTTCCTCAGTTTGTGCCAACTTCAGAAGATTACCGGGGTAATGTCACAACTCGAGGACCGCGTGCCTGCTATGACGAATCCAAGCGTATGGGTGAAACTTTGTGCTGGGTTTATGAAAATTACTTTGATGTACACGTATCCATAGCACGCCCGTTTAATGTTTATGGCCCAGGAATGATGCCGAAGGACTACAGGGTTCTTCCAAATTTTGCTGCATCGTTGGCAAGAAATGAACCACTCCAGGTTTATGGTAACGGCAACCAAACGCGAACTTTTTGCTACATTACGGACGCGATCGTTGGCTTCGTAAAGATTTTGATTGATGCGGAGAAACCTGATGTGTTTAACGTTGGAAATCCCACACCTGAAATTGGTATTAAGGATTTAGCGTTGTTAATCCAACAAGTTACTGGGAGTGGTTTTGAAATAGAACTATCGGAGTATCCGTCTACGTACCCAGCGGATGAACCAAACAGAAGATGCCCTGATATCAGCAAGATGAGGTCAGTGCTGTCGTATCAGCCTGAAATTTCACTTCAGATTGGGCTTGATAGATTCTTTGGATGGGCTAAACGAAACTACACGGCAGACATTCTGTAAATTGAATTTACTGATCATTGGAATCGGCCCATGGTCGAAAAAGATCCAGTCAGCAATTGAACGATCCAACAGTGCAATTGAGGTGCAATTCGCCTCTGCGCGATTATTCATCTCTGGCGAAAGCCAGGTGCTGAAGAATCTTCAAGATTTTGATGTAATTTGGATTAGCTCGAGATCAGAAAATCAATTAATGATTTTAAGCCAATTGAAAAATTTCTTGGGGATTATTTATATTGAAAAACCTTATGCAGCGAGTGGCGCTGGCTTGTCAGACCTAATTGAGTTTATTGATAGACATGACTTGAACATCCAGTTATCCCAGCCTTGGACATTCAGCCAACATTGGCTCACTTTTAAAGAAGAACTTCGACGCATCGAGGGTGGTTACTTTGAAATCATCCGAGGTGGATCTACTGATCACAAATATCTGAACCCAGTTCTTGACTGGATCCCGCACGATTTGAATTTGATTTACAGCTATATGAGCGGTGCAATCTCAAAAATTGAAACCCAAGATATTGATTGGAACAGAGCAGGCGACGCCGTTAAATTTCTACTGATCGTAAACGAAAGTTACCATTTTCATATGCATTCTGGAAACTTAGGTGCTGAGAGAATAGCAACCTGGACCACTGGCAAAAAAATCTTTGACTTTAGTAAGCCTTTAGATCAACAAAACTTTATCGTGGAGAACCCAGAATCGGAAAGGCACGCACTAGTAGATATGTTGACTAATGCAATCCTTACGCCTAAAAATCAAGTGATTTCACAGTTAAAATTCCATCAATTGGTGATTGGATCCTTAGGACTCTAGCCGTTCATTAATGAGCTGCTCCCAATATGGCATCCACAGCGCTGCCAGTTTCGCGGGGTCGAATGCCGCTATATTTGATGAATCCACAACTTCTCGTATCTGACGTGTATCCCAGTTTTCAATGTATTCGATAGGTAAATCAAGGTATCTGAGTGACTCAGACCATGCATCTTTCTGCACTATGGGGACGCAACCCCTGTAAAGCGACTCCCAAATTCGATGAGACTCGACGGAATTTCCTCTTACGCAAGCAATAAATCTGAACTTACGTGAAATGCGGGCATACCGGCGAGGATTGAGGCGGCGATTGATGATGCGCCAAGGGCCTGTCTCAATTAGAAACTTGCGTACAACCTCAATTCTTATCGGATGAGTTGGACTGAAAGGCCCAAATAAAACTTCACCCTTCTTCTTATTCATTGAGTAGGTAAATAGGGATGTCATGCCATTCATCCCAATTCGAAGATTCTCTATTCCTACAGGAATCGTAAAAAAGAGTGAATTGTCTGAGACAAATGAGTTCTCCATTAGGACCAATTTGACGCTTTTTGGAAGATTCAGAAGTGGATTGTGGAATTCGAAATCACTGTTGCTGAAGATTAAAACCTTTGCTTGCATTTTCTCAGCGTAGTTTGCCAACATGGTCGAAGCTAAGTGACTTGGACAAAACACTGTTTGGGCCGTAACTAACTTAGCTATAAAGTCTTTTGTCAACTCTTCATCGTGATAAGGGTAAGTCACATCTGAGATAGCTTCTAGAGCATCACTTGTGATGTATGGATAAGAGGTTGAATTCTTGTACAAATACTGGCGAATTTTCACACCCATCACATAAAACTTTGAAGGCCGGGATATTGGTAGATCAACAAGATCAATGTTCTCAAGCCGCTTTCGCATTACGTCTCCCAAATTGCTGCTGCACGAGTCCAAGCCAAGGGTAGGCTACTTTCAATCGCTTCAAAACCAACCTTACGCGTAAGTGGAAGTGGTGTCACCACTTGACTATTACTGAAAAAAGCTGCTGTTATCGAAAAGGTACTATTTGAGCAAATCAAATAGTTAGCCGACCTAAATAAGTCCCATGATTCTGCCGGATCCACTAAGTCCTTATTCGAAATCACAAATACTTCCAATCCGGTTGGTATGTTTGGAAAAATTTTTTCGAATACCCAAGATCGGTCATCTGTGAATATGACAACAACCGCATTGTGCCCCGCAAATTCTCTTAATTTCACAATTTGATTCAAGTACCATTCTGCGCTCAAGCAACCATGGCTCTCTATCTGGCCTAGAAAGTCCCCACGTCGTATATGAACTCCAATCACAGATCGTTTCGAAAAGAACAACTTGTGAGACTTGTATCCGTCACTCGCATTCCTCAACTTGAGATACGCAAGGTCCGACATGCGTAGATATCTTAAGTCCTGAAAATACCCTGATATCGAATTGATTCTCATCATGTCGGAAATGGTAAAATTCTCCTCAAGACTCTTATCAACTAGGTGTCTCTTATTGGTACTAAACCATTTATCTCTTAGTTTGTTCGCTGTGGGGATTTTTCTCCCTAGCAAAAAAAGTACAAGATTCTTCTTAAATTTCACTTTAAGATCGAAACTTGAGAGATCAAAGGCACTATGGGACCTTGCGACGCGAGTGGTATTTATGACTAAATCTCTGTTTAATCTTTCAGAAAGCCTTCTTCCTGCAGAGTACTGAAAAATCTGGTTTCCCAGACCCCCCGCTAAATGTACTTCAATTTTTTTCAAGAATAACCCCAAGGAAGTTCTCAGTTTCTTGGCAAACTCTGATATACCAATCATCCCACTCGGAAAAGTTTACTAGAATTCTGATATAACCATGTTTTGTTAGTAGGTCATGAATGGACTCGCGATTTTTTGAAAAATTATGTTCCACGGAAATAAAATTAAATTCATAAGAATTGAAATCAAAGTTACGTAAAATTTCGAATTCGCTTCCCTCGGTGTCTAGTGAAAGATAAGAGATAGTTCTTGGGGCACCGTGAAAACTGAGTAAATCGCCAAGGGTTACCGTAGAAACAGTATAACTCTTTTTGTTCTCTCTCAATTTGTGATGTTGGTCGGAGGTAGAATATCCACTTAAAGTTGAATATGACGCATCATCAACCTCAAAGAACTCTAAAGATTCGCCTGACTTGCTCCACACACATCGTAGGTCAATGTTGCAGTGTCGATTTTCTTTTAACTTTCTCTCCCAAGTCTTCGCTGGTTCAGCGAGAATTCCATCCCAAGAAAACTCTTTTTCTAAAAGAAATGTGTTGCTATAAGTTTTGCCGTCAGTTGCTCCAAATTCGACAAAAAAGTTTGATGGCGCGCCATGTATCTTCGCAACATAAAGAGCGACTAAATCCTGTTGTAGTTGTGCGCTACTCGTATTCCCGAGGATCTGCTTTTTCATAAATTCTCGAAAAGCTGAATCTTCTAATCCTTCTGACCATTTTATGTATGAGCTGTATTGGTCAATCTTTTCATATAATTCGTTAAACCTATTTTTTCTGAGAATTACAAGATCTGCTTTGCCAAATATTCTTTGGATCAGGTCCCCAAAAATTCTTCGGTTAAATCTCAAGATCTATGCCCAATCAACAGTTTAGTTTATGTGATCCTCAAATATTTTTCTCAAATATATCATATTTTGATTACGTTGCTTCTATCCGTTCTGCGGTAGATTTCGGTCATGTCAAATTACCGTCGAATGCGTAGACTTGCGAAAGTCTTATTGGAAAAATTAATTGTCCCTGAGCGCGAGGGTGTTGAGCATTACGACAAGGTATTACCACCGGAAGTAAATAATGACGATTTTTTTCATGCACTTAAACAACTTGCTTCAAATATTCAGTTAAAAACTTTTCTCGAAATTGGTTCTTCCTCGGGGGAGGGTAGTACTCGCGCGCTAACTGAAGGAGTTTTATCTAGAGAATCACATGATCTGGTGTCCTTGCACTGTCTTGAAATTTCTGAGGTCCGCTATGACAATCTAGTGGCAGCTTATTCAAGACTCCCCTTTATGAAAATCCATAGACTTTCAAGTGTCGGTTTAGATTCTTTTCCTACAGTAGGCGAGCTAAGAGATTTCTATCGTAACGTACCGTCGATATTGAACAACTATACATTTGATGAAGTCGTTTCTTGGTTGAAAAAAGATATCGATTACTTAACTTCAAATCTGTTGGCCTTGACTGGGAAAAGCGAGACAAGGTCCCTTTGCGGAATTGATTACGTTAAGGAGATATCAAGTATTTCTGTTTTTGATTTAGTTGTGATTGATGGTGGAGAGTTTCTTGGTTGGGCTGAGTACAAACTGCTTAAGGGTTCAAGGTTTGTTTGCTTAGACGACATTAATTCTTTCAAGTGCCGGTGGGCGTATGATGATCTTTCAAACGACCCCGATTATCACCTGTATGCCGAGAACTGGAATGTGCGCAACGGCTGGGCAATCTTTCAGCGGGTAGAGAGTTTGTAGTCAAAGTTTATAAGATTGAATGATTTCATCGTCCATCTCTAATGTTGAAATCTTTATAAAAATATTTAGTGTTCAGACTCTAATTTAGATGGATTCAAATCAATCGTCGATTTTAATCCGAGCAGGTTTGGCCAATGCTCGGAAGTAAGTTGATTGCTGGAAGAGTGCCAAAAGTCACTAAATACTTGAATATCTGTTAAGTTATCTTGGCCGACGCCTTCTCTGTGCTGAATTCGGACGAGGCTTACGAGTCCCACGGTTAGGTCCCTTATTCTCAACTATCGGAGCCACGTAAGGAATACCTGACGGTTCTTGAGCTCCGGTAATTCGCATCAATTCTGTACTTAGTGAAGTGACTGATACAGACTTAGGCGTAACACCAGCACGTGAAGTTAGCCCTGAGACTGACTTCTGCTGTTTTGATGTTGTTAGGGTTACAACGGCACCTGATTCACCGGCACGAGCTGTGCGGCCTGAACGGTGGAGATAATCCTTGTGATCTTGTGGGACATCAACGTGCACAACAAGTGAGATGCCATCAACGTGGATACCGCGTGCTGCAACATCTGTTGCGACAAGAGCTGCATTTGCTGAATCTTTGAAGAGTGCAAGTGTGCGTGTACGCACTGCTTGTGACTTACCGCCGTGAAGTGCTCCGACTGGTACCCCCGCGTGGGCTAGCTTGTCACAAAGACGATCGGCACCACGTTGTGTTTTTACGAAGAGAATTGTTTTTCCGTTACGAGCTGCAATTTGAGCTGTGATGTCATCTTTATCGCCTGGGTTCATTACGAGGATGTAATGCTCCATTGTTGATACAGATGCACGATCGTTCTGAAGTGAGTGAGTCTTTGGGCTCTTGAGGTATTGCTTAACGAGTGAATCAACACCACGATCAAGAGTTGCTGAGAAGAGAAGACGTTGTCCATCAAGCTTTGCCTGATCAAGGATTTCTTTAACTACAGGAAGGAATCCCATATCTGCCATCTGATCTGCTTCATCAAGAACTGTGATCTGAAGTTGATCTAGTTGTACTTCACCCTTGTTAAGAAGGTCGATTAGACGTCCTGGGGTTGCAACCAAGATTGCTGTTGCTTTACGCATTGCAGTGATCTGCTTTGCATAAGGCATCCCGCCTGCGATGACGACTGATTCGTGGCCGATAGCGCGAGCTAGTGGGCGTAGAACTTCATCGATCTGCTGGGCAAGCTCACGCGTTGGTGTGAGAACGAGTGCCAAAGGCTTATGAGGCTTTGCTTGTTGCCCGCTGATATTTGTAAGCAGAGCAAGGCTAAAAGCAAGGGTTTTACCTGATCCGGTCTGTCCGCGACCAAGAATGTCATGGCCAGCAAGTGCATCAGGAAGTGTTGCAATCTGGATTGGGAATGGGTGTGTGATTCCTTGGATGCTTAAGGCATTTGAAAGTGCTGGTGCGATACCAAGATCACGGAAAGTTGTTGTGACCTCTGTAAGTGGTGTTGCATCGATGAGGTTCGCGTCCGCTAGGTTCGTTGAGATGTAATTGTCATCTGCACCAAAATCAACTGCAATATTTGAATGTGTCTTTGAAGCGCGACGATCATCACGAGCAAATGCAGGTGAATCATTGCGGCGATCGCGTGCTGGCTTCTGTGTTGAACGTGGCTTAGATCCTGGGATGAACTTCTCACGCTTTTGTGGAATGAAGTTTGGACGACCATCGCTGCTACGAGCTTCTTTTGCCTTGACAGCTTCGCGACGTGTTGTTGGACGACGATCTGAATCTGCTGGACGTTCGAATTCACGGGTAGCGCGAGTATCGCGATCCTTTACAAATCTTTCCGCGCGTGACGGTGGCTTAGGTGAAGTGCGCTTTGCAGGGCGTGCATCACGTGTTGGACGTTCTGTGCGCTCTGTCTTTGGTGCACGATCTGAGCGCTCAGTGCGTGCTGGACGCTCTGTTCTTTCTGAACGTTCTGTGCGTTCTGACTTTTCACTCTTTGGCTTAGGCGCAATTGTCTGTTGGAAACGTGAAGCCCGAAGCTTTGAACGCTCGAGGTTACGAGCTTCCTTCTTTGAGACAGTTGCTGGATCAATATCTGTGTAGCGACGTGTTGGCGCTGACTTTGGCTTGGTTGTTATTGCTGCAGTTGGCTTAGTTGTGCCGCGAGCTGGTGACTTGGTAGGTGCAGCGCTCTTGCGGGCTGCCTTCTGCACGGTTGTGTGGCGTGGTTTGCCTTTGGCAGCACGACGAGCTTTTCCGGGGGCAGTAGAACGTGTTTGTAGAGTAGACATGAAAAATGACACCAATCGAGACGACAAGCGCGTCTCGGGTATGGCCACTAGTGGGCCAGGGTCTTGATAAGACTCGCAAGTAAGTGGCCTATGTGGCTCACTTTGGGGGGAAGTGCATCGATGCGGGGTGCGTCGATGGGTTAAGGATACCAGCAAAAATGTGGACGAAAATCCACAGACAAGGTATTAATCCAGTACGACTGAACCGTTAGGAGTGCTTAAGTGCACTGCAACGATTCCATTGTCGCCATCATTTGTAGATGGATCGACCCAGTCGATGGTGACCTCGGCGAGCGCATCGAGGATCTCTGACTTAAACCAAGATTCTGCCAATGGATCTTTATCTGCGATAACAATCTTTTCAATCTTTGAAACTGCGTTGCCATCCTTTGATGGATGATCTTCTGTAAGCCACTGAATAAAGAATGGTAATTCGCGAGAATCTGTAATCTCTTTAACGCCGATCTGCTTCCACTTAAGGTCAGTACCGTTAGGGCGTGTGCGGTGTCCATCGACGGCATCGCGTCCGAACTTTGCTTCGATTGGTGCAATATCTTCTGTACTGAATACCCAGGTAAGCCATCCGCCGCCTTCTTGCGCCTTCTGCGAAACTGCCTTGCCCCATGGCGTTGCTTCCGTTGCTGGGTGATCAAGTGGGCAGACAACTTCGATGTACTGGCCACCTGCGAGAGGGGCGGTGAAGTTGCGTGTTCCAAAGCGTGGGTGAATTCCGCCGTCGACAAATGTGCTGCCGATTCGTGAACCTAGTCGCTGAACTGTGTCAGCTAATTGATCGTGGGAAGTCACATAGGAGATATGGTCTAAACGCATGGAGCAATTTTGCACCATCGCAGGGGGTGCTTCTTACCAAATTAAGCGATAACGCCTTCAAGATCACACGAAAGATTGGCGCTGGGCAAGGTTCCGGTCAGTAGATATTCATCGACGGCGTCATCAACGCAGGCAGATCCGCGGCCATGGCCGGTGTGGCCATCGGCATTGAGTGAGATCAGGGATGAGCCGGTGAAGATCTTTGCAAGGCTGACAGACCATGTGTATGGCGTAGCGGGATCGCGGATGGTGCCGATGACGATGATGGGTGCGGTTTTGATTTGGGTCAATGTGTCAGGTGCGCGTTGGGTAGATGGCTGCGGCAAGAATTGGCAGTGCACGCCAGAGAATGCGATGTAGGGGCCGAAGACTGGTGCTTTGACTGCGAACTCTTTGGCATCGGCTTTGTATTGATCGACGGTGCGGCGATCCTTCCAATCAAGGCAATCGATAACGGCGCCTGAATCAAAGTCGTTAGACATAAATGTGCCATCGGGATTGCGGCCTGAGTATTCGTCGGCAAGTTGTAGGAAGGTGTCGCCGTAGTTCTGTGCGCTCTCGGTAAATGCTTGGCGCAACTTTGGCCAGCCATCGACATCGTCATAGAGAGACGATGCCATACCGATGATGATGATTGATTCGGTGATGATGCGGTCATCGCCATCTGCGGGGTTTTTCTGTGGCAGAGGTGCGGTGGCGGCAGCTTGCAGCGTTGTGATGATCGTTGCTTGGGCTTGCGCGGGTGTGCCGGTAAATGGGCAATCAGATTGTGTGGCGCAATCTTTTACAAATGCTGTGAGTGCGCGATCAAAACCAATTGCTTGCGAAAGGTTCTGTTCTTTCATCGGGATGTTGGGATCTACTGCGCCGTCTAGAACAAAGCGACCGACTTTATTGGGGAAGATGCTGGCATATAAAGTGCCGAGGAATGTTCCGTAGGATTTTCCTACGTAATTTAATTTGGTCTCACCGAGTGCTGCGCGCAAAATATCCATATCGCGGGCTGTTTCGATGGTGGTGAAGTGCTCTAAGTTCTCAGTGTTATCAGCGCACTTTTTGGCAAATATTTGCGATTCTTTGAGCATATCTGCGATTTCAGCTTCGTTATCGGGCTTGGAATCAGATGCCATGTTCTCATCGAGCTCTTCTGGAGTAAGGCATGAGATGGGTTCGCTCTGGGCGACTCCGCGGGGATCAAAGCCGACGATGTCATAGACATCGGTGATGTCGGGAGAGAAGATGTAATCGGCGTTATAGGCATAGTCAACGCCAGATCCGCCGGGGCCGCCGGGGTTTACAACGATGGAGCCAAGCCGTTTATCTTGATCTTTTGCGGCGGCGCGTAAGACAGAGATGCGGAATGTTCCAACAGATAAATCTTTGTAATCGATCGGCACGCGAAGTTCGGCGCAATCGAAGTAGTCATAACAAGAAGACCAATCGAGTTTCTGTTGTTCGTACTCGGCGAGCGCGGAGAAAGTTTCCTCGATGAATGGCACTTTGGTTGATGAGCAGCCAGAGAGAATGATGGCGAGTGCAGTCGCGGCTGCGACCAGTGCGGTAATGCGAGCGCGCATCAGTTAGCGATCTGGCACATGAGTGCCTCGCAGGTAAGAAGTGGTGCAGCGTTGTGACTCAAATGTGTACGTGCTTTCATGATCGCGTTGACTTTCCTCACCGTTGAATGTGGGGTGGTTTTATGCGCGTAGGCGGTGATCTGTTCAGTCATATCTGTGTTGATCAATGAATCGGTGGAGCCGGCTTGAACCATCATGACATCGCGGAAGAATGTGGCGATATCAAGGAGTGCGCCATCGATGCTGTCGCGAATCATGCGGGTGGCGCGGGACTTCTGATCTTTCTCGAGCTCTTTAACTGCCTTGGCACCACCTGTGGCCATGCCGCGACCTGTTGCACCTTTGCCGTATGCCTCTTGGAGCGCAGCGACTTCTTTCTCATCGCGGGCCTCGGATTGGGCGTTGGCTTGGGTTGTGGCGAGGTCGACCAAGATCTGTGCCGCCTTGAAGGCATCTGCGATGGTGGCAAGGCGCAGTGGGAGGTTGAGGATTGTTGAACGGTTGCTGCGTACCTCTTCGTTGGTGGCGATGTATCGGGCGCGACCGATATGGCCTTGGCTGACGCGAGCTGCGAAATCTGCCATTGCTGGTGTGATTGCATCTTTACGTTGCAGGTATCCGCTGACTGCAGCGGTGGTTGGTGTGCGCAGTTGAATGTGGCGACAACGTGATCGGATGGTGGGCAATAAGTCGTGAAGAGTTGGTGCGCATAACAACCAGACGGTGCGAGTGCCGGGTTCTTCGATCGCTTTAAGAAGTGCGTTTGCAGCCGACTCTGTAAGTCGATCGGCATCTTCCATCACAACAACGCGCCATCCGCCCATCGATGGTGTCCATGATGTGCGCGTTAAGAGTTCGCGGACATCTTCGATCTTGATCGATAAACCTTCGGTGGAAATGATTTCAATATCAGGGTGCGCACTTGATTTTGCGCTACGACATTCATTACATGTGCCGCATCCGCCGTTTGGACAGATAAGTGCTTGTGCAAATGCGATGGCAGCCGATGAGCGACCAGAACCTGGGGGACCGGTGAAGATCCAGGCATGTGTCATCTCTTGTGATTCATCGCCATTGCGGGCTGCAACAGATGCGCCTTGCAAGATTGCTACAGCAGGTTCTTGTCCGACGAGATCATCAAAGACAGTGGCCATTACTTAGCCTTCTTCTTCAGTGTTGGCTTCTTTGGATGTGGAACTTTCTTTACACCTGTTGCTACCGCACTTGCTGCAAAGCGAATCGGCTTAAGGAAACGATTGCCTTCATCTTCTTTTGCGTTACGGATCAACGTTGGAATAAGTGCAACGCGTTCGATAATCTTTTCGTGGATCTCATCAATGGTTTCTGTGCCATCGACAACGAGATAACGCTCTGGATCTTGGGCGGCGAGTTGTAAGAACTCTTGACGGACACGATCGTGGAAATCATTGGGTTCTGACTCGAGGCGATCGCGTGATTTAAGGCGTGCTAGACCTACTTCAGCGCTCTGATCGATCAAAATGGTCAGTGTAGGAAAGAGAGATTCGGTTGCCCAGCGCGAAATACGTGCAACTTCCCCAGGTTCTAGAACGCGGCCAGCACCTTGGTAAGCAATCGATGAATCAAAGTAGCGATCGGTAATAACAACATCTCCGCGATCAAGTGCGGGGCGAATGGTTGAGAAGACATGGTGTGCGCGATCTGCTGCATAGAGCAACGCTTCTGCGCGCGGACTAATCACACCGGTTTCGTGTCCGAGCAAAATCTTACGTAAATCTTTTCCTAAATCCGTTCCACCTGGTTCGCGCGAGAGAAC
>Ga0304730_1000604_pt1 | contig 30356 bp, 29 predicted proteins | sample M_130628_MF_Meta_FD_190474 | JGI IMG/M metagenome (GOLD analysis project Ga0304730, IMG submission 190474) | Freshwater microbial communities from Lake Montjoie, Canada to study carbon cycling - M_130628_MF_MetaG (v2) (version 2) | ecosystem: Environmental > Aquatic > Freshwater > Lake | place...
AAACGTTTTTTTCTTTTGTGCGTCGCAATTTTATGACGCTTTCTTTTTTTACCACAAGGCATGTTCGATTCTTTTTCTGTTATAAAATATTATTTCTTTAATTCTTGTATTCTTTTGGAGATGGCTTCTTTGGCTTCAGGGATATTCACGCTATTACTAACTTTTGTATACCATTCAATGGCTAAAGCTTTTTGGTCAGTCAACTCATAACACTCTGCTAAATGAATCATCGCTTCGATATGGTTAGGCTGAATCTTGATCACCGTTAAAAAGCGTTCAATTGCTTTATCATATTGTCCTGATTTTTTACCTCCAAGTGCAAGGATAAGTTGACCATAGGCATTGGTTGAATCTTTATCCACCACTTCTTTGATCTTTGTAATCCCTTGCATAGGATTGTCAGATAGGTTACCAAATAAATAACAAGCACCTAAATTAATTTTTGCTGAGTCATTTTTTGGATTGATTACCAATGCTTTCTCTAAAAGAACTTTTGCATTTCCGGCTATCCAAGGTTGGATCGCTGGTGGTGCATCCGGCGTCAATAGATTGTCTACCAACAGCTGGGCTGCAAAAGTGAGGCTTTTTTCAGTATTTTCCAACAAAGCAGCACTGTAAGTGAAATATAAATATGGAGCCAGTTTTTGGGCCGAATCTGCCCAGAACTGAGATAATGCCTTGAATGACTTCAAGCTATCCTTTGCATTGGATGCTTTGGTCAATTGATTTTCTATAGATAATAAGGCTATTTTTTGGCTTTCAGAAAGGGCTAATTTAGCCGTATTTAAAATCGATTCTGTTGTAACAACTTGATTTTCAGCTGTTTGATTAGAAGCGCTGGCTTCTTTGGCAGTAAATCTAGGAGTAAAGAAGTAGAGCACACTAAATAGCAGTAGCCCTGACAAGATGAGTATAAGCTGTGGTTTTCTCAATGCAAAAAGATTTTTGCAAAGTTAACTACTTACGTTTGCTTTTCACCTCGTTTACAAATTCTTTTGCTGGTTTAAATGCAGGAATAAAATGTTCAGGAATTTCTACCGCAATATTCTTCTTGATATTTCTACCAATTTTTGCGGCTCTTTTCTTAGTAATAAAGCTGCCAAAGCCACGAATATAGATATTCTGGCCGTTTGCCAAGTTTTCTTTTACTTCTTTGAACATGGTTTCTAAAGTGACTAAAACATCAACTTTAGGAATTCCCGTTTTCTCAGAGATTTGATTGATGAGATCAGATTTTCTCATGGAGTTTGGTTTTGGGGTTTATTGTACTCTAAATATATGAATTTTTAACTTTTTATAACGATATGTCTGTTTTTTTTATTCATTTATAGACATATTTTTAAGCTCATATATATTATATAAAATAATCATATATTAATTATACCCCCATCTATTCGCTTATTTTCTTATTAAACAATGGGAGATCTGCCTATTTTTAGGCAATTTTACGTTGAATGTCTACCTATTTTACCCAACAACTCCTACTTTGGAACCAAACAGCCAACCATCGTGCAATGCCTTGGAAAGGGGAATCTGATCCCTATAAAATTTGGTTGAGCGAGGTGATCCTCCAACAAACAAGGGTGGATCAAGGCTGGGCCTACTATGAAAAGTTCATTCAAGCCTATCCAACCATCCAAGATCTTGCAAAGGCAAAGGACGAAAAAGTTTTTAAATTATGGGAAGGTTTGGGCTATTATAATAGGTGTAGAAACTTATTGCATACTGCAAGACAGATCACCAATACTTCAAAAGGAATTTTTCCAAATACCTATGAAGGGTTGCTTGCATTAAAAGGAATTGGTCCTTATACCGCTGCAGCAATTGCATCATTTGCATTTAATTTACCTTATGCTGTGGTGGATGGAAATGTTTATAGAGTGCTTGCAAGATTTCTTGGAATCTCAACACCTACGGATACAAAAGAAGGTATTACATTATTTAATACCCTTGCAAATCAACACCTTGCAAAAGATCAACCAGGCGTCTATAATCAAGCTATCATGGATTTTGGCGCGACGATATGTACGCCAAGTAATCCAGACTGTGTTGCTTGTAACTTGTCATCAAAATGTGTAGCGTTTAATGTAAACAAAGTCAATCAATTACCGGTTAAATTAAAACGTATCACTAAAAAGAAAAGACATTTTGATTTTTTCTGTTTCAATTTTAATGGGACTTGGATGTTGCAACAAAGAGGTGAAGGAGATGTATGGAATGGTTTATTTCAATTTTATATTTTGGAACAGGACCGTTTGCCTGTATTTTCTGACAGTTATTTAGAGGCGGTATTAAAAAATCAATTTGGCATTTCCCAAAAACAATGGAAGTATATTGGTGCAGGTAAGCAACCCAAACTGTTTAAGCAGGTTTTAACTCATCAAACCATCGAAGCACGTTTTATTTGTATCCAGTTGTCAAAAATGCCTAAAATGCTTCAAAATGCTTTGTGGGTAAAGCCTAAGCAGATGTCAAAATATGCTTTTCCAAAAATCATTAATGATTTTTTAGTAACTTTCCACCATGGAAGCGCACTCGAGTAAGTTTATATTTTTAGCAGCCAGTTATTTTGATATTTCAAAAATGCAACAGGATGCTGGTTTGCTTTTACTACTTTTTACCTTACTTTTTTTATCTTTTGCCATTGCAGGATCAGAAGTGGCATTTTTCTCTTTGTCTTACAAAGACATTCAAGTCTTAAAAACAAAAAATCATAAACCACTCAAAAGAATTGTGGATCTATTAGAGGATCCAAAAAAATTGTTGACCTCCATGTTAATTGCAAATAGCTTTATTAATATTTGTATCATCCTTGTTTCAAATATTCTGATTGACGATCTATTTCTATTTGACCAAATACCAGTTCCAGGAATCGAGTTTATCATAAAAGTTTTAGCTGTTACATTGTTGCTTTTGTTTTTTGGTGAAATCATGCCTAAAGTGATGGCGACTCAAAACAATATTCGATTTGCACAAGACTTTGGGGGCGTTATTCAAGTGGTGTATTTTATTTTTTCTAGAATGAGTGGTCAAATGGTAAAATACACCAATTTGATTGAAAAAAAATTAGCACAAAAAGACACAGGCAATACCTACAGTATGGAGGAATTGGATCAGGCCATTGAATTAACCACTTCGCCAAATCATTTAGACAGCGAAAAGAAAATATTAAAAGGGATTGTCAAATTTGGAAATATCACTGTTCGTCAAATCATGAAAACCAGGCTAGACGTATATGGCGTGGAAGACAATATTACCTATAATGAATTACTAGAAAGTGTAAAAGAGCATAATTATAGCCGATTCCCAGTGTATAAAGAAGACCTTGATACGATTGTTGGTATTATTCATACCAAGGATTTAATTCCGCATTTACAAGAAGAGTCGACCTATCAATGGCAAAAATTAATTCGTCCTGCTTTATTTGTACATGAACAAAAAATGATCGAAGATTTATTAAAAGAATTCCAATCTAAGCGTATTCACTTTGCAATTGTAGTAGATGAATTTGGAGGAACGAGTGGGATCATTACTTTAGAAGATATTTTAGAAGAAATTGTTGGGGACATCAAAGACGAGTTTGATGAAGAAGAATCGATGATCAAAAAAATTGATGATTTTCATTATATCATAGAAGGAAAGACAGCCATTATTGATTTCTGTAATTTTATTGATATTCCAACTAATTTCTTTGATGCCGTGAAGGGAGAGAGTGATACCGTAGCTGGATTGATATTAGAATTGGCTGGAGAATTTCCGACAGTACAACAAGTGGTGAAGTACAAGCAATTTAGTTTTACTGCTTTAGATATCCAGAAAAATCGAATTCATAAAGTTCAATCCATCATTACCCCCATCACTTCTATTAGCCAAGAAAATGTATAAATTCTTTTTCATTGTATCCATCATGGCTACGATTGGTTTTACTGCTTGCAATTCAAGATTTACGCCAAAACAAAATGGCTACCCTGCAATCACCCTTCCTAAAAAAGTTTACCTATCTAACGCAGTAAATGGACTACCGTATTCATTTGATATTCCTTCCTATGCAGTCGTGGATAAAAAGGTTTCCTCTATGGGCCTAGATCAGTCAAAACCAGGCTGGATGAACCTGCAATTCCCTTCCCTGAATGCGACATTATACATTAGTTACAATGCCGTACAAAAAGACCAATTAGATGTATTGGTTCGCGATGCCTATAATTTTGCCAATAACCATTCCAATAAGGCTAGTTTCATTGAAGATTCTGCTTTTGAAAATCCAATAGGGCTTCAAGGTGTATTTTTTCATTTGGGCGGAGACGTAGCAAGTCCCTATCAATTCTTTATTACGGATTCTAGTCGTCATTTTTTTAGGGCTGCGCTTTATTTTGATACTACTCCCAATGCAGACTCACTCGCACCAGTGATTGATTTTTTGTTCCAAGATTTAAAACAGCTTGTGCAGACCTTTCATTGGAAATCTTAATCATTTATTAATACCTTTGTGCTAACCCTTTTTGTATGATTATAATTGACCAAGTTTTAGTGAGTGACCAAGTAATAGAAGAGCAATTTGTTTGTGATTTAACAAAGTGCAAAGGGGGCTGTTGCGAGGACGGGGATGCTGGTGCACCATTAGACAATCAAGAAAAAGAATACGTGAAGCAGTTTTACGAAACGGTTAAACCCTATATGACTAAGCAGGGGATTAAAGAAGTAGAAACCGTGGGTCCATATTTATATGATAGAGAATTTGGTTGGGTAACTCCTACAATCAATGGCGGTATTTGTGCCTACGGATATAAAGATGAAAAGAATATCATTAAATGTGCTTTTGAACAAGCCTATAATGATGGTAAAATTTCTTGGAAAAAGCCAATTAGCTGTCATCTATTTCCCATTAAAATTCAACAAAGCAAGTCTGATCCATCGATCGAATATATGAACTATGAACCAAGAGAGGACTTATGTAAATCGGGTTGTAATCTTGGGGTTAAATTAAAAGTGCCTGCTTATGTTTTTTTAAAAGAGTCCATTATTAGAAAGTATGGCGATGAATTTTACGAGGCATTAGAAGCTTCTGCAAAACATTTAGCAAAAAAATAAGTCTATATGGAAAGTATTTACTCAACATCATTTGATCAAATAAGTAGCGAGAAGGCCCTCGATACGGAACACAGAAAAAAAATCAATTTTAATATTGGTAAATACAATGCTGTTGTGCCAAAGGGTAAAATGCAATTTGTTGATATAGAAAAAGTAAGGTCTCAAGCAAAAAATATTAAATGGGAGGCTATTGAGCACTTGGATTTATATTTAACCCAATTTGAGGAACAGATCACCAAGCGTGGGGCAAAAGTTTTTTGGGCAGAAGATAGCGAGCAAGCACTTGATTTTATTGGGTCTATCTGTAAGAAAAAAGAATGTAAAACTTTGGTGAAAAGTAAGAGCATGGTGACAGAGGAGATTCACTTAAATGCTTATTTAGAATCCATCGGTGTTGAGTCTGTTGAGACAGATTTAGGAGAATATATCCAGCAACTCGATGGCGAAGCCCCTTATCATATTGTGACGCCGGCAATGCATAAAAGTAAAGAGGATGTGGCCAAATTGTTTGCTGAAAAACTAGGCACAGATATCAATATGACGCCAGAAGAAATGACTTTAGTGGCCAGAAGAAATTTGAGAGAAAAATATGTACAAGCAGAAATTGGTGTGACCGGAGCTAATTTTATTTTACCAGATATTGGTGGCATTGCATTAACTGAAAACGAAGGCAATGCCAGACTTTCTGCTGCTTTTCCTAAAACACATATTGTGATTGTAGGTATTGAAAAAGTACTTCCTTCTGTCACTGATTTAGGATTGCTTTGGCCTTTGTTATCGACTTATGGCACTGGTCAGCAAGTCACCGTGTACAATAGTATTATCAGTGGACCTAAGCAAGCAGATGAAGCAGATGGCCCTGAGGATATGTATGTGATTTTATTAGACAATGGCAGGACTAATTTATTAGCCAATGCAAAAAGTAGGGAAGCACTTTATTGTATTCGTTGTGGTGCTTGCTTAAATGCATGTCCTATCTACAAAAATATTGGAGGTCACGCATATGAAACAACCTATAGTGGTCCTATTGGAAGTGTGATCACGCCTCATTTAAGAGGTATGCACGATTATAAACATTTAAGTTTTGCATCCAGTTTATGTGGCAACTGTACTGCAGTATGTCCTGTTAAAATTAATTTACATGAACTTTTACTAGAAAATAGAAGGGAGTCGGTCGTGGCTGGTGAAAGTAATTTCTCTGAAGAATTTGCATGGAAGATTTGGAAACAAGCATCTATGAATCGATTGTTAATGAACCAAGGCAATGCAACTATTAAAAATTGGGTAGTCAATAAAATATTTAAAGGTTGGGCGAAGCAAAGATCCCCTTTGCAATTTCCTACTAAGACATTCAATCAACTTTGGAAAGAGAAAAATAAAAAGTAAACCTTCCACCAGACCTTCATTACATTTCACTTACATTCCATCCGCATCTGAGATTGCATGGACTGGATCTTTTTGATCCTTCAAGCTTTTGTTGACTAAGTATACACCAATTAAAGTGCAGATGGTCCCTACAATATTATTCCAGGTCATTTGCTCATTTAATAAAAGAGAACCTACCCATATGGCCACGATTGGATTGATATAAGCGTATAGTGATGCAATAGAAGATTTTAAATGCTTCATGCTATAGATGAAAGAGATAAATGCAAATACAGATCCTCCAATCACCATATATACAATGACGCCCCAAGAGATAGCAGGTATCTGATTTAAAGGCACATAGTCTCCGCTAATGATGGTGATCGTACCCATAATGAAGGCGCTAATCAACATCTGCCATCCAATTGAATTGTATGCGTTGATCTTGATTTTAGTTCTTGAAATAATGATAGATCCAATACTCCATGTGATCATGGCTAAAAATGACAATCCAACGCCTACAATATATTGACTCCCATGAAAGCTTAAACTGTCTTTGTAAAAAATAAAACCAATACCCAATAATCCAAGGCATAAACCAATCAAGGTTTTGGGCGTGATCTCTATTGCTTTATAATAATACCTTTCAATCAATACAACTGATAAGGGATACAAGGCTGCAATTAAAGCAGCTAATCCACTTGTGATAAATTGCAATCCATAAGTAGCAATCCCATTGGAGGAGACAAACATTAATAAGGACATCCCCAATAACCAAAGAAATTGTTGCCTAGTTGGTATTTTTTCACCTTTGATTAAAAAAAATCCAACATACAAGGAGCCACCTAAAAATTGTCTGATGCTTGCTAATTCAAATGCGGGCATATGATTAATGCCCATCTTACTTGCAACCCAAGTGGTACCCCATACAATACTTGTAACGGCTAATGCAAAGTAGGCTTTATTTTGATTGGCCATTTTGAAGCTTAGTGTTTGAAATGTCTAAGCCCTGTCATCACCATGGCTAAACCATTGGCTTGGCAATACGCCACACTATCTTTATCTCTTACAGAACCTCCTGGCTGAATGAATGCTTCGATGCCCGCTTCTTGTGCAATTTTTACACAATCATCAAAAGGGAAAAAAGCATCAGATGCTAGGCTTGCTCCTTTTAATTCGAAATTAAAATGCTTTGCTTTTTCAATGGCTTGTCTCAATGCATCGATTCTAGATGTTTGTCCACAGCCTTTTCCAACCAGCTGCTTATTTTTAATCAAAGCAATGGCATTGCTCTTTAAATGTTTGCAAATGATATTGCCAAAAAGTAAATCTGCTTTTTCGGTTTCGGTACAAGGTCTTGCACCTACTTCCTCCCAATTGGTATAATTGCCTGTATCTAAGCCTTGTTCAAGACTTCCGTTTAGGATTGATTTTTTTTGTGTCGGATGAAAATGAATACCTGGCTTTGTTTCAAGTAAGATTCTATTTTTCTTAGTCGTTAAAATGGCTAATGCGTCTGCTTCGTATGCAGGGGCAATCAATACTTCAAAAAATAGTTCTTGAATGGCTTCTGCAGTAGCTTTATCGATGGTACCATTGGTCACTAATACGCCACCAAATGCACTCTCAGGGTCTCCAGCCAATGCAGCTTCCCAACTTGCAAATACAGTCGCTCTTTGCGCCACACCACATACATTGGTATGCTTGATAATTGCAAAGCTTATTGCAGGCAAGTCTTGGATGAGTGCAATGGCTGCATCTACATCCACTAAATTATTATAGGATAATTCTTTTCCATTTAATTGGGTAAACCAAGTATCTAAATCACCATAGAAAGTGGCTACCTGATGTGGATTTTCTCCATAACGCAATGTTTTGCCAGTAGCTGGATTAAAATAATTGCTAATCGCAATATCATAATGCATCACCACTTCAAAAGCCTTTGCAGCAAATGCTTTTCTTTGATCTAAACTAGTGCTACCTGCTTGATCAATCAATATTTTATTCAATACTGCATAATCATCTTTTGCAGCAAGTACCGTTAAGTCTCTAAAGTTTTTTGCGGCAGCTCTAATCATAGATGGACCTCCAATATCAATTTTTTCGATGATTGCTTTTTCTTCGGTCGTGGTCCTTAATGTTTCTTCAAATGGATATAAATCAACAATGACAAGGTCAATCGCGGGGATCTTAAATTCTTCCATTTCCTTTAAATCCTGTGCCTCATACCTTCTTCCTAAAATGCCCCCAAAAACAGAAGGGTGCAAGGTTTTTACCCGCCCACCTAAAATAGAAGGGTATCCAGTCACAGACTCTACAGCCACACATGGGATGCCTAAATCTTCTAAAAATTTTTGTGTTCCTCCAGTAGAGTAGATCGTGATATTGTGTTGGTGTAGTGTTCTAGCCAAAGGCTCTAAACCATCTTTGTAAAAAACAGAGATTAATGCTGATTGTATTTTCTTTTCCATATGTAAAGGTACGAGCTTCTGGATTTTTGTCTTGCTCGGATTTTCCACAAAATGGGTTAAAGACTGAATAACTTTATGCTACTATATAGACAAGTCCCAAAAAGTAGCAGCAATATACTTATGGGAGACTTATTTAAAATCCAATATAGACCCACAAAGAGGCAAAAATAATAATACAGTAGTCCTGCTATGCCTAGGTCATAATGACGATCCTCTATTTGCAAGTACTGAAAAAGTAGGCGGATGATTTCATTCATCGTTTTGATATACCAGCCAATCCCTTTTGTAATAATGCCTTGTACAAATTCAATATTAGGCAAGACCATCCATGCCAATAAAGCGTATAAAAGGAAGCTACTTAATGGCACAAATAGGAAATTGCCAATAATAGATAAACTAGAACTTGAGTGAAAATAATACAATACAATGGGCAATGTAGTTAACTGCGCTGCGATAGAGATGGCCAGATTACTCCACGCAATTTGCAGCAATCGATTGTCCATTGGTAGTAATTGCAAGAGCGGCTTATAAAAAAAATGGATCCCCACCACTGCTGCATAGGAAAGCTGTAGGCCAATACCAGTCAAAATTTGACTATTGTATAGCAATACCAGAAGGATGCCAATACTTATTGTGTTGAGTGAAAAAATATTTAAATGAAAAAATCGACCAATCAATAGGGTGCTAAACAATAAACTCGCTCTAACCACCGATGGTCCAGCATGCGCTATAAGTGTATAAGACCATACAATTAAAAGTAGGCTGATCAGTTTTGTCCATCTTGCCCAATTTTTATTGGGCAACCAAAGGGTGCCTTTTTCTAATAGTTTAAATAAAATATCTAGATGCATGCCACTGATGGCGATGATATGCAATATGCCAAGTTGTTGGTATGCAGTTTTTAGGGTGGGGGACATGTCCGATTTTGTGCCAAACAATAAGCTCTTGGCAAATGCATTGGATTCGGGGTCGGCAAAAGCATGATCAATTTTTGATATAAAGTATTGTCTGACTTCAATGACCCATTGCGCCGATACCATTTCACTTAAAAATGAACTACTCGCGTGATATTGTGCTACTAGGACACCCCAAAATAGCAATAAGATAGTTGGTACTAGTTTTAGAACATTCGCTTTATGCTGAAATGTATATGCAATACACAAACCAATACATGAAATGCATACCAGAAGCAATAATGTAGTTTGTGCTAGTAGGGGCCAATATGGTTTGGAAGATTTAAAGGCTAAAAAGCCAATCAAAAAATAACAACAAATAAAAAAAATAGGATTCGATGCCCTCCATAATATTAATTTCTGTTGCATCTGCAATCATAGCGCAAAAATAAACTCCTATTATTTCGGTAAATACTTATTTTCCTAAAATAAAAATAGCAAGTCGCTTATGTAATTCGGGCTTGTTATTTTTCCAATACTGTAGGGTAGCTGTTTTGATGGATTCAGTTGGACCAGTGATGTCCACCCCAATACAGAGTTGCGTATTAGGATGGCATGTTTGAAGGATGGCATCCAATAACTGATTGTTTCTATAGGGTGTTTCAATAAATAATTGTGCAACGCCGTTGCTATGGACGATTTGCTCTAATTGTAAAATTTTCTTTTTTCTTTCGGCCGCATCAATTGGAAGGTATCCATTGAATGTAAAACCTTGTCCATTAAAACCGCTGGCCATTAAGGATAGTAGGATGGAAGAAGGGCCCATATAGGGTTTCACTATCGCGCCTAATTTTTGTGCAGCTCCAACTAAGATTTGTCCTGGGTCTGCAATCCCTGCACAACCTGCTTCTGAAACAATACCAATTGTTTTACCTGATTTTAAAACTTGAACAAATGCGTCTACTTGTGCTGCTTCAACTTGGTGAATGGGAAACCACTGATAGTCGTCAATCACCATTTCTTTCCATATTTTTTTAAAAAACCTTCTGGTTGTTTTTTCATTTTCCACAAAAAATGCATCACAGGATTGAATCCACACCGCCACATCTTTTGGAAGCGCTTCCCAGCCTTCTTCATGCAATAACATAGGCAATAACAATACTTTTCCTAATGCGTCCTTCATGATTCAGTGTCTTTAATTTCTTGTGTATTCAAATGTGCAGCAACTAGTGCATAAAACGGGGCTGTGATCCATCCAATGATTGGCAGTAAATGTAAAAGATAAAAAACAATACCATTTCCTACCGGAAGTCCTTTATGACTGCTCACATAAGTTGCGGCAAAATTTCTGTTATGCTTTTCTGTAGCCAATCCAAAATCCATCATCGCAAATCCAAGAAAATAGCTTTCCATTAAAATGCTAAACAATGGCGTAAACCAACCTACTACAGGTAAAGTGCAAACTAAAACAATGGGAATAAGATACACTGTCTGCCAAAGCATATTGTTCAAATTGACTACAATAGACCTCATGACTAATTTAATATAGTCCTCCTTATTCCATATAAAAGGGATTGATTGTTGAATCGCAACAATACGTAAATGTAAATAAGCAAATAGCGGTGCAAAGAAAATTAAAAAAAGATACTTGAATAAGGCAAAGTAAAAAAGAAGCAATGTAAACCAGAGCCAGAAACTACCCATGGTAATAAAAAAACCAAGCCAATTGTTATTCAAGCTGTCTATGAATGCTTTTAGGCCAGTTTTTAAGATGATTGATTCAATGAAAAAACTTGAAGTTTGTCCAAAATAATTCATGCCTATGATTAACAAAGTCGTGTAAATGATTCCAGGCAAAACCATCCATTTCCATAATTTATGTTCTATAATAAATTGGTGGGCTAAAAAGTAAGCGCGTATGGATAAAATCAGTTCTTTTAGCAATGCTTCGTATTTAGGATAAAGATACGAATGAACCGGGACCTATGATTGCATTTTACTGCCAAAGGCAAGATCGCCAGCATCTCCTAAGCCTGGAACAATATAACTTTTGTCATTTAAAATAGGATCGATAGCAGCACACCAAATTGGAATATCGGCGCCTAACTCTTTTTCTACGTGCTCAATGCCCTTTTGACTAGCAATGGTGACAACAATATGAATTTGTGCAGGGGTATAAGTTTTTTGTATCGCTTGAATGGTTTCTACGATGGATGCACCTGTAGCCAACATGGGATCACATAAAATTAAAATGCGATTATTTAAATCAGGGCAGCTTAAGTATTCAAGACTGATTTCAAAACTACCATCTGGATGATGTTTTCTGTAAGCCGAAATGAATGCATTGTCTGCTTTATCAAAATAGTTCAACATGCCTTGGTGTAGGGGTAGTCCAGCTCTTAGGATAGTGCCCAATACTGGTTGTTCTTCGAGCAAAGAAGTTGAGGCGATACCCAATGGAGTTGTGACATCAACGGATTTAAAACGCAAGGTCTTGCTTAATTCATAGGCAGCCACTTCTCCAATACGTTCTATATTTCTTCTAAAACGCATTCTATCATTTTGCACATGCACGTCTCTCAATTCTGCTACCCAATGATTTAGTAAACTATTATGCTTGCTTAAGTCAATGACCATATAAATGTTTTAATTGTTTTATCTTGAAAACCCCAATGCTATAAAATTAATATAATTTAAACTGGTCTCCATCAAAAAGCCCAAGATCACTCATTTTAATATGCGGAATGACTAGTAAAGCCATAAAACTAAGGGTCATAAAGGGTGATCCAAGTTTTGTTCCTTTTGATTTGGCCATTTTGTCAATTTCGATATAGTCATTTGCAACTTGATAAGGATCGGCGATACTCATTAATCCGGCAACTGGCAAACCAATCACTTTAGACGATTCCCCTTGTACACAACTGATCCCCCCTTTTTTATGCACCACTAAGTTGATTGCTTTTAAAATACTTTCGTCGTCTACGCCAACAGCAATGATATTGTGACTATCATGCGCCACAGTGGATGCAATGGCACCCGATTTAAATCCAAAGGACTGTATGAGTCCTATTTTTGGTTTAGCTGCATGATAACGATTGTATACCACCACTTTTAAGACGTCTTTTTCTATATCTGCAATAATTGTATTGTTTTTGATACTGGGTTTAGTCCAAACTAAATTTGTAATCAATTGTCCATCTATCGCATGTATCACCGGAACCATGTCGCCTTTGCTTGGATAAGTTGCAACGGGTAATTGAAGGTCTGATATAATAATTGGATGCGCGTTGAATTGATTGATGGTTGTTGCCTGAACAGGCTCAATCAAGGAATGTCCATCCTTAGCAACCAATTGCCCATTGATATAGGTTTCAATGACTTTAAAATCTTGGAGGTCTTTAACCAAAATGCAATTTGCAGGATCGTTCACCCTTGCGAATCCTGTTGGTAATTGATAATGTAGCACTGGATTAATACATGCAGCTCTTAACACATTGAATACATTGATTCCTTTGGCCACTGCTCTAGCACATAATTGATTGATATGACCTTCCAGTAAACTATCAGGATGTTTATCATCGCTACACAACATGATTTTTTTAGGATGGTCATCTATTAATTCATACAAAGCTTCAAAATTTTTGGCTGCACTTCCTTCACGAATTAAAATATGCATTCCAAAACTTAATTTATCCACCGCTTCCTCGATGGTAAAACATTCGTGGTCGGTGCTAATGCCCGCTGCTATATATTGTTTTGCTAAATCACCCATTAGCCCAGGCGCATGGCCGTCAACAGGCTTTCCAATGGCATGTGCCGCTTTTATTTTTTGCATCACTTCTGTATCCTGGTGCAAGACACCAGGGAAGTTCATCATCTCACTTAAATAATAAATATCTGGAGAAGCTAAGAGCTTTGCTGTATCGGCACTATCAATCGCTGCGCCAGCGGTTTCAAATGCTGTGGCAGGTACGCAGCTTGGTGCACCAAAGAAAAAATGAAAGGGCACTTTTTTCCCATTGTCAATCATGTATTGCACGCCCTCTAATCCGCACACATTCGCAATCTCATGCGGATCACTAATCGTGCCAATGGTGCCATGCACCACAGCTAGTCTAGCAAAGGAACTTGGCACAAGCATGCTACTTTCAATATGTACATGACTGTCTATAAAACCTGGTAAAATAAATTGATTCGGCGCTTCATCGCATTCGGTGATGGATACAATCCTACCATCTTCAATACTTAGTATTGCTGGATAAATACGTTTATTTAGAATATCAACGTATTGACCTTGAATGGTAGTTGTCTGCATTTTATTGCTTAGTGTTGTGAATTAAAACCAATAACTCAACTTAAAGATAAGCGCTCTATTCTTACTTTTAAATAAAGGATCTGTATAATAATTATCTGTATACACTAAAAAGAAGTCACTCATTGGTTTATAGCGGTATTGTAACCTACTATTGATATTAAAATTATTGCTCTGTGTATTGTATTGAATAAAAGTGGTCCAGAATAATTTGGTATTAAAATTATATTCTATCCTAGGTGCTATTAACAATAATTTTGTGCTACCAAATGCACCAGGTAATTGAATGTCATTATACTGGGCGTTTAAGCGTAGGTTAAGATGGGGTTGGCTTCTCCAATTGATACCAGCACTAAAACTTTGTACCGTTCCGTTGTAAAACTGTCCAAATGAAATCTCAGACATCCATCCAAATAATTTTCTTGTATCAGAGCCATATCCTATACCAAATGTTGCATATTGATATTGTTTTGCTGGAAGTGGTATTCCGTCTGTAAAGCTGGTTGCGAAAAGCAGTTTGGTAATATTATTATTTAATTCTAATTTTAAACTAGATGCGTTCTTGAAATCTGTTTTGATATTTAGACCACTTTCCCATTCGTTAAGACTATTGTCCGGATTAAAAACAATAGAGTTCTGAGCAGAAGCCTCAATCCTGCCAATCTTGCCCTTTGTTGGTAAAATATTGTATGAAATCTCTGTAAAAATATGTTTATATCCGACTCTAATTGCGGTATCTCTAAGGGCATCATAGTTTTCTATTCTTTGAACAAATCCCATATCGGTGTAATAGTTTTTGCCCACGTTCGCCAAGTCAATTACAAATCCAAATTTTCGAGTATCATAATTTGCTCCTATTTCGTAGTAATTATTTAAGTCCTTAATCGTAGGCTTCATGGATAGGTTATAATTGGCCCAATATCCTAAACTACCAGAAGGATTAGAGTAATTAAAACTCACACCTGCATTACGTCCGTACTTGCTTAATGGATTTAATTTCTCTTCTTCAACAGAAATAAAATTTTCTCTATTCAAAAAATAACCCTTGATCATGGATCTTTTTAAAACTCTTTTTTGTAAAGTAAATGCTGAAAAATTTTCAGGTGCATAATCGCCTTGTCTACCTGTTTGCATATTCATGGCACCAATTCTTACATCAGGTGATAAATTACCAGAAAGTCTTGCACCAAATAGAATTGGAATTTTATTTCCATTTTTATCTAAGCCAATGGTTCTTGAATAAAATGGACGAATAGGAGGGATACCAAATCCAGCAAATAAATCTGCATTTTCTAAAAAGAATGCCCTTCGCTCTGGCAAGAAAATACTAAACCTGGTTAGATTGGTCACTTGGTTATCTACTTCTACTTGAGAGAAGTCAGGATTGACTGTTAGGTCTAAGTTCAAAGCAGAATTCAAAGCAATTTTTGCGTCAAATCCTGCGTTGCCTGTGGTGTTTGTTTGATCTGTTTGTTTATCATCAGAAGCGCCACCAGTTAGATAGGGTAAAAAGATGATATTATTTGAACTCACAGGAGGCTTTTCTTCCCATTGCATTAATCCTGTTAATCCGAGGTCATAGGATTTAAAATTAGTTGCAACTTTAGTCCAAGTACTGTATTCAAAATTTTTCGCATCAATACGTACAAAGTTGACACCCCAATTTTTATTTTCTGAATTATAACGAATAGACTTCAAAGGAATCGCAATCTCAGCAATCCAATAATTACCATAGTCCTTGGTCATTGAAAACCACTTGGTATCCCAGCTATAACTGATTCCTCCGTCACTACTTCCTGTCAACTGATCTTCTGATTGCACATTCAATGTGCTTAGTACAAAATAAAAGCCATTGGTCTGTTGATTGGTTGGATCCAAAATAATACCTACACCATCCATACCGTCATGTCCTACGTCTCTTTTTAAGCTCCTTGTAATTGCAGTCCCACTATCATAGACTTTAAATCCGAAATATAAATTTTTGTCGTCATATAAAAATTTGACTTCTGTTTGTTTTTTGGCAGGACCTATATCAGTTGGAAATTTCTTTTTAAAATCAGTTACAGCAGTTACGGTATTCCAAGCCGCCTCGTCCATGACCCCATCTAATTGGATGGTCATTTTCGCAGGTTTGATCGTCAATTTAAAATCTTTCTGATTGGGGGCTGTATTTTGCCCTATTGCAGATTGAAAAAGCAGCAAAAATGCAAGGATAGCGTAAAATTGGACAGGTCTTTTCATCAATATTTTTTGGACTGTCAAAGATGCAAATATTAAATGAAAAAGAGGCATATTTTGTTACAAGCGGGATATAATGTGTTTTAATAAAAACTTGCTTAGTCTTTATCAAGTATATCTGGACGTCTTTGCTTGGTTCTTATCAATGCTTGTTCTGATCTCCATTGATCCACCTTTTTTGGGTCACCTTGTAGCAATACCTCTGGGACAGTTAATCCACGAAAGTCAGACGGCCTAGAAAATACGGGAGGGGCTAATAAATTATCCTGAAAAGAATCGGTTAATGCAGAGGTTTCGTCATTTAATACACCAGGAATCAATCTACCTACTGCATCTATTATGACAGCAGCAGCCAATTCTCCTCCACTCAAAACATAGTCGCCGATTGAAATCTCTTGCGTCACATACAAATCTCGAATGCGTTGATCAATGCCTTTATAGTGACCACAAATTATTAGGATTCTATTTTTTAAGGATAATGTATTGGCGTCTTTTTGTTCAAATCTTTTTCCATCAGGTGTGACAAAAATAATTTCATCAAATGCGCCGCCTGCTTTTTGTAAATCATCAATGGCATTGGCGAGTGGTTCACACATAATCACCATGCCTGCACCTCCACCATATTGGTAATCATCCACCTGTCCGTGTTTGTTAATCGCCCAGTCTCTTAATTGATGTAACTTGATATCAAGATGTCCACGCTCTTGAGCGCGCTTCATAATACTATGCGCAAAGGGGCTTTCAAGAAGCTCTGGGAGTACTGTTAGAATTTCAATGGTCATGACACAAAGATAATTGAGATTAGTCCAAAAAATCGCCTAAATCTCGGCGGTTCTTTTTAGTAGGACGCCCAATCTTGCTCAAGCGCTTCCCGGTTTGAAAAGTGGCTGCAACTTGCCTTACTCTTTCTAATTCTTCTACTGGAGTTAAGTCTTCATAATACTTAATGGCTTCTGCATAAGCAACTCGACCATCTAGTAGTTGCGTCACTTTCAATACCCAGTTCTTATGTTCTGTCCTGGCTTCATATACATCGCCAATCACCACATTGCGAGAAGCTTTTATACTTTCTCCATTTAATTTAACACGTCCTTTATCAATGGCTTCTGTAGCCATGCTTCTTGACTTGAATACACGGATAGACCACAAATATTTATCGAGTCTTAATTTTTCTTTCTTTACTTCTGGCGCAGGCATTTGTCCTTATTTTTTTTCGGCAAAAAATTGATGAAAATAAGGGATGGTTTCAATGCCTTTGTAGAAATTGACGATATCGTATTTTTCATTTGGGCTATGTAAATTATCGCTATCTAAACCAAATCCCATGAATACAATTTTCAATCCAAGTTCTTGTTCAAATAAGGAACAGATTGGAATGCTTCCGCCACCTCTAACTGGAATAGGCTCTTTACCAAATGTGGTTGCAATGGCTTTCGCCGCACTTTGGTATTCGTGAGAATCAATTGGTGTGATATAGGGTTCGCCACCATGATGCTCAAAGGCAGTAACAGTTACATTATCTGGTGCAATGGATTTAAAATAATTCAACACTTTTTCTGTGATGATGGTAGCAGATTGATTCGGTACCAATCTGCATGAAATTTTAGCAAAGGCTTTAGAAGGTAAAACTGTTTTTGCGCCTTCTCCTGTGTAGCCACCCCAAATGCCATTGACTTCGAGTGTTGGCCTGATACCTGTTCTTTCATTGGTGCTATAGCCTTTTTCGCCCCATACATTGGCAATCCCTAAATCTTGCTTAAACTCATTTAAATCAAAAGGCGCTTCTGCCATTTTTGCTCGCTCAGAAGCAGTCGATTCAATTACGTCGTCATAAAATCCGGGGATGGTGATATGGTTATTTTCGTCATGACAAGCGGCAATCATTTTTGATAAGATTGTAATTGGATTTGCCACCGCTCCTCCATACACACCACTGTGTAAATCTCTATTCGGCCCAGTCACTTCTATTTCGATATAGCTCAATCCTCTCACGCCAATATCAATTGAAGGAGTGTCCATGCTGATCATGGCGGTGTCGCTAATTAAAATGACATCTGCTTTTAATAATTCCTTATTTGCTTTTACAAAAGTCGCCAAATTTGGACTTCCAATTTCTTCCTCACCTTCAATCACGAATTTAATATTGGTGCACATCGTATTGGTCTTGGTCATCATCTCTAAGGCCTTTACGTGCATGTAAAATTGTCCTTTGTCATCACAAGCACCTCGGGCAAAAATTTTCCCATCAATAATGGTTGGATCAAATGGGCCACTCTTCCAAAGTTCTAGAGGATCAGCTGGCTGCACATCATAATGTCCGTATACCAATACTGTTGGGAAGCTTGGATCAACTATGATTGCGCCATAAACAATTGGATGTCCCTCGGTTTCATAAATAGTAGCCACTTGCGCCCCAGCATCTGTTAAAGATTTTGCGACTACTTTTGCACAAGCTTGCATATCACTATTGTGTTCTGATTTTGCACTTACACTTGGTATGCGTAATAAATCCAATAACTCTTGTAAAAAACGATCCTTATTTGCTTCTTGAAACTCTTTCCATGCGTTCATATGCTATAATTTATTTAAGAAATTTTTATGATACTTATTTATGCTAATTGATGTTTATTATCTGACAATACATTTTCAATCGTCCAGTCTAATTTTTGTTCAAAAGCCGCTTTTCTTTGCGCACAATTTTCTGCTACACATATCGGGCAACTATAGGGCATACATCCATCTGTATGTACAAAAAATTCAATGCTTGCTCCAAATTTACCCTTTATTAAATTTGTAAATTCTTCTACTACTTGGTGTGCTTCGTTTACATTTAAAAACCAAGGCACAGTTAAATGGCAGTCAATATGCATTAAGCTACCATATTTAATTACCCTTAAATTATGTAGGTCAACCCACTGTATATTTCTGTTTTTATTCAATTCGCCTACCACTTCTTGTAATAAAGCTAGGTCGGCTTCGTCCATAATGCCAGCTAGTGATGCTCTAATAATTTTATAGCCATTATATATAATCCAGAAGCTCATTAAAATGGCGAGTATTGCATCAATGCCGGTGATATTAGTAAGTAACACAATGCCAATGCCAATGGATACAGCAAAAGTAGTAAAGCTATCTAAAATTAAATGCTGACCACTTGAGGTTAACGCTAGTGAATTGTTTTTCTTACCCATTTTTTTTGCAATCAAACCGGCAAATAAATTTAAAAAAGCGGTGACTAGTAAAACCCATAATCCATTGTCTAGACTATGTAATTCTGAGGGCTTAAAAATGGCACTAATAGATTCGTAAAAAATAATTAAACCAGCTGCAATGATTAAGCTTCCTTCAAATGCAGCAGAAATAAATTCCGCTTTACCATGACCATAAGGATGCTCCTTGTCTTTTGGTTTAGATGCAACATATAAACTATATAGTCCAATAGCGCCAGCTAATACATTGACAATGCTCTCCAATGCATCAGATAATACAGAGAGGGAGTGCGTCATAAAATAGGCAACAAACTTCAATACAAAAAGAACGACGCTTAAAGTAGTGACATAGAACTGTATTTTTAAATTCTGTTTAGCTGCTTGCAATGGAATTAATTATTAAATGTCTTAGAATTTGTTTGCGTTGAATCTATCTTCAACAAATTTCCAGTTGACTAGGTTCCACCATGCATTGATATAGTCAGGGCGTTTATTTTGATACTTCAAATAATATGCATGCTCCCAAACGTCTAATCCTAACAAAGGATATCCTTTTGTTTCTGCAAGATCCATTAAAGGATTGTCTTGGTTGGGTGTAGAGCAGATTGCTAATTGACCTTTCTCGTTTACAATGAGCCAAGCCCATCCACTTCCGAATCTATTTTTTGCTGCATCGCTAAAGGCCGTCTTAAAATTATCTAATGAACCGAAACTTTTATTGATGGCGTCTGCTAATGCACCAGTGGGTGCAGTGGCAGGAGCTGGTTTCATTAACTGCCAAAATAATTCATGGTTATAATGACCGCCTGCATTATTTCGCATTTTTGTAGAATACTTTGAGATAGAGGCAAGTAAGCTAATGATGGATGTGTTTTTGATATCCACGTTTTCTGCTACACATGCATCATTTAAATTTTTTGTATATCCTGCTGCATGCTTTGTATAATGAATCTCCATCGTCATCGCATCTATGAATGGTTCTAAAGCAGTGTAAGCGTATGGTAAGGGTTGTTGCACAAAATTTACCTCCTGACTCAATTGCAATCCGCCGAATGTATGAATGATGGGCATACTCGCCATTGCAATACCCGCTTTACCAGTTTGTTTGATAAACTGACGTCGACTGTTGGATGAACTAGACATAGGATTATTTTTTAAAGTACTTCTGTAAAGTTACTTTAATTGGCTGTAAAAAGCGGTAGTAAAATTCCTGATTGAACAACTGTGAATCACGCATTGCCTTGTAGGTTAAGAATAGTCCTACAGGTATTAAAAACAGACTAGACAACCACATGCCAGCATACACCGACCATTGCCCAGACTTAGCTAGTTTCTCTCCAAAATTATTGAGTAAGAAAAAGACAACAAAAAAGCCTATTGCTGAAACCATAGGAGCACCCAATCCTCCTTTTCTGATAATCGCACCTAATGGCGCTCCAATTAAAAATAACACGATACAAGCAAATGAGAGTGTGAACTTTCTATGCCATTCAATAGCATGCATAGTTTCAGCGTGTTGCTGTTCTTTATAAATCGTCACTAAGCTTGCTAAATTATTTTGCAAAGAGGAGAATTGGTAACCAACCGATTCAACAATATTATACCGTTCTTCTTTTGGAATGATTGCATCAAAATTTTTGACTTGGGCAGGTCGATTTCCTTTAAATAATGTAGTGCTATCCTTATAAAACATAAATTTCAAATAGGGATAGATTTCTGATTGTGTTTTTTTGATAAAAAAACTATCCATCGATTGAATGGAATCTATTGCTTTCCCCAATTGTCTAACGCTCAACATTTTTGGGTCATAAATGACATCTACCGTTTTGTTCATCTGAAAACTTTTCAGGTCAAAAACTTTTTTATATTCTTTGAAATTGAGTCTTGTAAATTCGGTATTGGTCGTCGCTCGGTAGCCTTTTTCTTGGTAACGCCAACCATTGTACAATATAAATTCTAAAAACTTTTTATCAGGTGTAACGCGCATCACGCCTGACTTTGCCATAATCATATTGTCCTGCAGTCCAAATCTTTTTTCAAAAATAACGATATCATTGATTACACTATCATTGGCCTCTTTTTTTCCTAATTTAATCACATAACCATCAATTTTATCATAAAAAACACCTTCTTTTAAATCAATAGCGGGTTTGGATATAATGATTTCATATTTCAATGTAGTGAGCCGCATTTGAGAGACGGGAATAATATTATTGGCCAATAAAAATGCGATACCTGCTAGGAATATAGCAAAAATAAAAAGTGGTCGCATGAAACGAACCAAGGGGATACCAGCGGATTTGATGGCGATGAGTTCAAAACTTTCACCCAAATTTCCAAATGTCATGATCGAAGAAAAAAGTAATGCCAAGGGGATGGCTGTCGTCAACATGCTGATAGATACTAGGCCAACTAATTTCAAAATGATAAATGTATCCAATCCCTTTCCAACTAGATCGTCAATATATAGCCAAAAGAATTGCATGGTCAGCACGAATATAGAAATAGTCAATGCTGCCAAAAAGGGTCCTATAAAAGCCCTGAGAATTAGTATGTCTAATTTTTTGAACAAAATTGTAGTGCTAGCTACCTATTCTATAAAATAGCTCTTTGATTTGATAACCCCAAAGTTGACTTTGGTCCTTAATCTCATTTTTCTCCGCAAAATCCTTGATGATCAATACGGTTTGATTTGAAATTTCTGTTTTTTCAATACTAAACTCAAAATATTCATTCTTTTCACTGTGTAACCATCTAAAACGGATGAATTTATTTTCTTCTTGATCTAAAATTTCTGCTTTGTCTGGGGTGCCACCATTCCATGAAAAACTGAAAACATTTTCCCATTCGTCAACTCTATCAGCGAACCATTCTTGTAAACCAGAAGCGGTGGAGAGGAATTCAAATAAGATTGCAGGAGAACATCTAACCGGAAATTCAAGTGTAAATAGTAATTTTTTACTCATAATATCAATCTGCCCTATTTAGGGCATCGTTTGATGCAATAATATCAAATAAAAGCATGCCTCCAAGTATTTTAGTCACTTAATTCGTTAACAAACTGTAAAGACTTATAAACAAGTAGGGTAGATCTATCTATTTATACTGATAATCAATTAATTATGACAAAAAATAGGTATTTAGAAAGTGTTCTAATATTTATTTTTTTTCAATTTTATCCCCTGATTTTCAGTGCCTTTGATAACTTATCTTTGCAAACTATAAAGACAGTCCTATGTTCAATGCACTTAGTGAAAAATTAGAATCAGCGTTTAAACACCTAAAAGGCCAATCCCGCATCAATGAATTGAATGTGGCCAATACCCTTAAAGACATCAGAAAAGCCTTGTTAGATGCCGATGTGAACTTTAAAATTGCCAAGGAATTTACAGATAGTATTAAAGAAAAAGCGGTTGGTGAAAAAGTAATCAACGCCATTAGCCCTGGTCAATTGATGGTTAAAATTGTGCAGGATGAATTAACTAAATTAATGGGTTCGGAAGCTAGTTTATTGGATACTTCAAAAAACCCAACCATCATTTTAGTGGCTGGTTTGCAGGGTAGTGGTAAGACCACTTTTTCTGGCAAATTAGCAACCTATTTGAAGGCCCAAAAAAAATCTCCCTTATTGGTTGCTGCCGATATTTATCGTCCTGCTGCAATGGATCAGTTAACCGTATTAGCTGAACAAATTGGGGTAGATATTTTTGTAGAGCGTGAAAATAAAGATGCTGTTTCTATTGCACAAAATGCAATTGCATACGCAAAACAACATAATAAAAACGTCATCATTATAGATACTGCAGGTCGACTTGCTGTAGACGAAATGATGATGAACGAAGTCGCAAATATTAAATCTGCCATTCAGCCACAAGAAATTTTATTTGTTGTAGACTCAATGACAGGGCAGGATGCAGTCAATACTGCAAAGACTTTCAACGACCGATTAGATTTTACTGGTGTTGTTTTAACAAAATTAGATGGTGATACAAGAGGTGGAGCAGCTTTATCTATTAAGTATACGGTGAACAAGCCAATTAAGTTCATGAGTAGTGGCGAGAAGATGGATACTTTAGATATTTTTTATCCTGAGAGGATGGCCCAAAGAATTTTAGGGATGGGAGATATTACCTCTTTGGTTGAAAAAGCACAAGCACAATTTGACGAGGTTGAAGCGAAAAAATTAGAGAAGAAAATTCGAAAAAATCAATTTGATTTTGAGGATTTTTTAACCCAAATTCAGCAGATCAAAAAAATGGGTAATCTGAAAGATTTAATGGGAATGATACCGGGAGTTGGAAAAAGTATTAAAGATATTGATATCAAAGAAGACGCATTCAAAGGTGTTGAAGCCATCATTCAATCAATGACTTTAATAGAGCGAAGGAATCCAGATACCTTAACACCAAGTAGAAAAGCAAGAATCGCAAAAGGCGCAGGAAAAGACCTGGCAGAAATCAATGCCTTTATTAAGCAGTTTGACCAAATGAAACAAATGATGAAGACGATGAGTGGTCCTGCGGGTGCGGCCATGGCAAGCAAAATGCCTGGAATGAGAAGATAATTAGAGCTAAATGAGTCATAATTAGTTGATTTTCAGCTTTTTTGTCCAATTTTGCTTTCTTATTCCATTTAATTGGGCGAGTTCAGTAATTTATTTTATCTTTGCTCCCCTTAACCCTATTTGTTAACGCCTATAAATTTCTATTTAAAATGGCAGTAAAAATGAGACTACAGCGTCATGGTAGTAAAAAAAGGCCTTTCTACTTTATAGTAGTGGCTGACGGACGCGCACCAAGAGATGGTAAATTCATCGAGAAAATTGGTACTTACAATCCTTTAACAGTTCCAGCGACAATCAATTTAGATCGTCAAAAGTCTTTAGAGTGGTTAAACAAAGGTGCTCAACCTACAGATACCGTTCGCAGAATTTTATCTTTCAAAGGAGTACTTTATTTAAAACACTTATTACGTGGTGTTAAATTAGGCTTATTTGATGATGCAACTGCAATGACTAAGTTTGAGTCTTGGTATGCTGAGCATGAAACATCAATTGCTTCTAAAAATGATGCACACAAAAAAGCACAAGCTGATAAAAAAGTGTATGTACCAGTAGTTAAGAAAGTAGCTGAACCAGTTGCTGAAGCACCTGTAGAAGTTGTTGCTGAAGCAGCAGCACCAGAAGTAGTAGCTGAAGAAGTAACTGCAGAGGTTGTTGCTGAAGCACCTGCTGAAATTGAAGCACCAGCTGCAGAAGCGGCTGCTGAAGAAGCACCAGCTGCAGAATAAACTAATCTGTAACTTAATTAAGATTCAATAGCATTCAACCTCCCGAATTTCGGGAGGTTTTTTTATCGTCCAATCATTTACTAAATTTGTGTATGAGTGAATATATCCATATCGGAAAAATAGTGGCAGCACATGGTCTAACAGGTCATCTTATTTTAGAGCATGCCATGGGCACACTCATTCACTTTAAAGGAATTGACGCCATTTTTATTGAAAAAAATGCAGCGAGTTTTATTCCCTATTTTATACAGTCCGCGTCTGCTAAAACCGAAAGTTTAACCCATTTACAAGTAGAAGGCATCACGACCAGAGAAGCCTGCAGTATTTTGATTGGGAAAAAAGTATGGCTGCCAGAAGCCGAGTTTCAATTGCTAGTGGATAAAAGTTCACCGCTCTCTTTATTGGGGTATATGGTAGTTGAAAAAGGAATTGAATTAGGAAAGATAGAAGAAGTGATAGAACAACCTCATCAACTCATGGTGACCATTTTATACCAAGGTCAGGAAGCTTATATTCCTTTACATGAGGAGAGCCTTAAAGGGGTAGACCATGCTAAAAAGCAAGTGGATGTTGAATTACCCGACGGATTATTAGATTTATACACTGAGACCGATAACGCTGAATAGTTTAACTATTCCATTTATCTAATTGCTTAATTGTTGCTGCTAAATCTTTAGGAAGTGGTGCTTCAAAAGCAAAAGCCTTTTCTTTAAAGACAAGTTTTAAAGTATGCGCATGTAAGGCATGTCTTGCTAGTAGTGGCTTTTCTTCCTCTTCGGATTTGCTTAATTTGAAATTCTTTTTCTTAATACTAGAGAGTAATAATTTTTCACCATCACCATAAATTTCATCTGCAATAATGGGGTGTCCAATATGTTTTGCGTGCACCCTAATTTGATGGGTTCTTCCTGTATGAATTTGAAATGAAACCAAAGCGTAACGTTTGTAGTAAGTCACAACATCATAGGTGGTCAATGCCACTTTGCCTTTCACATGAATGTACATCTGTCCCTTTTTAATTGGATGTTCCATAATGCTTCCGTCAATACTTCCATTTTGTTCGGGACGGCCCACCACCAAGCCAAGGTATTTTTTTTCAATCGTCCTGCCTTCAAATAAAAGGCTTAGTTCCTTATGCGCTTCGGCATTTTTTGCAAAAATAATAAGTCCACTTGTAGCTTGATCCAAACGGTGCACCGTAAAAATACTACCGTATTTATCTTGTAAAAGTGACTTTATAGAAAGTGTTTTACCAAAACGATCTGGGATACTTAATACACCAGCAGGTTTATTAATCACAATTAGGTCATCGTCCTCAAATAATATATCTAACATCCCTACTTGCTTGCTTTTCTTGTAAATGACTTATTTAAAAACTTCAATGTGCGTACTTCTTTTTCTGCTAAGAAACGCCACTTGCCGCGATCTACATTCTTCTTGGTTAAATTGGCGAACATGACTCTGTCCAAATGCCTCACATCGTATCCAAGGTGTTCAAAAATTCTTCTTACAATTCTGTTTCTTCCACTATGAATTTCAATACCAATTACATTTTTAGAAGTATTGGATAAATAACTTACGGCATCTGCAGCAATGAATCCATCTTCTAAATCAACGCCTGCAGCAATAGACTCCATGTCCGCCTTGGTCACAGGCTTGTCTAAAGTGACTTCGTAGATTTTTTTAATCTCATAAGATGGATGCGTCAACTTTTGCGCCAAATCACCATCGTTGGTTAATATTAAAACGCCTGTGGTATTTCTATCTAATCTACCTACAGGAAACATTCTTTGCGTAGTTGCATTTTTAATGATATCCAAAACTGTCTTTCTACCTTCTGGATCGTTTGCAGTGCAGATATAATCTTTTGGCTTGTTCAATAAAATATAAACAGGAGTGACTTGCAATTGCAATACTTTTCCTTTCAATCTAACCACATCTTTGTATTGTACTTTATAGCCAGGCTCTAATACCGTGTCTCCATTCACTGTGATATGACCAGATTTAACAAGTTCTGCTGCTTCTCTTCTTCCACAAGTTCCAGCATGCGCAATGTATTTGTTAAGTGGCATTTGCTCGTAAGGCATATCGTCATTGGCAGTGACTTTGCCAATGCTAGCAGTACGTTTTGCATCTGCGCGATCCATTGATTCTGGGGTTCTTTTAGATGCGGAGGCGCTTGGTCTAGCAGATCTTGATCCTGCAGATTTTTGAAGCTCACCATATTTAGGGGGCACATCAGCAGATTTGAATGTTCCTTTAGGCGCTCCTTTTGAAGGTCCTTTTGAAGGCGCAGATTTTGCTCTTAATGGAATGGAATATTTTGGAGGACCAGTTACAAATTCTTTTTTATCGTAGCCTCCTTTTTTTTCAAAGCCCGCTTTTTTATTATTTCCTACAGGCTCAACTGCAATGCCTCTTTCAATGTCTTTTTTTCTTTGACGCGCAGCTTCACCAATAGCTCTAGCATCTTTCTTTGCTTGTTTTTTTTCTTGCCTATATTCTTCTTTAACTGCGCTTCCTTTTTTCTTATTGGCAAACTTGTCAAAGTTGTCGGATCTTTTCGCTTTCATTGGAGGCGGTATTAATTGTCTTTATTGGCTAACTGTCCACAAGCCGCATCAATATCTTTACCACGACTTCTTCTAATTCGAACGTTCACTCTGTTTTTTTGTAAAATTTCTACAAAGGTCTCAAATCCATCTTCGTCAGGCTTATCAAAAGGAAAACGATCAATGGCATTGTATTCAATGACGTTGATTAAATCTGCAGGCACTTGTCTGTAAATTTTAACCAATTCCATTGCGTCTTTTTCGCTATCGTTAAAATCCTTGAATAAGATATACTCAAATGTGATTTCATTACCTGTCTTTTTATAGAAATAATTAAGTGCTTCAATCAATGATTCAATATTATTACTCTCATTGATGGGCATGATTTCATTACGTTTCTTGTCATTGGCTGCATGAAGGGATAGTGCCAATTTAAATTTCACTTGGTCATCGCCTAATTGCTTGATTTGTTTTGCGACTCCAGCAGTGGAAACTGTGATACGTCTTGCACTCATTCCTAAACCTTCTGGCGAAGTAATTTTTTCTATCGCCTTCAACACATTCTTATAATTTAATAAGGGCTCGCCCATACCCATGAATACAATATTAGATAAATTTTGATCATAGGTTTTTTCAACCTGTTGTTTGATCATCACTACTTGGTCGTAAATTTCATCAAAATTTAAATTTCTGCTTCGCTCCATATATCCTGTGGCGCAAAATTTACAACTCAAACTACAACCAATCTGAGAAGACACACAAGCAGTCTTGCGTAAAGTAGTTGGAATAAGGACTCCCTCAATCATATGATCGTCGAAAGTTCTGAATCTTGTTTTAAAAGTGCCATCGCTACTCATTTGAGTTGTATCAATCGAAAGTGCTGGCAATGTGAAATGCTCCTCTAATTTTTTACGTAAATCCAGGCTTAAATTGGTCATTTCGTCAAAGCTATGTGCATGTTTTTGCCATAACCATTCAACAATCTGCTTTACCCTAAATGGTTTTTCTTCCATTTTTGCTATAAAACGTTCAATCTCGACGACCTCTACTGCCCTGATATTTGGTCTTGTTTTCTCCATACTGCAAAGATACTTGATCAGTCTGTTAACAATCAATTATTTCTAACAGAAATGCGTATTTTATAAGGAGATTTTCAGTAAAACACCCTATTTTAGACATCTCAAAACTTAAATCAACAATTATGAGAAAATTATGCTTTTTGACCTTGGTTTTAATGGGTGCTTTCATGACCGTAAATGCGCAATCAAGCCCATTGAATGATTATTTAGGAAAATATGTTTTTGCAGAAGGTAGTCCAGTGGCCGAAGTGTCTTTAACTATAGAGGATTCTAGTTTAGTCATCAATTCTGCTATGGGTTCAACACCACTTGAGAAAAAAGGGGTAGATAGTTTTTATTTAGCAACCTATGATGCCTTGGTGATTTTCAAAAGAGCAGACGGCAAGTCAGTTGCGTCTATTAGCATTTTCGTGCAAGGCATGGAATTAGTCGGTAAAAAAGAAGCAAGTCCAGTGGCCTTAAAAGAAGACGAATTCTATGCTACACTTTGGGCTAAACAAAACCACTAGAAAGTTTTAAAATTCTATTGACGCTAATGCTTCAAACGGAATTGTTTCTTGTGTTCCTGTGGTTAAGTTTTTAAGGGTACATACTTTTTTATTCAATTCATCGGATCCGATGATGATAATATTTGGAATGCCTTTCTTTTCGGCATATTTAAATTGCTTGTCAAATTTACTCTTATCGGGGTAGATTTCACAAGCAATTTTTTTTGCTCTTAATATTGCCATTAATTGGTAGGCTTCTTTTGCTTCTGCATCTCCTAAGTTGAAAAATAATATTTTAGTAGTTTGTTCTACTGAAGCTGGAAAAAGATTTTTTTCCTCTAGTACATCATATATGCGATCTACGCCAAAGCTAATGCCCACGCCAGGTATATTCGGAACGCCAAATAAACTTGTTAAGTCATTGTACCTTCCACCGCCGCCAATACTTCCCATCTCTGCATCGATTGCTTTTACTTCAAATATCAATCCCGTATAATAATTTAAACCTCTTGCTAAAGTAAAATCTGCCACTACATTTTTTGCCAATCCGCTTTGTGCATGGTAGTCTAAAACATATTGTATTTCTTGGATGCCTTTTGCAGCATTTTCATTGCCAGTGAGTAGTGCACTAAGTTGTGTTAATTTTGCTTCATTGGTTCCTTCAATTTCTAAATAGGCTTGAATCGTTTTTTGTTGCGCAGCTGTAAATCCTTTATGCGCTAGTTCTTCTGCAACTTTTACCCAGCCTATCTTATCTAATTTATCAATGGCAATTGTCAAGTCCATCATTTTATCGGCTCCACCACAAACCTGCGCTAGGCCTAATAAAATTTTACGGTTATTTATTTTTACTTCAACCTCTAATTTGAGTTGCTTAAACACGGTTAAGTAAATGGCAGTTAATTCTACTTCATTTAATAAACTATCTGATCCCACAATGTCCGCATCACATTGGTAGAACTCTCTATACCTTCCTTTTTGAGGTCGATCTGCTCTCCAAACTGGTTGAATTTGGTAACGTTTAAAAGGGAAACTGAGTGCTCCATGATGCATGGCCACATACCTTGCGAAAGGAATGGTTAAATCGTATCTTAAAGCTCTTTCTGTAATTTGAGTACTAGATTTCCCTTCCAATATTTTCTGAAACCCTTCACTTGTAGCTGCTGCTTTTTGCGGGTTATCTAAACCGTTGTTTAAAATCTTAAAAATCAGTTTATCACCTTCCTCTCCATATTTTCCCATCAGCGTGTCCAATTGTTCCATGGCGGGTGTTTCCAGTGGCTGAAATCCATATAATTCAAATACCGTCCGAATGGTTTGGAAGATATACTGTCTTTTTTGAACAGTCGCTGCGTTGAAATCTCTTGTGCCT
>Ga0304730_1000606_pt1 | contig 30292 bp, 27 predicted proteins | sample M_130628_MF_Meta_FD_190474 | JGI IMG/M metagenome (GOLD analysis project Ga0304730, IMG submission 190474) | Freshwater microbial communities from Lake Montjoie, Canada to study carbon cycling - M_130628_MF_MetaG (v2) (version 2) | ecosystem: Environmental > Aquatic > Freshwater > Lake | place...
AATTGATCTTGGGGACCATGCCGATCACCAAAAATACGCATATCCCTAACCACTTGAAAACGGCTTAAATCAAGCGCATCCCATACTTGAATTTTTTTTAGGAGGGCTTGGGTGCTGGAGGAAAAAGCATAAATCCGTTGACTCCATTGACCTGCCGCTGGGGCAGCATTTGACTGGGAAAGAGCGGGCGCAATATGCACGGTAGAGAGCCCCAGCTGGGCTAATCCAAGGGCAGTTGCTTTGCCAATCAGCCCAGCACCAACCACCGCAATATCAAATTGATGTGGTTTAAAAGAGGGTGGTAATGAGCTCATGTATTGATGATAGCGAAAAAGCCCCTTTACAATAACCCTATGTCTTTAAAATGTGGCATCGTCGGCCTGCCTAATGTCGGCAAATCAACCTTATTTAATGCCCTTACCAAAGCTGGTATTGCGGCAGAAAATTATCCTTTTTGCACTATCGAGCCCAATGTTGGCATTGTGGAGGTACCCGATACCCGCTTACAAGGCTTGGCGGACATAGTTGTGCCAGAACGCATCCTCCCGGCAGTGGTGGAATTTGTGGATATTGCCGGTCTTGTTGCTGGCGCCTCAAAAGGCGAAGGCTTGGGCAATCAATTTTTAGCAAATATTCGCGAGACCGATGCCATTACCCATGTCGTCCGTTGTTTTGACGATGCAAATGTGGTCCATGTCGCCGGCAAGATTGATCCCATTTCAGATATTGAGGTGATTGACACTGAATTAGCCTTGTCCGACTTAGCAACAGTGGAAAAAGTCCTCAATCGCTCAAGCAAAGCTGCAAAATCTGGCAACGATAAAGAGGCGGCTGCCTTAGTGGCAGTTTTGACTAAAGTACAGGCGCAACTAGACTTAGCTAAACCAGTTCGTAGCTTGTCATTCAGCGAAGATGAAAAAGCCCTTTTAAAACCGCTATGTTTAATTACCGCTAAGCCAACGATGTATGTTGCTAATGTGAAGGAAGATGGTTTTGAAAATAATCCCTATTTAGATGCAGTTAAAAATCATGCTGCTAAAGAGGGCGCGCCAGTAGTAGCAGTTTGCGCAGCAATTGAAGCTGAAATTGCCGATTTAGATGAAGCAGATAAAACAGAATTTTTGACTGATTTAGGGATGAGTGAACCAGGTTTAGATCGGGTTATTCGCGCGGCATATTCTTTGTTGGGCTTACAAACCTATTTCACGGCAGGTGTAAAAGAGGTGCGCGCTTGGACAATTGCCGTGGGCGCCACAGCGCCACAAGCAGCAGGAGTGATTCATACTGATTTTGAGCGCGGTTTTATTCGTGCGCAAACAATTTCATACGCAGATTTTATTCAATATAAAGGCGAAGCTGGTGCAAAAGAGGCCGGTAAAATGCGCGCAGAAGGCAAGGAGTATGTCGTTAAAGATGGCGATGTATTAAATTTCTTGTTTAACGTTTAAATAAAGATTTGGCTTAGCGCAAGCCCAGGCTCGGGCGCGCGCATAAAAGCTTCGCCAACTAGAAACGCATTCACTCGATTGGCTCTCATCAGCTCTACATCACAGCGCTGCAAAATTCCCGACTCGGTCACAATGCGCTTATCGCTAGGAATATGAGGTAGTAAATCGAGTGTGGTTTGCAAAGACACATTAAATGTTTTTAAGTTGCGATTATTAATTCCTAGTAAGGGCGTTTTTAGTTGTAAAGCTAAATCAAGTTCTTCGCCATTGTGCACTTCAACTAAGACATCAAGTCGCAACGCGAGGGCACAAGCTTCTAAATCTTGCATTTGCTTGAGATCAAGTGCTGCCACAATGAGTAAAATGGCATCAGCGCCCATTGCCCTTGCTTCATAGACTTGATAAACATCAATGGTGAAATCTTTACGTAAGACAGGCAGCGTACAGGCAGCTCGTGCAGCCTCAAGATATGCTGAACAACCCTGAAAATAATTTACATCAGTTAAAACCGATAAACAAGTAGCACCATGTTCTGCATACGATTTGGCAATTGCACTGGGATCAAAATTCTCTCGTAGTACCCCTTTGCTAGGGCTCGCTTTTTTTATTTCAGCAATGACAGCAGAACCACCGGTCAAAATTGTACGTTCAATTGCTTGGGTAAAGCCGCGGGGCTGATAGTCGGGATTACTTTGCTGGCGTTCAACTAAAGACCGTAATTGGGCAAGCGTAACAAGCGCTTGCGCAGTAAGGACTTCTTGGCGTTTAGTGGCCACAATCGTAGTGAGAATATCGCTCATAATAAATTGAACTAATACTTAATTCGCGTTCTGCGTAGCAGACACAAAAGCAGCTAGTTTATTTTGTGCCGCCCCAGTAGCAATCATTTTTTGCGCCAAGATAAAACCACTGGCGATATCGGGGACACAGTCTGCCACATAAAGTGTAGCCCCTGCATTCAAACAAACAATCTCGCGCGCAGCATAAAAATCAGCGCTCGCAGTAGGGTCTAAAACACCCAAGATAATCGCTTTTGATTCGGCGGCGTTGGTCACTTGAAAAGCGTTTGAAGGGCTTAGTTTTAAACCAAAATCGAGCGGGTTAATTTCATACTCGCGTACTTGACCATTTTTTAATTCGCCAATTAGGGTTGGTCCTTGCAGGGAAATTTCATCTAAGCCATCGCGACCATAAACTACTAAGGCATGCTGCATACCAAGATTTTGTAAGACCCGAGTTTGAATACCAACTAATTCGGGATGAAAGACGCCCATCAGCATATGTTTTGCATTGGCAGGATTGGTCAGGGGACCTAAAATATTAAAAATTGTGCGTACACCGAGCTCTTTTCTAACTGGACCCACATTTTTCATAGCAGGATGGTGATTAGGGGCAAACATAAAGCCAGCGCCTATTTTTTCAATACATTGCGCGACTTGCGCTGGTGAGAGTTGTAAATTGACCCCAAGTGCTTCTAGAACATCAGCGCTTCCCGATTTGCTACTGACACTACGGTTACCGTGTTTAGCAATTTTTGCTCCAGCGGCAGAGGCGACAAACATCGCGGCTGTAGAAATATTAAAAGTTTGCGCACCATCGCCGCCTGTTCCTACTACATCTACTAAATGATCTGCAGGACTTACTAGCACTGGGGTAACAAATTCACGCATGACTTGGGCCGCTGCAGTAATTTCTCCAACCGTTTCTTGTTTAGCGCGTAAGGCAATTAAGAAGCCTGCCGTAAGGACCGGCGAAAGTGCGCCACCCATAATTAAGCGCATCATCGTGAGCATTTCTAGGTGACTTAGTTCACCATGATCGAGGCAGCGTTGAATTGCTTGTTGGGGAGTGAAGGAGGAATTCATGAGGACTAATAATAAGTTAAGCGCTAAGGCGTAAAAAGTTTTTTAATAAAGCATGCCCTTGCTCTGACAAAATGGACTCGGGATGAAATTGCACACCCTCAATTAAATATTCGCGATGCCGTACCCCCATAATTTCGCCATCGGCAGAGGTGGCGGTAATTTCTAAGCAGTCCGGTAGGCTACTGCGCTCAATCGCAAGTGAGTGATAGCGCGTGACCGTAAATGGATTTGGCAACTCACTAAAGACACCGACTCCCGTATGTTGAATTAAGTCAGTTTTGCCATGCATGACTTTTTGTGCGCGGATAATATTCCCGCCAAATGCTTCACCAATGGCTTGATGACCAAGGCAAACGCCCAAAATTGGAATTTTGCCGGCAAAGGCTTGAATAGTAGCTACGGAAATACCAGCCTCATTTGGGCTGCATGGCCCAGGTGATATACAAATTCGCTTGGCTCCTGTTTGTGGAATATCAGCGACGCTAACTTCGTCATTACGGACGACGTGCACTTCTTCCCCAAGTTCGGCAAAGTATTGCACTAGGTTGTAAGTAAATGAATCGTAGTTATCAATCATCAAGAGCATTGAGACCCCCTTGGACTAAATCAGCAGCCATCAATACAGCGCGCGCTTTGGCTTCAGTTTCACGCCATTCAGAGACCGGATTTGAATCAGCGACGACCCCAGCCCCGGCCTGAGAATGCAAAACGCCAGCGCGAATAATGCCTGTACGAATGGCAATCGCTACATCCATATCTCCAGTAAACGAAAGATAGCCAACGGCGCCGCCATATATGCCTCGCTTCACAATTTCCATTTCATCAATAATTTCCATTGCCCGAATTTTAGGCGCGCCCGATAAAGTACCGGCAGGAAAAGTGGCACGGAGTACGTCCATATTACTCATCCCCTCTTTTAATGCGCCTTCAACCGAGCTAACAATATGCTGCACATGAGAATATTTTTCAATCACCATTGAGTCAGTAACCTTAACTGTTCCAGTTTGCGCAATGCGACCGACGTCATTACGCGCTAAATCGATGAGCATGACATGCTCGGCAATTTCTTTGGGATCGGCTAAAAGCTCACGTGCTAGCCGTTCGTCTTCATCGGGAGTCGCACCGCGCGGGCGCGTACCAGCTAAAGGCCGAATGGTGACTATTTTTTGGGTGTCGCGGGGCTCTTGTCGAACCAGTATTTCGGGAGATGAGCCGACTACCTGAAAGTCGCCAAAATCATAAAAATACATATAAGGAGAGGGATTTAATGAGCGAAGTGCACGGTAGAGTTCAAGCGGTGAATTTGTGTAGGGTTTCGAAATGCGTTGCCCGATCACCACTTGCATGCAGTCGCCCGCCAAGATGTACTCTTTTGTTTTACTAATTGCAGCTTCAAAATCGGCTTGTTTAAATTTGCGGATTAATTCGGTTTTCTTGCTCGGTTCTGATGGCTGCAAAGTAATGGGTTGATCGAGAAGAGCGCGTAATTCATGTAAGCGATTTTCGGCCTGAGCCAGGGCATCTGTTTGGGCGGGATCTGCATAAACAATGAGATAAATTCGGCCAAGTACATTATCGATGACGGCTAATTCTTCGGTAAGTAATAATTGAATATCAGGCAAAGCCAATTCATCAGGCAAATGGTGTTGTGCTAAACGGGGCTCAATATAGCGGACCGTATCGTAAGCAAAATATCCCGCTAAGCCGCCACAGAATCGTGGCAGACCTGGCTTTAAGGCAACCTTAAAACGCTTGAAATAGGCATCGATAAAATCTAAGGGGTTGTCATAATTCGTTTCCACCACGACGTCATTGGTAATAATTTGGGTAAGTGGTTTTTGCGGAGTACCTACTGTTTTAAGCAAGGTTTTTGCGGGCAAGCCGATGAAAGAGAAGCGCCCAAAACGTTCGCCTCCAATGACAGACTCTAAGAGGTAAGAATTTTTTTGCCCACAGGCTTGCGTCAGTTTGAGATAGAGAGATACTGGCGTTTCTAAATCGGCAAGCACTTCTTGAATGACTGGAATACGATTAAAACCTGCTTGCGCTAGGGCCAAAAATTCTGCTTTTTGCATTAGGTCTGACCCAGTGCTTGCGCGCATTCGCTCCGCATGGTCGCAATAATCTCGGCGTAGTTTGCTTGCCCAAAAATAGCCGAACCAGCAACAAATGTATTTGCGCCTGCAGCGGCAATTGTCCCGATGTTATCGACTTTAATGCCTCCATCCACCTCGAGTCGAATCTCTTGGCCAGTTTGAGTGCAGTGAATATCGAGTAGTTGCCGCACCTGCCTAATTTTTTCCAGCGTACTGGGAATAAATGTCTGACCGCCAAAACCGGGATTAACCGACATCAGCAACACCAAGTCAACTAGCTCTAGGTATGACGAGAGCACCTCAATGGGGGTTGCTGGATTCAGTACTAAGCCAGCTTGACAGCCATTGGCCCGAATCAGTTGCAGCGTTTTTGCCACATCCTTGCTAGCTTCAGGATGAAAGCTAATCAGATTAGCCCCCGCTTTAGCAAAGTCGGGAATAATGCGCTCAACTGGCTCGATCATGAGGTGCACATCAATCATGGCAGGGCGCCCATCTTTGTGGACATGAGGACGAATAGCCTCACAAACTAAAGGGCCAATAGTTAAATTGGGCACAAAGTGGTTGTCCATCACGTCAAAGTGAATCCAATCGGCGCCAGCCTTTAAAACCGCCTGAACCTCAGTGCCGAGACAGGCAAAATCAGCCGATAAAATTGACGGCGCAATGACAAGGGGGGTATTTTGACTAGCCATCCCTAGATTCTAGCTTGCAGTTGGCCCAAGGATAGAGCAGAATTCGTGCATGAGGTCACATGAAATCAGTATTACGGTGCGAACCCAGTATTTGCCAGAACAGTCCGACCCAGATAATCGGCAATTTGCCTTTGCCTATACCATTACGATTCGGAATAGTGGCCAAACCAGTGTGCAACTGATTGCACGCCATTGGTTTATTACCGACGGCGATAGCGATGTTCAGGAAGTACGGGGCTTGGGTGTCGTTGGCCAGCAACCCCTGTTACGTGCTGGCGAACAGTTTGAATACACCAGTTGGGCTACATTGCCGACCCCCGCAGGCACGATGCGTGGGGAGTATTTCTGCGTTACCGAGGAGGCCCAGTTTTTTCAGGCGCCTATTCCTGAGTTTGCGCTAGTGATGCCCAGAACTTTGCATTAAGTTGGGGCCTAGTCTTTGCGCCCAGAGCCTGTCCAAAAAACAATGAATAACAAAAGGCCTAGGGCAAGTAATGCCTCGAGTAAAAATAATAAAGAAGGGTATGTGTCAAATAAATTCGCGAGCATGGTAGTTTCCAGTTTCCTCAGTATCTTAGCCTGTACCAGCATCTTATTATTAACATCTTGTTCGACACCGCCCACGCGAACAGCAAATAATCAGATACCCGCTAACAGAAGCACAACTGCTAATTTGGGTAATGCCCCTTATACCTCAGCGATCACGGGCTTTAAGGCGGTTGATTGGCAGCAAATTAGCGGTTGGCAGATAGATGATTTCACCCAGGCATGGCCGGCGTGGTTAAAAAGCTGTGAGGCTTTACGAAAACGTAAAAGCGAAGTGCAGTGGGCTCAAGTCTGCGCAAAGGTCAACGGTATTGCCGCTGAAGACGGGGGCGCAATTCGACGGTATTTTGAAACGAATTTTCAAGCATATGAAACTTCTGCCTTAAGTAGTAACAATAATTCTGGTTTGGTCACGGGTTATTACGAGCCGGTCATGAATGGTTCGCGCCAGCGTACAGCTGTATTTTCAGTGCCTTTATATGCCTATCCAAAAGCTTGGGAGAAGGTCAAACCCAATCCAGCGCCCACACGGGCCCAATTAATGAGTACAAATAGCTTAACGGGTAGCGAGCTGGCATGGGTGCAAGATCCAGTAGCCGCCGCATTTATGCAGATCCAAGGTTCGGGCAAGATTCGTTTAAATGATGGTCAAGTATTGCGTTTAGGTTTTGCTGGCACTAATGATCAGCCCTTCAAATCATTTGCCCAGTGGCTATTAAATCAAGGTTACATCATGCGTAGTGAAGCGACGATGCAGGGCATTCAACAATGGGCGCGTAACAATCCTAATCGAGTTGAAGAAATGTTAAATGCCAATCCGCGCTTTGTATTTTTTAAAATTTTACCGAGTAATGTTGCTGCCGATCTTGGGCCAATTGGCGCCTTGGGAGTTCCGCTCACAGCGGAGCGCAGTATTGCAGTTGATCTACGCTCATTACCACTTGGTGCCCCGGTATTCTTATCGACTACGCGTCCTTTAAGTACGCAATTACTGCAACGCTTAGTGATGGCGCAAGATACGGGTACCGCAATAGTCGGCGCAGTGCGGGCAGATTATTATTGGGGTAGCGGTGAGGCGGCAGGTGAGCTCGCTGGACGCATGAAACAAGCAGGTCAAGCTTGGCTTCTATTGCCGCGTTAAGCCAAAAATCGTTGTGCTAACTTAACCCAGTAACTAACTCCAACAGGAATGAGGGCGTCGTTAAAATCATAAGAGGGGTTATGTAACTGGCACGGCCCCATACCGTGACCAACTGCCCGATGATCGCCGTCGCCATTGCCAAGGAATACATAGCAACCGGGCTTTTCTAAGACCATAAAAGCAAAATCTTCTGCACCCATCGTTGGATCAATTTGTTTATCGACGTGCCCGGCCCCAACTAAATCGGTGATCACACTGACCGCAAAATCAACTTCTTGCTGATGATTGATGAGTGGCGGATAGCTGCGAATAAATTCAATTTCGGCTGAGCAATCAAAAGCGCCCGCAACACCATGGGTAATTTCACGCAGCCGAGTTTCAATCAGATCAAGCACTTCTAGCGTAAAGGTGCGTACCGTGCCACCAATAAAAGCGCTATCAGGAATCACATTGCTTGTTTCACCTGCATGAAATTGGGTGATCGATAAGACTGCAGCATCTACTGGCCGCTTATTGCGCGTAATAATACTTTGTAAGGCTTGCACGACATTGACGCCCGCAATTACTGGGTCGGCACTGTTATGCGGCAAAGCGGCATGCCCACCGCGACCCTTAACAGTGATTTTAAAGGCATTACTCGATGCCATCATGGGTCCTACAGTGACACCAAAATCACCGACGGGAATACCGGGCCAATTATGTAAACCAAAAACGGCATCACATGGAAATTGTTTAAAGAGACCATCTTTAATCATTTCACGAGCGCCACCCCCCCCTTCTTCGGCGGGCTGAAAAATGAAAATGACACTACCTTTAAAGTCACGATGATTCGATAAATATTGAGCCGCACCCAAGAGCATCGCAGTATGACCATCATGGCCACAAGCATGCATCTTGCCGGCGTGACGCGAGGCATGGGCAAAGGTGTTATGTTCTTGCAGCGGTAAGGCATCCATATCGGCGCGGAGGCCAATCATTTTTCCAGGTCCAAGCTCGCCATCTAAGCGACCCACGACGCCAGTTTTACCCATACCGCGAACAATCGGAATGCCCCAGCTTGACAGAGCCTCAGCGACTAAATCGGCAGTGAGGTTTTCTTCAAAACGGAGTTCAGGGTGGGCATGTATATTACGGCGGATGACCTGAATCTCATCTGTGGAAGCAAGTATTTCGGGAAGTAGTTGCATGGTTTCATATTAGCTGAAAGTGCAGGACGATGCTCTTTTTAGCGCATTTTTGATTTATTTAGGGTAGTTTGAGGGATTTTTTAGCAAACTCTAAGGCAGATAAGGAATAAGGGGTATTCCCGCATTTTTGAAGCTCAGGTGGTAAACAATCAACCACGCCTAGGAGCGGGGCAGTTATACGCTCCTGCAGGCTCTTAATATTTTCTGTAAGCAGGGGCATTTGCGGATGTAAGCCGTTTGCAACCCAGCCTGCTAGCTTAAGGCCACGTTGCTCAATTGCTGCTACTGTAAGCAAGGCATGGTTAAGGCAACCCAGCCGCATGCCAACTACCAGAATGACGGGTATATCAAGCAACTCGACCAGATCAGCTAAATTCATTGCGGTGTTCAATGGCACCAAAAAACCACCAGCACCCTCAACGATCACCGCATCAACTTGTTGGCTTAACTGCTGATAGGCGGCTAGCATTACATTGCACTTCAGTTCAATACCCATTTGCGCTGCTGCTAAATGCGGGGCCACAGCTTGCTCCAGCTGATATGCACACAATTCGGATACTGGGATTGAGAGGCCAGAGGCGAGCATCAGGGTTTCTATATCTTCATTTACCAATTGACCATTGGCATTCCGATACATTCCTGCTGCCACTGGTTTAAAACCCGCAACGCGTTCAAAATGTTCCCGTAAGAGCAAAATCAAGGCACCAGCGACTAGCGTTTTACCAATCTCGGTATCGGTGCCAGTAACAAAGTATTGACGATTTATTTTATTGAGCATTGCTTGCTAATACCGTTAATTCAATTTGCTGGAGCGTGCTGATGAGTGCTTGTACTTCCTCAATAGTATGACTTGCGGAAAAAGTCACTCGTAGCCTGGCACTACCAGCTGGAACGGTAGGCGGCCTAATCGCCGGAATCCAATAGCCAGCATCAGCTAAGTGCTGTGCCACTGCTAGTGCCGTTTTATTTTCACCCAAAATAATCGGTTGAATGGCGGTAGTAGAATACATTTTTTGCCAAGAAGAAAATACCATGCCTGTTTGCCAAGTAGTAATTAAATGACCTAGCTGTTGACGTCGTTGTTTACCTTCAGCAGAGGTAATTAGTTGCAGACTACGTAGTAATGCATGTGCGATCGCTGGCGGGGTCGCAGTGCTATAAATATAGGGACGGGCTTTTTGCAAAATATATTCAATTAAGGTGGATTCGCCACAAATGAACGCGCCACTAATGCCGGCTGCTTTACCGAGGGTGCCAATATAAATAAGTCGCCCTGAATGAAGTTGTAGGGCTTCTAAAATTCCGCAGCCGTTTTCTCCCAGGACACCAAAGCCATGGGCATCATCCACGATCAGGAGGGCGTCATATTGTTCAGCTAAGGCAAGTAATTCAGTTACCGGCGCTAAGTCGCCATCCATACTAAAGACCCCGTCGGTCACGATCAGTTTCAGTGCAGCTGTATCGATTGATAACTTGCGCTCTAGGTCGAGCAGATCATGATGATCAAAAATTACGGTCTTAGCTTTGGTTTGGGCTGTGGCTAAGCGCACCCCATCAATGAGCGACGCATGATTGAGCTTGCCCGAATAAATTGTCGTTGAGCTACGCGTAGATTCATTTTCTAAACTAGCCAAAGCAGTAATAGCACTCAGGTTGGCTAAATATCCAGTGCAAAAAAACAAGGCGCGTGCATGCGGAATAAACGGTGCTTGCAAGCTTGCTAAGGCCTCCTCTAGTTTTACATGGGCAATGCTGTGCCCGCTAATTAAATGAGAAGCGCCACTTCCAGCGCCATAAAGTTTGGCACCTTCAGCCAAGGCAGTAATTAAGTCCGGATGGTTAGCGAACCCCAAATAATCATTGCTGCAAAATGCCTTTAGGGTACGGCCATCTACTATGGGGTGAGGCGTACACGGCGAAGCAGTAGTGCGTAAGCTTCGCCTTAAAAGATTTTGCTCAAGCTCTGCGAGGCGGGCTTGGGCTTTTTTGAGGGCGTGCATATTAAGTCGGTTTGCCGGTAGCGAGTGTTTTATCAACAGCACTGTGAATTCTGCTAGACATCAACTCGGTTTCTTCTGCGCTAAGTATATAGGGTGGCATCACATAAATAGTATTGCCGATTGGCCGCACTAGCACCCCAGCTTGCAAGCCTTGTTGAAATAATTGAGCTGCAAACGGGGTTGTTAATGCAGCCGCATGCAGTGCAGTATTTTTGACATCAAATGCTAAGATCATGCCTTGTTGACGAAAGTGCTCGAAGCGCTCATCTGTCTTGGCCCACGCAAAAGCCTGATTTAAATCTTGTGCACGCCCAAGATTTTTTTCGAGCACTTGCTCGCTAGAAAAAATAGCCAAACTAGCTAAAGCAGCTGCACAGGCTAGCGGATTCCCAGTGTAAGAATGAGAATGTAAAAATCCTTCCCGTACGTCATCGCGATAAAAAGCTTGGTAAATTGTGTCCGTCGTTAGCGACAGCGAGAGGGGTAAGTAGCCACCGCTAATGCCTTTTGAGAGGGTTAAAAAATCAGGCCAAATTCCCGCATGTTCACAGGCAAAAAAAAGTCCAGTACGACCACAGCCCACTGCAATTTCATCGGCAATTAAATGAATTGAGTAGCGATCACAGAGCTGGCGGATTTGCTGTAAATAACTTGGAGAATACATCGCCATTTGACCCGCACATTGCACTAACGGTTCGACAATGAAGGCGGCAATATGTTCATGTTCACGCGCAAATAATTGGGCCACTTCAGCAACCGCCCGCTGGGTTAGCTCGGCAGGAGTTTCGCCTGGCAGTGCTTGGCGTAAGTCTGGCGACATCACGGTATGGACGGTTTGTAATAAATCACCATAGGCTTGCCTAAAAATTGCGACATCAGTCACGGCGAGCGCGCCTAAGGTTTCACCATGATAGCCATTAGCTAAGCAGACAAATTGGTGTTTTTTAGCTTGTCCAGTAATGCGCCAAAAATGGTGACTCATTTTGAGAGCAATTTCAACTGCAGAGGCACCGTCCGAAGCATAAAAAGCATGGCCTAAATTTCCGTGGGTTAAGGCACTCAGTTTTTCCGATAACTCGACTACGGGTGGGTGGGTAAAACCCGCTAACATCACATGCTCAATTTTTTCTAATTGCGTTTGAATGGCTTGGTTAATTTGGGCATTCGCATGACCGAAAAGATTCGTCCACCAAGAACTAATCGCGTCTAAAATAGCGTTATTATTTGCATCAAAAAGCCAAGGTCCTTTCCCATGAGTAATGGCTACTAGAGGAAATAATTCATGCTGCTTCATTTGCGTGCAAGGGTGCCAAACTGCTGTAAGGCTTCGCTTTACCCAGGCCGCATCGCTAGTGGTATTTGTCATAAGGGATATTTGAACACTAGTTTTTCTTTTATTGTCGATTGTGTAACAGACCCTTTATATTGGCTCAATGGCATGATGAGAGATATTGATAGGCAGTAAAATAGGAAATAGAACACGATGACCCTAGTCCAAACCAGAACAAAACCATTAGTTCAATTGCAGAAGAAATCTGCAATTGATGCTGTTTCAGCACGCAACACGGTTGTGAAGGCGGAGACTTGGAGCTTAGAAGCCGTTGCAGCACTTTTTAATATGCCTTTTAATCAGCTGCTTTGGCGAGCACAAGAAACTCACCGCGCCCATTTCCCTGTGGGCGATATCGAATTAGCCACCTTAGTTTCCATTAAAACCGGCGGCTGTCCAGAAGATTGTGGCTATTGCCCGCAGGCGGCGCGCTACCATACTGGGGTTGAGGCCACCAAACTGATGACGCTGGAAGCAGTTTTAGCTGCGGCAAAAGCAGCTAAGGCAGCAGGCTCAAACCGATTTTGTATGGGCGCGGCTTGGCGGGAGCCGAAAGATCGCGATATTGAAAAAGTCGTGGCGATGATTCGGGGAGTGAAGGCCTTAGGGCTCGAGACTTGTGCCACCCTTGGCATGCTTGAGCCTGAGCAAGCTAAAACCTTAAGCGCTGCCGGACTTGATTTTTATAACCATAACCTCGATACCAGCGAAGATTTTTATTCTGAGGTAATTCAAACCCGGGTCTATCAAGATCGCCTAGATACGATTGATCATGTGCGAGCTGCAGGTATGTCAGTCTGCTGCGGTGGAATTGTGGGGATGGGCGAATCACGGGCACAACGGGTGGCTTTTTTAGCGCGCTTAGCGAACTTAAGCCCGCATCCAGAATCAGTACCAATTAACCATTTGGTGCCAGTTGTTGGTACACCATTAGAGGCACAAGCGCCCTTAGATCCCCTCGAATTTGTGCGCACAATTGCCGTTGCTCGCATCACCATGCCCAGTGCCCGAGTTCGCTTATCGGCTGGTCGTCAAGAGCTTGGTAGAGCAGTCCAAGCTATGTGCTTTCAGGCAGGCGCAAACTCTATTTTTTATGGTGAGCAACTACTCACTACCAGCAACCCTGAAGCAGAATATGACCGCGCCTTATTGGCTGACTTAGGTTTAAAGGTAAAGGAGACCTTTAAAGCCGAGGTTGAGATTTAAATGTTGAGTTTGGCTGATCGCCTGATTATTGAATTTGATGTGGCGCTTCGATCGATTGCGGGTGGCTCTGTTGCGCAGCGCCCAAGCCCAAGTCATTCGCCTGCTAGCACTATCGTGAATTTGCCAGCGCTGGACCAGCAGGAAAGTGCCCATGCGGCGGGTTTAATGCGCATCAATCATGTTGGCGAAGTCTGTGCACAAGCACTTTATCAAGCCCAAAAATTACTTGCTCGTGACCCCCAAATTGCGACGATGCTAGACCAAGCTGGTCAAGAAGAATTAGATCATATGGCCTGGTGTGAAGAACGGTTAAAGGAGTTAGGTTCGCATACCAGTTACCTCAATCCAGTTTGGTACGGCGGTGCTTTTGCCATTGGAATTGCTGCCGGTTTAGCGGGAGATTATTGGAGCCTTGGTTTTGTCGCAGAAACAGAAAAACAAGTTGAGCGCCACTTAGATCATCATTTAAATACCCTCCCAATTAACGATGAACGCTCGCGAGCTATTGTTGATCAAATGCGTCTCGATGAAATCGAGCACGGCCAAGCTGCATGGACTGCAGGTGCAAAAGAATTACCTGTGCCAATTCAAAAAACAATGGGCCTAGTTTCTAAAATAATGACAACCACAGCGTACCGAATTTAAAAGTTGATTTAAATGAATACTGTATTTAAAAACAGTATATTGAGCGATTTTTAGGTATTATTAGGCTTAATAGCTAAGACATAATCTCAAGTATATTTTCCAAGCCCTTGTTTATTTTACGTATTTTATTACCGTTATTTTCTTAAAAGAATTCGCTAAGTGTTTGTAATTACTAGAGAATTTACTAAAAAAACCCCTTAAAAGACTTGACCCTAAGTTTCCTATCCTCTAAAGTGGGAGGAAGTGTGAAAAAGTGGGGAAATTTGTGTTTCAAGGTGCTTCAGCTCTCAATTTAGACGCAAAAGGTCGCATGTCTGTGCCGGCCAAGCATCGTGACGCACTTTTATTGCAGGGTGATGGTCGCGTCACCTTAACAAAACACCCTGATGGTTGCTTATTAGTTTTCCCACGTCCCGAATGGGAAGCTTTTCGTTCGCGAGTCGCGCAATTACCAATGGATGCGCACTGGTGGCGCCGGATTTTTTTAGGGAATGCGGCCGAAATAGAGCTCGATGGCTCAGGGCGAATTTTGATCAGCCCTGAATTGCGTGTTGCAGCCAACATTGAACGCGAAATCATTTTGCTGGGGATGGGTAGTCATTTGGAATTATGGGATGCCCAGATTTACTCCACTAAAGAGCAGGCAGCAATTGCCCAAGGCATGCCTGAGGCCCTCAAGCAATTTACTTTTTAATGATCGGGCGCCATGAACTATTCACATCGCCCAGTGTTGCTGGCCGAGGCGATGACAGCATTGACCAGTGGCAACTTGAGCAGCAATGCAGTGTTCATCGATGGCACATTTGGGCGCGGTGGCCATACTCAGGCCTTACTCAACCTGCTCAGTCCACAAGCGCAACTACTAGCCTTCGACAAAGATTTAAGTGCGCTGGCCACAGCACAACTCATAACCGACAGTCGTTTCACTATCGTGCACAGCAGCTTTGCAGCGATGGCGCAGTTTGCAAAAGCGGCCTCGGTCGATGGCGTACTACTCGACTTAGGGATCAGCTCGCCACAAGTCGAAGAGGCAGCAAGGGGATTTTCATTTCGTCGGGATGGCCCGCTCGATATGCGTATGGATACTTCGCAGGGCATTACTGTACTGCAATGGTTGGAACAAGCTAGTAGTGAGGAAATAACAGAAGTGATAAAGAATTATGGTGAAGAACGATATGCTCCAGCGATTGCCCGCGCAATTGTTGCTGAGCGCACCGCTGAAAATTTACCCAAAACAACTTTAGGTTTAGCGCAATTAATTACAAAGGTAGTCCGTTCACGCGAGCCAGGGCAAGATCCTGCCACCCGTACCTTTCAGGCTTTACGCATTTTTATTAATCGTGAGTTAGACGATTTGCAGTTAGGACTACAGGCGGCATTAACAGTCTTAAAGCCTGGTGGTCGCCTAGTCGTGATCAGCTTTCATTCTTTAGAAGATCGTATCGTTAAGCAATTTATGCGGGCGCATGCCACGGTAGAAATGCCACGAAAGTTACCCGTGCGGGCGAAAGATCTGCCGCAGGCTGAGCTCAAAGTGATTGCCCGTGTTCGCCCTAGCGTTCAGGAAGTCAATGAAAATCCCCGCGCACGTTCAGCAGTGATGCGCGTTGCGGAAAAGCAGGGCATTGACGGATGAATCGTGCAACGTTTACCTTACTCGCTTTACTTTTAATCTGTGCTTTGTCATTGGTAGCGGCGCAGCAGAAAGCGCGCAAGTTGTTTATCGCTATAGAACGCGCCCAAATGGAAGAGCGCCGTTTAAATCAAGAAGCCCTGCGTTTGGAATACGATCAGCGTACCTTATCAAAATCAGCGCGCATTCAAGATAGCGCTCGTAATCAATTGCGTATGCTACCGATTACACCAGATCGAACTTTGTATTTGAAGGATGCGCAGTGAAGCCGCTCGGTTTTTCTACTTCGCCGAATTTGGTACTTCGTCTACCGATGTGGCGCTCACGCCTCATGTTGTTTTTATTATTTTTTGCCTTCTTGATGTTGTTGCTGCGGGCACTATGGATTCAGGGACCTGGCAACGCCTTTTATGAAGCAAAAGCAATTAAAGGCACACAACGTGAACTTGAGCTATCAGCTAGTCGTGGAAAAATATTAGACCGAAATGGGCAAGTGATTGCAACGAGCTTAGAAGCCAAAGCAATTATTGCTTATAACGATGTAGTACCAGATGATCTTGCGCCCGAAAAAATTCGCCAATTAGCCCAACTATTGCAAATTAGCGAACCTGAGTTACGGAGAAAATTACGCGATGAGCGCACACAACTATTTTTAAAGCGTCAAGTTGAGCCCCAAGTTGCCCAAGCTATTAAGCAATTAGAAATACCGGGAATTGCTATCAATAATGTCTATCGCCGATATTATCCCGAAGGCGAGGCAATGGCCCATGTCGTTGGGTTTACGAATGTCGAAGATCGTGGACAAGAAGGGATGGAGTTATCGCATCAGAATGAATTAGCTGGTCACTCGGGTAAACGTAAAGTAGTAGTCGATCGATTGGGCCGAGTGGTTGAGGAAATGGCAATTTTGCAATTACCCCAAAATGGGAAAGATTTGCAGTTATCGATTGATAGCAAGATCCAATACTTAGCCTATAACGCCGTGAAAAATGCGGTCGAACAACACCATGCTAAAGCCGGAGGAGCAGTTGTAATTGATGTTCAAACAGGTGAAATTTTAGCTTTAGCTAATTGGCCAAGTTACAACCCAAATGATCGCAGCCATTTAAGTGGTGAGCAGTTAAGAAATCGTGTTCTTACCGATACCTTTGAGCCTGGCTCAACCATAAAACCATTTACTGTTTCGGCAGCTCTAGAAAAGGGTATTGTGCAACCAAGTACGTCAATGGCTATTGGTGCGAAGTTTTTAGTAGGACCCAAACCCATTACTGATACCCACCCTTATGGTGTTTTAACGGTTTCTCAAATAATCCAAAAATCGAGCAATATAGGTACGGCAAAAATTGCATTACAAATGCCACCTAAAGATATGTGGGATTTATTTACAGCGGTAGGGTTTGGACAGGCGCCGAAAATTGGTTTTCCGGGTGCAGTGAGCGGCACTGTGCATCCTTATCAAAAATGGGTGCCAACCGATCAAGCGCGGATTGCTTTTGGTTATGGTATTTCTACCTCATTATTTCAAATTGCGCGCGCGTATTCTGTGTTTGCCCGTGATGGCGAACTCATTCCATTAACAATTGAACGTAGCCCCGGAATGAAATCTGGTCCACGGGTTATGTCGGCTAAGACCGCAATTGAAATGCGCGATATGTTGGAATTAGTTACCGAGCCCGGAGGCACTGCAACTAAAGCACGTGCTGAAGGGTATCGGGTCGGCGGTAAGACGGGCACATCACATAAATTTTCTGGTAAGGGCTATTCGGCTAACCAATATCGCGCGTATTTTGCTGGAATTGCCCCTTTAAGCGCGCCCCGTATTGTCGTGGCGGTGATGATTGATGAGCCCACGAGAGGCAGTCATTATGGCGGCGATGTTGCTGCACCCGTATTTTCTACGATTGTCGGGGAAACACTAAGAACGTTACACGTTGTCCCTGATACCACCGTTAAACAAATGGCTTTGAAAGAGTTTGATCCTGTTGATCAAGTAACCCCAAACATCACTGCACAAAAAGTGGTGATGAAGCGATGAGGGTGACTGACTTGATTAAACCAAAAGACCTCATCCAAACGTTGCACAGTTTAGTGAATGCTGATGCAAAAATCACCGTAGATACGCGTCAATTGCGCCAAGGCGATATTTTTTTGGCTTATGCCGTTGGTCATGGGAAAGACTTAAACGATAACCGCCAATATATTGATCAAGCTATTGCCCTAGGTGCAGGCGCAGTTCTTTTTGATCCGCAAGTAAGTGAGCAAAACAAAGGTCTTAAATCATTTGCTTTTCGCGAACGTTTAGACTGTATTGAGGTACCTCAGCTAAGTAGTCGTGCTGGCCCCCTCTGTTCTGAATGGTATGGATTTCCAAGCCGCCATATGAATGTAATTGGTGTAACCGGTACTAATGGCAAAACAACAGTTACGCAATGGTTAGCACAGGCGCTCGATTCACCAAAAAATCTTGTCGGTGAACGTGCGGCACTAATCGGCACCTTGGGTGTTGGCTTTCCTGGGGCATTAGATAAAACAGGTTACACCACTCCAGATGCACCGCGTTTGCAAACCGAATTAGCGCGTTTGCGTGAACGGGGCGCGCAGTTTGTCGCAATAGAGGTTTCATCGCATGCCCTTGAGCAGCAGCGCATTGCTGGAGTGGAATTGACGGCCGCCATTTTTACTAATTTAAGTCAAGATCATTTGGACTATCACGGTAGTATGGCTGAATACGGTGCAGCAAAAGCCACTTTATTTCAGCAGGTAGGTTTGCAGTTCGCCATCATTAATTTAGACGATACATTTGGTCGCGAGCTAGCTATGCAACTGTTAGCTAAAGATCCCAACAAAGAAAATCTTGAAGTGTGGGGATATGGATTAAGTGCGAAGGCTTTTGTTGGCTTTGAAAAATGGGCTAGTCGCTTAAAACGAGTCTATGCGCAAAATACTCAACTACAGCAAGCAGCATACAGCACGGAGTTTGTCAGCGAAGTTGACCCGCCAGAATTAATTTCAGCGGCCGTCATTGGTGAATTTAATCTCAGTAACTATTTAGCGGTTTGGACTACCCTACGGGCTTTGGGTTTTTCTGCGGCTGAAGCCAGCTTGCGCTTAAGTCGAGTGCAGCCAGTGCTGGGTCGCATGGAGTTAATGTCCTTATCTAAATCGCGTCAAGCAAAAGGGCCTTTAGTCATTGTGGACTATGCCCATACACCCGATGCACTTAGCAAAGCATTGCAAGCCTTACAACCCCTGGCTGCAAAGCGAGGCGGTCAATTGTGGTGTGTATTTGGCTGTGGCGGAGACCGAGATCAGGGTAAGCGGGCAAAAATGGGACACGCTGCGTTTGCAGCAGCAGATCACATTGTTATAACGAGCGATAATCCGCGCTCAGAAGATCCAGAAAAAATAATTGCCATGATTTTGGCCGGCATGCCATCGACTACCAGTAAGTCAGGATCAACCATACTCAGTATTACTGATCGGGCAGCAGCAATTTTGGCTGCTGTGCGTAATGCACAAATCAATGATGTCATTCTAGTGGCTGGCAAAGGCCATGAGTCAAGTCAAGAAATTCGTGGTAAGCGAGTAGAGTTTTCTGACCAAGCTCATATTCAATTAGCTTTAGGAGATCGAGCTTGAGCCCGGTAATGACGAATTTAGCAGCAATTCATGCCATGCTACCAAGTAGTCGCTTATTAAATATTTCTCCGGAGGCTGCTGAGCAGCTCGCAATTCAGTCCATTGGTAGCGATAGTCGTCACATTACGCGTGGTGAATTATTTGTGGCCTTGAGTGGCGAGCGATTTAATGCGCATCAATTTCTAGGCGAAGTACATCAAGCTGGTGCAAGTGCAGCATTAATTAGTGAGAGCGAAAAATGCCCTGATGATTTTCCTGCTGTTTGTGTTAGCAATACCCGTTCTAGTTTAGGTGAGCTAGCGCAAGCATGGCGAGGCCAATATGATTTACCACTGGCTATAGTGACTGGAAGTAATGGCAAAACGACTGTTAAAGAAATGATTGCAGCCATTTTTAAAGCAGCAGCGGGTGATGCCAAAGTGTTAGTAACCCATGGTAATTTGAATAATGACATTGGTTTACCGTTAACCCTTCTACGCTTACGTCCGGAACACGTTTTAGCCGTCATTGAGTTGGGTATGAATCATCCGGGAGAAACGGCACAATTAGCAGCACTTGCGCAAGCCACAATCGCCATCATTAATAATGCACAGCGAGAGCACCAAGAATTTATGAGCAGCCTAGCCGCTGTGGCTGAAGAGCACGCTGCGGTGCTGGCAGCTTTACCGGCAAATGGGACTGCAGTTTTTCCTGCCGACTCCGAATTTACTCCCCAGTGGCGTCGAGCGGCACGTACTTGCAAAGTCATTGATTTTGTATTGCAGGGCGAGAAGTCTGTAGCAGCTGCAGTAATGGGGCGGCTTTTAGAGCACGGCGCATTAGCAATAAAAACTGCCCAAGGGGAAATTGAGGTGCACTTAGCTACTCTTGGCCAACATCACCTGTCTAATGCGCTCGCTGCAACTGCAGTTGCCTTAGCTGCAGGGCTTAAGTTAGAACAGATTCAACGTGGACTTGAGCGCTTCACTCCAGTAGCCGGTCGCATGGAAGCTAAATGGTTAAGCTCAACACGCTTGTTAATTGATGATACTTATAATGCCAATCCCGATTCAGTGCGGGCAGCAATCGATATGCTGCAGCAGAGCGGAAAAGATTCCTGGCTCGTATTGGGCGATATGGGAGAAGTGGGTGCACAAGGTCCTGCTTTTCATCGAGAAGTGGGCGCTTATGCGGCTACCTGCGGAGTAAGTCGTTTATATGCAATTGGCGAACAAAGTGCGTTTGCCGTGAGCAGTTTTAATGCGCATCGAGCTAATGCACAACATTTTTTGAGCATGGAAGACCTTTGTAATACCTTAAATCAGCAATTGGCATTACGTCCTGAAGCAGACGCCTTACAAATATTGGTTAAGGGCTCTCGATTTATGAAAATGGAACGAGCCATACAAGTGTTATTGCAGGGGAGTAAAGCATGCTCCTAATGTTGGCCCAATGGTTGCAAGAAGATTTTGGTTTTTTCCGGGTTTTTAATTACATTACTTTTAGGGCAGTGCTAGCCACCTTAACCGCTTTATTAATTGGTCTAGTGTGCGGTCCTTGGGTAATTCGTAAACTAAGCGCCCTAAAAATGGGTCAAGCAGTTCGAAATGATGGGCCGCAATCGCATTTAGCAAAATCAGGTACACCAACGATGGGTGGAGTACTGATTTTGCTTGGCATTTTTATCTCCTGTATGTTGTGGGCCGATTTAAGTAATCGCTTTATTTGGATTGTGCTACTCGTCACTTTTGGATTTGGGCTGATTGGCTGGATCGATGATTATCGTAAGGTAACCAGACAAGACCCTAAGGGCATGTCATCGCGCGAGAAATTTTTTTGGCAAACTTGCATTGGCCTATTTGCGGCACTTTATTTGGCTTTTTCAGTTTCCGAAGTGAATAACCTAAAGGTGCTACAGCTATTTTTAGATTGGATTAAAAGTGGCTTCTCCTTAGATCTGCCAGCTAAGTCAAATTTATATTTACCGTTCATGAAAGAGGTGAGTTATCCACTTGGCGTCTTCGGTTTCATCATTTTAAGTTTTCTTGTCATTGTGGGAAGTAGTAATGCAGTGAACTTAACAGATGGCTTAGACGGCCTCGTGATAATGCCGGTCATTTTGGTGGGGGCAGCTTTAGGCGCTTTTGCTTATGTCATGGGTAATGCTATTTACGCAAAATATTTACTTTTTCCATATATCCCTGGCGCTGGCGAATTGCTGATTTTTTGTGGCGCTATGGGGGGCGCAGGCTTAGCTTTTCTTTGGTACAACACACACCCTGCCCAAGTATTTATGGGCGATGTTGGTGCTTTAGCTTTGGGCGGCGCGCTTGGCACGATCGCAGTCATTGTGCGGCAAGAGATTGTTTTATTTGTCATGGGCGGAATTTTTGTTGCGGAAACTTGTTCAGTCATGTTGCAAGTTGCATGGTTTAAATACACCAAGAAAAAATATGGCCAAGGTCGACGTATTTTTAAGATGGCCCCCCTACATCATCATTTTGAATTAAGTGGTTGGCGAGAAACTCAGGTAGTAGTGCGCTTTTGGATTATTACGATTCTTTTAGTCTTAGTTGGTTTGTCTAGTTTGAAGTTAAGGTGAAATAAAGAAAATGATGCCAGTTTTAAAGCAAGCTTTTTTAAGTATTAATACTGAGCAAGCGTCAGTAATACCAAAGCACTTTTTAGTACTTGGCCTAGGCGAGTCTGGTTTAGCCATGGCCAATTGGTGTTTACAGCATGGTGCCATTGTTGATTTGGCCGATACACGTTCGCACGCGGTCTTATCAGATCAACAAAAACAGACCTTGGAGGCGTTAAAAGAATCTGGCTTAAGTCAACTGCATTTAGGTGATTGGACCGAAGGTGATCTGGAGCGGCAATTAGAAGTAATCTGCGCTGGTGTTTCAGTGATTGGCATTAGCCCGGGCTTATCACCTATTCAAGAGCCATTAAAAACAATTTTGACTTACGCACAGAGCCATGGAATTGCAGTTTGGAGTGAGATTGAATTTTTTGCGCGCGCCTTAACTGCGCTCGAACTCGAGTTTGATTATCAACCCACTGTACTAGCGATTACCGGCACTAATGGTAAAACCACCACGACTGCTTTAACCCAGCAAATTTGTGAGCGCGCCGGCAAAAATGTAGCGATGGCTGGCAATATTAGTCCAGCGGCCTTGAGCAAGTTAAGCGCCTGTCTTGATGGAGCTAATACCGTATTAGATTTGCCCGAAATCTGGGTTCTCGAGTTATCCAGCTTTCAGCTCCAATATACCGAGAGTTTGAATGCGACTGCAGTAGCAATTCTTAATATTACGCAAGACCATTTGGATTGGCATGGTGATATGCAGGCCTATGTTCAGGCTAAGGCAAAAATCATTGGCACAAATAGTATTTGTATTTTAAATCGTGATGATCCTTTAGTAAGTAACATTCGATCTCCAGTACAACAAGCTCAGCAGAGCGTCATTACATTTGGGGTTGGAAGTCCAACTGAGCCGGGCTCGTTTGGCATTGAGCATGATTTACGTGCCGGCGGGATTGATTGGTTAGTGTGGGCTGAAATCGATGAAGACTTAGAGGCTATGCCGAAACGGCGTCGTAAAGCTGGCGGTAATGAGCTGACAGAATTACGTTTGAAGCGCTTAATTCCGGCTGATGCGTTACGGATTCGGGGTCGCCATAATGCGCTCAATGCTTTGGCTGCTCTAGCCTTAGCACGCTGTGCTAACTTGCCGATGAATATGTTGTTGCATGGTTTACGCGAGTATCAGGGTGAACCCCATCGCGTTCAAAGTCTTGCTGTTATTGATGGGGTTGAGTACGTTGATGACAGTAAGGGCACCAATGTTGGGGCAACAGTAGCAGCGCTCAATGGCCTTGGCGCAACGACAGAGGGAAAACACATTTGGCTCATTGCCGGTGGTGATGGCAAAGGACAAGACTTTAGTCCATTACGTGAACCAGTTTTACGTTTTGTAAAGGGTTTAATTCTGATCGGTAAAGATGCGGCCATGATCCGCGCTGCGCTAGCCGATTGTTTTGTGGGCAATAACATCGACTGTGTGCAGTCAGATTCACTGAGTGCAGCAGCTCAATTTGCCTTCCAGCATGCGCAACTAGGCGATATTGTCTTGTTATCGCCAGCGTGCGCAAGCTTCGACCAATTTCGTGACTACAAGCATCGAGCGGAAGTTTTTGCGTCTGCAGTTGCAGAGCTAGAAATGCAATTTAGCTCGACCAATCAACCTATTGGGGCTACGGTATGAACGTCAAAGAAAAATTATCCATAGCTCAGCGCTTCACTTTCAACCGGTTTTGGAATTTTTCGCGCGGCGGTATTAATCAATTTCATAGTGGGCTAAAAGATGCCGTTTCGGGAGTCGAGCAAACTCGCTCGCGCATGATGGAGTATGACCAATTATTAGTTTGGGCAGTGTTGTCATTAACATTAATTGGCTTAGTTATGGTTTACTCAGCCTCAATTACATTGGCTGATAGCCCTAAATATGCCAACTACAGTAGTAATTTTTTCTTATTTAGGCACATAATTTCTTTATCAATCGCTTTCGCAGTGGGTGCTTGGGTATTTAGGGTACCCGTGAAGACTTGGGATCGATTAGCCCCAAGTATTTTTATTTTTACTGTAGTGCTCTTAATTGCGGTATTAATTCCCGGCGTTGGTAAAGGCGTCAATGGCGCAAGACGCTGGATCCCCCTGGGCCTGATGAATTTTCAGCCTTCTGAGTTAATGAAATTTGCCGTACTCATTTTTGCCGCCAGTTACACCGTACGTCGCCAAGAATATTTACATTCATTTGTTAAGGGGTTGGTGCCGATGGGGTTAGCGGTAGCGATGGTTGGTGCCCTTTTAATGTGGGAACCAGATATGGGCGCATTCGTCGTCGTTGCGCTTATTGCTTTTGGGATTCTATTTTTAGGTGGCATCAACGCTAAATTATTTGGCGGTCTTGTGATCATTGGTATTTTGAGTGCTGCTGTAATTATTGCTTTATCACCATTTCGGCGCGGCCGCATCATGGCATTTTTAGATCCCTGGCAAGTAGATAATGCCGCAAATAAAGGATATCAATTAACCCATTCATTGATGGCATTTGGGCGCGGCGAATGGTTTGGGATTGGCTTGGGTGGTAGTGTTGAAAAATTAAATTACTTACCAGAAGCGCACACAGATTTTATTTTGGCAGTCATCGGCGAAGAATTAGGTTTTGTTGGCGTGATGGTCATTATTTTCTTGTTCTACTGGATCGTACGCCGCGCATTTTTAATTGGCCGCACTGCCTTACAACTGGATCGGAGTTTTGCCGGCTTAGCTGCAAAAGGGGTTGGTATTTGGATTGGCTGGCAAGCCTTTATCAATATGGGTGTGAATTTAGGTCTATTACCGACTAAGGGACTTACTTTGCCTTTAATTAGCTATGGTGGCTCGGGCATTTTGATGAATGTAGTGGCTTTTGCGTTATTACTAAAAATTGATTATGAAAACCGAGTCTTGATGCGCGGAGGGAAGTTGTGACAAAACCTTCCATCGTGGTCATGGCAGGCGGTACTGGTGGCCATATTTTTCCTGGACTTGCAGTTGCAGAGTTATTACGCAGTCGCGGGTGGCAAGTTGCATGGTTAGGTAATGCTAAGGGTATGGAACATACTCTTGTGCCAGCGCGCGGATTTAGTTTTGAGTCAGTTCAATTTGGTGGTTTACGCGGTAAAGGTTGGCTAACAAAATTACTTTTACCTTTTAATTTATTGCGAGCTTGCGCCCAAAGCTGGCAAATTATTGTGCGTCTAAAGCCAAGTGTAGTCCTGGGTATGGGTGGTTACATCAGTTTTCCGGGCGGCTTAATGAGTTTCTTATTACAAAGACCATTAGTTATTCATGAATCGAATGCCAAAGCCGGTAGCGCCAATCGTCTCTTGAGCCATCTTGCCAATAAAGCAGCAACTGGCTTTCCTCACACCCTCTTAAAAGGCGAATGGGTTGGTAATCCAATTCGCGCAGAATTTAATCAAATTGCTGAACCTAAGCTGCGTTATGGTCAGCGCCAAGGCGCACTCACTATATTGGTGGTAGGTGGCAGTTTAGGCGCTCAAGCACTAAATGAAGTATTGCCTGCTGCCTTGGCTTTAATACCCTTTGCACAGCGACCAAACATCATTCATCAGTCTGGTGAAAAACATTACAGTGAACTTAGAGAGCGCTACGCACATCATGGCGTAGAGGCTGAAGTTTTACCTTTTATTAACGATATGGCACACGCTTATGCTCAAGCTGATGTCGTGATTTGTCGGGCAGGAGCAATGACGGTTTCAGAGTTAGCCGCGGTTGGAGTTGCAGCTTGCTTAGTACCTTTTCCGTATGCAATCGATGATCATCAAACTGCAAACGCACAATTTTTATCGTCTGCAGAGGCAGCAATTTTATGCCCCCAAGCCCAATTTAATGCGCCTGAACTTGCGCACCACATTCAATCTTGGACACGTCCTGAATTACAAGCGATGGCTGAGCGCGCCTTTGCACTTGCAAAACCGCAGGCAACTGAACAACTTGCCAATATCTGCGCAGGCGTAGCGGGGGTGACTGCTTGAAACACATTGTGAAAAAAATTCATTTTGTGGGCATTGGGGGCGCTGGAATGAGCGGCATTGCAGAGGTCCTGTTGAACTTGGGTTATCAAGTTTCGGGCTCAGATTTAGCTGCTGGAGCAGTTACCAAACGTCTCGCAGAGTTAGGTGCAGAAATTCATCTCGGTCACGCGCCAGAAAATATCGGTACTGCAGAAGCTGTGGTGATTTCAACTGCAGTAGCTGGCAATAACCCTGAAGTGTTAGCAGCGCGTGCAGCAAAAATTCCAGTGATTCAACGTGCGGTCATGTTGGGTGAGTTAATGCGCTTAAAACAAGGTATTGCGATTGCGGGCACGCATGGCAAAACTACCACCACTAGTTTAGTTGCCTCTGTACTAGCAGAGGGCGGGCTTGATCCGACTTTTGTGATTGGGGGTAAGCTGAACTCAGCCGGCGCTAATGCCCGTTTAGGGCAAGGTGACTTTATTGTGGTTGAGGCAGATGAGTCAGATGCTTCTTTCTTGCAATTATTTCCCGCCATGGAAGTGATCACGAATATTGATGCTGATCATATGGATACGTATAAGCATGATATGGCGCGGTTAAAACAGGCCTTCGTACAATTTACGCAGCGCATGCCGTTTTATGGTGTTGCCGTTTTATGCGTCGATGATCTTAATGTACGCGACATTATTCCTTTTGTATCGCAGCCAGTCTTACGGTACGGCATTGCGGCCGATGCCGATATTCGTGCAAGTGAAATTAAAGCCGATGGCACAGTAATGCATTTTATGGTTGAGCGCCGCACAGTAAGGCGTCATGGTGTAAAACCGGGACCCTTAAAGATCACGCTGAATTTACCCGGCTTGCATAATGTGCGCAATGCTTTGGCTGCGATTGCTATTGCAACAGAATTAGGTGTCAGCGATCAGGCAATACAAGTTGCGTTAGCGCAATTTAGTGGCGTTGGGCGGCGGTTTCAGCGTTACGGTGAAATTCCTTTGGACGCCGGAGGTAGCTATACCTTAATTGATGATTATGGTCATCACCCAGTAGAAATGGCAGCTACTTTGGAAGCTGCTCGTGGGGCTTTTCCAGGCCGCCGTTTGGTACTAGCATTTCAGCCTCATCGGTATACCCGCACGCGCGATTGCTTTGGCGATTTTGTGGCAGTTTTGCGTAGTTTTGATGCGCTGGTGTTAACGGAAATTTATCCCGCAGGCGAAGCGCGAATCGCTGGTGCTGATGGTAAAAGCTTGCTGCAGGCAACGATTGCTAAAGAGAGCTCAGATGAGAGCGCAGATAATAAAAATGGCTTAAGCCAAAACGCTGCAGTATTTGTTTCCCAGGTAGCTGAAATACCTACAGTTTTAAAAACAGTCCTACGCGCTAATGATGTCTTGATCACGATGGGGGCCGGATCGATTGCCAGCTTACCGCTTTTGTTGAGTGAGGCGCACCATGGTTAATTCAATCTTAGCCAAGAGCGCATGGGGCGAGCGGGTAGCGCGCGATCTCAGTAGTTTGAATCCCCAGTCACTTGGTAAGGTGGGCGTTTTATTGGGCGGTCGTTCAGGCGAGCGAGAAATTTCTCTCCTATCTGGCAATGGAGTTTTAGAGGCCTTACTAGAGAAAGGGGTCGATGCACATGCATTTGACACAGGCCTTCGCAACCCCACTGAACTAGCTACGGCACATTTTGATCGGGTCTTTATTGCTTTACATGGCCGCTTTGGGGAAGATGGCACTATTCAAGGCTTGCTTGAACTACTCAATCTTCCTTATACAGGGAGCGGCGTACTGGCATCCGCATTGGCGATCGATAAAATTGCTACAAAACGCATTTGGATGAGTAGTGGTTTAGCTACACCACAATTTGAACTGCTTAGCGCAACTAGTGATTGGTCTGCGGTAGTACAAAACTTGGGACTCCCACTCATTGTTAAACCGGCGCATGAAGGATCATCTTTAGGTTTGACCAAAGTGCAAGCGCTCGAGCAATTACCAGACGCTTATGCTCTAGCGCTTAGCTTAGATAAAAAAGTCATGGCTGAATCTTGCATTATTGGCCCTGAGCTTACCTGCCCACTTGTAGGCGAAGGCGAAGCTGCAGAAGCCTTGCCAGTGATTCAGATTATTCCACCCAATGCAAATTACGATTTCCATAATAAATATTTCTCTAATGAAACCCAATATTTATGTCCTACGGAACTCGATGAAAAACTAAATCAAGCCGTACAAAGATTGGCCCTCGATGCTTACCGTGTACTAGGATGCAAAACTTGGGGGCGGGCTGACATCATGATTGATGAGCGAACTAGACAGCCGTATTTACTCGAGATGAATACTTCCCCGGGTATGACCTCGCATTCACTTGTGCCAATGGCAGCAAAAGCAGCCGGTGTTTCTTATAGCGACTTAGTACTCTGGATCTTAAGTCAATCATGAGCCAATTTTTATCACGCTTATCCGATATCACTAGCTTTGTGATAGCGCCCTTATGGAACAATGCCCAGCGCATGCAGTACCTAACTAAATGGCTCATCCGTAGCTTTGTAGTACTGGTGGTGATAGGTTTATTGGTGTGGTTAAGTCAGCGCCCAATATTTACCTTGCGACAAATTCAAATTGAGCCCGTTGGTAGTCAAGCCTTAAAGCATATTAATTTACCGATTGTCAAAAATCAAATATTAGAAAAAGTACAAGGTAATTTTTTTAGTGTGCGGCTAGAGGATGTAAAGCGCTCTTTTGAGGAAATGCCTTGGGTGCGCCGGGCTAGCGTGAGACGTTCTTGGCCAAATGGTTTAGTTATTGGAATCGAAGAACAAACGCCCATTGGCACTTGGAATACAGCAGAAGGCCAAAAATTAATCAATGATATGGGTGAAGTCTTTAATGGCAGCGTGGCCCAAGTCGAGGAAGGTCTGGTTTTAATTAGCTTTAGCGGTCCAGAAGGCAGTGGGAAAGAAGTATTACGTCTTTATCAAAAAGCCAATGACTGGTTTAAGCCTTGGGATGTCAAGGTAAGCACGCTTAATTTGACCGAGCGATATGCCTGGAGTGTGAAGTTAACGAATGGCCTACGAGTTGAGTTTGGCCGCGACGAAGAAAATGTGAACCAACAATTAACTACTGAACGCGTTGAGCGGTTAATAAAATATTGGCCTCAGGTTCAAGCGAAGTGGCCAACTCAAATTGATGCCGTTGACTTGCGTTATGGCAACGGTTTCGCAGTGCATATGGCGGCAAATAATTCAAAAAGGATAAGCACTAAATGAGTAAGGACAATCGCGATCTGCTGGTCGGCCTAGATATTGGAACCTCGAAAGTGGTGGCTTTAGTAGCAGAACTAACGCCAGACGGAAATTTTAATGTCGTTGGAGTTGGGCAAACCCCTTCAAAGGGATTAAAAAAAGGCGTAGTAGTCAATATTGAGGCAACCGTACTGTCAATTCAAAAGGCCTTGGAGGAGGCAGAAGTGATGGCTGATCGCCGTATTGTTCAAGTCTTTACGGGGATCGCTGGTAATCATATTGTGAGCTTTAATTCTAGTGGGATGGTCGCTATTCGGGATAAAGAAGTTGGCCCAAGTGATGTAGAGCGAGTACTAGAAACGGCCAAAGCAATCAATATTCCGACCGATCAACAAATTTTACATATCTTGGTACAAGAATTCATCATTGATGGCCAAGAAGATGTGCGTGAACCCATTGGTATGAGTGGCTTGCGCTTAGAGGTTCAAGTACATATTGTGACTGGCGCAGTTAGTGCTGCACAAAATATTGTGAAATGTGTACGTCGTTGTGGGCTTGAAGTGAACGATTTAATATTGCAACCCTTAGCTTCGAGCTTAGCCGTTCTGACTGAAGACGAAAAAGAATTAGGTGTCGCCTTAATTGATATTGGTGGAGGCACTACTGATATTGCAATTTATTGTCAAGGCTCGATTCGGCATACCGCTGTAATACCAATTGCCGGCGATCAAATTACGAATGATATTGCGATGGCCTTGCGGACACCCACTTTAGAGGCTGAAGATTTAAAAATTCAATATGGTATTGCGCGGCAAGAAATGGCAGACCCCAACATCATGATTGAGGTTGCAGGCGTTGGCGACCGTGAGCCAAGGCCCATGTCAAAACAAGCTTTGGCTGCGGTGATCGAGCCACGGGTCGAAGAATTATTTATCTTAGTGCGCGATGTGATGCGCGAATCGGGTTATGAAGAGTTGGTAGCGTCAGGCATTGTGTTGACGGGTGGATCGGCTTTAATGCCCGGCATGGTTGAGTTAGCC
>Ga0304730_1000608_pt1 | contig 30252 bp, 31 predicted proteins | sample M_130628_MF_Meta_FD_190474 | JGI IMG/M metagenome (GOLD analysis project Ga0304730, IMG submission 190474) | Freshwater microbial communities from Lake Montjoie, Canada to study carbon cycling - M_130628_MF_MetaG (v2) (version 2) | ecosystem: Environmental > Aquatic > Freshwater > Lake | place...
TGGATAGATTAATTACTTGGTATCCATTTCTTACAAGTAGGATCTCTGCAAATGATAGATAGAAATTTTCAATATGGTGATCGGGTTCAGTTGACCGATTCTAAAGGGAAGTTGTACTCATTTACCCTGGCAGCAGGGGCTGAATGGCATACCCATAAAGGACTTTTAAAGCATGATGAATTAGTTGGTTTACCTGAGGGATCAATCGTTGCAACAAATGGTGATTTAAAGTTTCAAGCTTTTCGCCCACTACTTGCAGATTATGTTCTATCCATGCCAAGGGGAGCAACAATTGTTTACCCAAAGGATGCAGCGATGATTCTTGGAGTTGCGGATATAAAACCAGGCATAAGAGTTCTCGAAGCTGGTGTTGGATCTGGTGCGCTTAGTATTTCAATTCTGAGAGCAGTAGGAGGTACCGGATTTTTGCATTCCGTGGAGATTAGAGAAGATTTCGCGGCAATATCCAAGCAAAATGTTGAAAACTATTTTGGGAATGAACCAAAAAATTGGAAGTTAACTGTTGGTGCTTTACAAGAACAAAGTTTTGAAGCAGATTATGATCGAGTAATTTTAGACATGCTTTCACCTTGGGATTGTGTAGAAACTGCATCAAATGCTCTATTTCCGGGTGGAGTGTTTATGGCTTATGTTGCTACTACTACACAACTTTCAAAGATTGCTGAAGCAATAAAAGACTGTGGCAATTTTACTGAACCAGATTCTTCAGAAACGATTATGCGTGGATGGCACCACGAAGGTTTGGCTGTTAGGCCACAACACAGAATGATTGGTCATACAGGATTTCTTATTTTTGCCCGCAGAATGGCACCAGGTGTTCCAGTATTACAAAGGCGAAGACGACCCTCAAAAGGTTCTTACGGAGTTATTGAGTAATTAACTTATTTTAATCAGATCAACTACGAAGATTAAAGTTTCATTAGGACCAATTGCTGCACCAGCACCGGTTGCTCCGTAGCCAAGGTCAGGTGGTATTACCAATAATCTTCGTCCACCTTCTTTCATTCCAGGAATTCCTTGTTGCCAACCTGCGATAACTCCACTCAAGGGGAATGTAGGACTCTGACCAGAATCCCATGAGGACTCAACCACGGCTCCAGTACTCCATGCCATCAACGTGTAATGAACTTCAAGAGTAGAAGTTGCTACCGCTTCTTTACCGGTTCCAACAAAAATATCTTTCTTTTCAAGTGTTTTAGGCGCTATACCTTTAGGAGCTGTGATTGTTGGCTTAGATCCTTTGGATCCACCAATCTCTGGGAGAGCGGTTGATGATGATTGGCTCTGACTAGTCATTGGTTCTACGCCTCCGTCGGTGGAACAGGCTGATAATACAAAAACAGGAGTAAAGGCAAGAAGAAATACATGAGTTTTGCGCATACCCAATCTTATCAAAGATTTTACTAATGGCTAACCTATCACCATGAGTTCCCAGAAAACTGAGCGATTAATTAACCTTACCTTGGCACTTTTAGCCACCAAGCGATATTTAACAAAATCTGAGATCTTTAAAAATGTTACCGGATATAGCGGCTCGGCCGAAACAATGGAGCGAATGTTTGAAAGAGATAAAGATGAACTTAGAAGTATGGGAATAGAGATCGATGTTAAAGCGCTGGACCCGCTATTTGAAGATGACCAGGGGTATTTAATTAGGTCAGAAACATTTCAGCTAAAAGGGAATGAATTTGCTAAAGATGAGCTCCTTTACTTAACTATGGCAGCTAATTTATGGCAAAGTACAGCTCTCGGTAATGATTCAAAAGCTGCTCTGCTTAAAATTCAATCGCTAAGCGGTCCAATTGAATCCGATGTTGTCAACACTCCAGAGATCCGTGACAGTGAAAATTCATCAATGCTGGCAACGGCATTTGATGCGATTGAGTACTCCAAGATTTTGACGTTTCAATACAACGGGTCTGTCCGTGTGGTTGAGCCACTTGGGATGTATACAAAGACTGGGTTTTGGTATTTGGTGGCAAAAGACGAGAATTCTTTTAAATCATTTAAACTTCTTCGCATAGAAGGAAAATTAGCTATAAGTGGCAAGCATAATGGTTTTAAAAAACCTGAAAATTTTGATCTTATGCAATATCTAGAGAAAATGAATAGAGAGGAGTTGGTATTAGCCGAAATACTAGTCCGCAAAGAACAAGCATTTGCGCTGAGAAGTAAATACGCTGTTAGTGAGTTTGATGATGATTGGGATCTGATGGTTTTACCCTATAACTATGAACCTGAGATTATCGAAACCCTTCTTTGGTATGGTGAGAATTTATTTGTTTTAAAACCTGAAAGCCTGCGGAAATCGATAAAATATTTCTTGAAAGAGTTTATCGATGGTTGATACTGCAGCTATTCGAGCGCTTAGAACTATGGATCTTATTCCGTACATACTTGAAAACCCGGGTGTATCCATCAAAAGTTTATCTGAAAGGTTTTCTGTAACTGAAAAGCAGATTGAAAGTGATCTACAACTTGTTTTCATGTGTGGTTTGCCTGGGTATACGCCTTATGAGCTAATTGACATTATTTTTGAAGATGGCATTGTTTCAGTTATCGATCCTCAGGTATTGGATAAGCCTAGAAGATTTACTAAAAGTGAACTTATTGTGATCGCTCTAGGACTCGAAATTCTTATCGGTATTGGCAGCCCTAATCCAGAGCGTAATCAAAAATTAAAAGCTCTATCAGAGAAGATTGCTAAGTTGGGTAGTAGTAACTCTGTTTCATTCACTCCTTCAGGTAACAATTCGAAATACGCTGAACTAATAGCAGAAGCGATATCTAAGCGAAGGAATATACAAATAAAATACAGCTCACTGGTGAAGGACCAGATTACCGATCGTGAAGTATCACCTCAACGATTATATTTTATGAATGGAAATCTCTACCTCTCAGCATTTGATTATAATAAGAAAGCAGATCGAATTTTTAAGGTTGATTTAATAGTGCAGTGTGAGATCACCGGTACTAAAAATAACGAAGCAGATGAGGAAACTATAGAGTCATTAAGGGTTGTTCTTAAAGTTAAGAAATCGCATCGTAATTTCATTGAGCGCAATTCGTCAATTATTTCTTCAGTTACCGAAAACAAGGATTCCTTTAATGTGAATATTGACATCAGCAATATTGAGTGGATTAGGCGCAGTATTCTCAGTAATGCGCCTGGGATTTCAGTGGTGAGCCCAGAATCGTTAGCAAACGAAATGAGACAGATCGCCGCCTCTGTCTTAGCCCTATATCAGGCTGAATAATCAAATAGGGTAGGATTTAAGCATGAACTCACTTAAACCATGGCACTTACTTGTATTAGCAGTTGTGTTTGTAATCCTTTTTGGATCAAAGCGCCTACCAGACTCAGCTAGATCTCTTGGCAGGTCACTTCGTATTTTTAAGAGTGAGGTACGAGAGATGAACAAAGAGGATTCAGCAGGGGATAAAAAAACAGATCCAGACTCTAACAAGTAATATTTATGAGTAAACGCCGTGGCGACAAGATGCCACTGCTAGATCATGTTCGCGAATTTCGTGATCGCTTAATAAGGTCTTCAATAGCTGTATTTCTAGGATCGATCGGCGGATGGGTTTTTTATCAAGAAATAATTAGATTGCTTACGCTTCCATTTTGTGATCTTGGTAGTACAACTTCACCTGTAAATGGAAAGTGCGGAGATCTTTATGTGAATGGAATTCTTGGCCCTTTCAATCTACAGGTAAAGATTGCATTATTAACTGGAGTAATTGCTTCTGCACCCGTTTGGATCTATCAATTGTGGGCTTTTATTACACCAGCATTGCATAAAAAAGAGAAAAGAGTCACTGTTACATTTGTTTTAGTAGCAACTCCCTTGTTTATGACTGGAGCATTTCTTGCTTATTTAATTTTGCCTCACGCTGTCAATGTCCTTCTTGGTTTTACACCAGATAATCTAGGAAATTTGGTTAGATTTGATGAGTATTTAGACTTTGTACTAAGGCTCATCTTGATATTTGGAATAGCATTTGTTCTACCTTTATTTTTAGTGGCCTTAAATCTTCTCGGAGCATTATCTGGGAGGGCGATTCTTAAGCCTTGGCGTCTTGCCGTATTCCTTTGTTTTCTATTTACAGCAACCTTCACACCAACTCCAGACCCAGTAACAATGACGTTATTAGCTATACCACTTTGCCTTCTATATTTGCTAAGCGGGCTTTTTGCATTACTAGTTGATAAACGACGTGGTCGTGGAAATGATAATGAGAGTAGATTAACTGCAATCGAAAAGCCTGAAGAGATCTGAAATGTGGCTTGTAGTTGCAAACTCCAGCGCAGGAAAAGGCAATGCAAACACTCTTTCCAGAGAATTTTTGAATTTATTAAGTATTAATAAGTTAGAAAGTAAGTTAATAGATTGCAATACTTTTGAAGAAACAAATGCTCAGCTTCAAGCTGCAATTGAATCTAAACAATATAAATACTTAATTTCCGTAGGCGGAGATGGTTTGGTTAATCTCTGCTTGCAAAAGGTTGCAGAGAAAGAGATTGTGCTTGGCGTTATTCCTACTGGAACTGGTAATGATTTTGCTAGGGCAGTTGGGTTTTTTGGAAAAAGTGTTAATGAAATATTTGCAATTATCACAAAGAGTGCCCCGGAAAAGATTGATCTTGGTCGTATCGAAACTAAATCTGGTAGCAGATGGTTCGTTCAGGTTTTAAGCACAGGATTTGATGCAGTTGTTAATTCAGTAGCTAACCAAATGAGATGGCCAAAAGGTAAATCTAAATACACAATTGCAACTATCAGAGTTCTATCAAGATTCAAACAAATTGGTTTTAAAATACAAATTGATGACCAGATTCTTGATCAAGATGTCATGCTTTTATGTGTAGCAAATGGGGAGAGCTATGGTGGAGGAATGAGGATATGTCCTGGAGCATCAAATTCTGATGGAGTATTCGATATTTTGGTTGTTAGGCCGGTAAGTAGAATAGTTCTACTTACAATCTTCCCTAAAGTATTTAAAGGAAAACATCTTCCTCATCCTAAGATCGATCTTTATCATGGTAGAAAAGTAAAATTATCAGGATCAGCTCTTGCTTATGCAGATGGTGAATTTGTTTCAAATTTGCCGCTAGAAGTTTCTAATGTCCCGAAAGCACTTACTACCTGGTTGGCGCCATGAATCTATCACCCTCTGAGAATTATGCTCGTGCTAAAACAGTAGGGAAATTTCCGAAAACTAATAAATTTGCTGAAGGATTTCCTTTTGAATTAGACCAGTTTCAAATTGAGGCATGTCATGCATTAGAAAAGGGCAAAGGTGTTTTAGTTGCTGCTCCTACCGGAGCTGGTAAAACGATTGTTGGTGAGTTTGCAGTTGATTTAGTAATCAATTCAGGTGGTAAATGCTTTTATACAACTCCAATTAAGGCCCTGTCCAATCAGAAATTTATGGAATTAACTGCTAAGTATGGTGAATCAAAAATTGGTTTGCTCACGGGAGACACGTCTATAAATTCAGAAGCACAGATTGTTGTAATGACTACTGAAGTATTGCGAAATATGATCTATGCGAATTCTCAAACTATTAATGATCTTAAGTATGTTGTTATGGATGAGGTCCATTATCTTGCAGATAAATTTAGAGGGGCGGTCTGGGAGGAGATCTTGATCCACCTTTCAGATGCTGTGCAGGTGATCTCGCTATCTGCAACAGTTTCGAACGCAGAGGAATTCGGTGAGTGGCTACAAACTGTTCGGGGTGAAACTGAGGTAATTGTTAGTGAAATAAGGCCAGTTCCACTTTATCAGCATGTTTTATTTGGAAATAGACTTTTAGATTTATTTGGCGAGAATCAGAAGCTAAATCCTGAATTAACCAGGTTAGAACGGGATTCTTATCGTCAGGTAAGAGGAAATTGGCGCGATAAGGCCAAGGGACCTAAACAACTTACCCGCGCAGAAATCGTTGAAAAACTTGATCGAGAAGGTTTACTTCCTGCAATTACGTTCATTTTTTCCCGCAACAACTGTGATGCGGCAGTTAGGCAATGCTTGGCAGCAGGCTTGCGACTTACCAATTCGGAAGAACGTTCAGAGATTCGTTCAGTAATTGCTCGTAACATGAAAAATTTAGCCGAAGAAGACTTAGTTGTTCTTGGTTACTACGAGTGGGCAGACGCATTAGAGCGGGGTATTGCTGCTCATCATGCTGGATTACTGCCAGCATTTAAAGTGACTGTTGAAGAATTATTTCAAAGGGGCTTAGTAAAAGCTGTTTTTGCAACTGAAACTTTAGCTCTAGGAATTAATATGCCGGCTAGAACTGTGGTTCTAGAAAAATTAAGTAAATGGAATGGTGAAGGACATGTTGCGGTTTCACCCGGTGAATACACTCAATTAACTGGCAGAGCAGGCCGACGCGGAATTGATATTGAAGGTAATGCAGTCATACTTTGGGGAAATGAATTGGATTCAACATCGGTCGGTGGTCTTGCCTCAACACGTACTTATCCGCTTAAGAGTTCATTTAAACCTACCTACAACATGAGCATTAATCTTATTTCGCAATTTGGGTCAGATAGGGCAAGAACATCTCTTGAATCCTCGCTGGCACAGTTTCAGGCCGATAAAGCAGTTGTGGGATTAGCGAAACAAAAAAGAAAAAATGAGATAGCCAGGGATTCCTTGTTTATAGAAGCAAAGTGTCATTTAGGTGATTTCATTCAGTACTCACAATTCCGAGCTGATATTAAGAAGTTGGAAAGTGATAGTAAAAAAAATAGGAAGAAGCGAGTGGCAATTGAGGAGGAGATCGCAACTATAAGACGAGAAATGAAATTTCATCCATCTCATAGTTGTCCAGATAGAGAAAATCACTCAAGAGTTGCTGAAAGAGCCCAGCGACTACAACGAGAGATCGATGGCTTAACTGAGCGAATAAATAGCCGCACTAATGTTATCGCTAAGCGTTTTGATCGTATAAAAATTATTCTGGATAAGTTCGGGTATATCAATAATGATGAGATCGCTAAATCTGGCAAAATGCTAGCAAAAATCTATGGTGAAACTGATCTGCTAATTGCAGAATCAATTCAATCTGGTGTTTTTGCAAATTTATCTCCATCAGAACTTGTTTCGGTTATTTCAAGTTGTATTTATGAATCGCGCAATGATGAAGCAGCAAAGGTGCCAAGAGGTGAGATCCAATTAGCCCTAGCTGCTATTACTAAGATTTATGGCAAGATTCATGATGCAGAAAGTGATTTAAACTTAGAGCCAATGCGAGCCCCTGATTTTGGATTTTGTTGGCCGTCGCAAAAGTGGGCAAGTGGGCATTCATTAACCTCTATTTTGAAAGAAAGTGATTTAACTGTGGGAGATTTTGTCAGATCAATGAAACAGATAATTGACCTACTTCGCCAATTACGATCTGCTGCTCCTGAATTACAAGATGTAATTGATGAATCCCTTAAAAAGATTGATCGCGGAGTTATTGCATACGCTGGTGCTGCCATATGACATTAATGCTTTTAGATAGTGCATCCCTTTGGTATCGAGCATATTTTGGTATGCCAGATACTTTGCTCTCACCTGCTGGTATGCCGGTTAATGCAATTCGTGGTTATCTAGATATGACATCAAGATTATTAGTTAAGTACAAACCAGATCGCTTAGTTGCCTGCCTTGAAGGTGATTGGCGACCTTCGTGGAGAGTGGAGTTATTTCCAGATTATAAATTAAACAGAGTAGATGATGAAGGAGAGGAGGACGAACCAGATACCTTAGGTCCGCAGATACCAGTTCTACTCGATGTTTTAGATGCATTAGGAATTGCGATGGTTGGCGTTGATGATTACGAAGCTGATGATTTAATGGCAACATTTAGTGTTAAGCAACAAGGACCAATCAGAATTGTTACAGGCGATCGTGACTTATTCCAACTTGTAGATGATAAGCGGGATGTGAAGATTGTTTACCTTGCCAAAGGAATCTCTAACCATGATTTGGTTGATTTGCGTTGGATAAACGATAAATATCAAATACCAGGGGATCGCTATGCATTGTTTGCGATGATTCGAGGAGATTCTTCCGACGGCCTTCCTGGCATAAGGGGTATTGGTGAAAAAGGAGCAGCAAATATTGCAAATCAATTTTCATCTCTGGGTGAAGTAATGAAAGCAGCAGAAACTAGTGATGAACGGCTGACTGCAAATATTAGAAAAAAATTACTTGAAAGTGCTGCGTATGCAGCTATTGCACCAAAGCTTGTTGGTTGCGCTCTTGATGTTTCTATTCCGCAGATGGAAATATCAATGCCATTAAAACCTAAGTCTATGAAGAAAATTGAAGAATTAAAAGAAGAATATGGACTAGGCTCAAGTATTGACCGTATCGTAAGCGCTCTTGGCTGGTCTTAATGCAATATCTCTTAAGTGTAATCTTTGGCTTAATCACATCATCAGCTTTTGAACCATTTACTTTTTGGCCCTCTGCGCTAATTGGGCTTGGTGGTTGGTATTACTTATTACTAGATACAAATTTAAGATCAAGAATATATATTTCATATCTTTATGGACTTTCTTTACTACTGACTGTGCAGCATTGGACTGGAATTTATGTTGGAAATACTCCATGGATAGCACTTTGCGTAGTCCAATCTATATTTTTCATTATTCCCGCTTATTTTGTCTCCAAGAAGCAAAGATTTAATCAGTTTTCCTTTGCAGCATCATATGTATTAGTTGAGTTATTGCTTAGAACTATTCCCTTCACTGGATTTGGCTGGTCAAGGATCAGTTTTACACAGGTAGATAGTCCACTAGCTTCTTTATACCCACTTGGGGGAGTAGTCCTTATTGCTTTTATGTCAGCAGCTATTTCGGCAACTAGAACTTTAATAACAGGATTTGTACTAATTGTTATAGTTTTGCTTTCATCACTACTTACAACTCCTATTGCAGATTTAGGTGAAGTAAGGGTCGCCTTGATTCAAGGTGGTGTAAGTAACTTAGGTTTAGATTTTAACTCAACACCACAGGAAGTTTTTAAACGTCATCTTTTGCAAACTACTAAATCAATAAAAGCAGATGAAGTTGATCTAATAGTTTGGCCTGAAAATGCAGTTGATATTGATGTCAATACGATACCTGGGATTGCTGACCAAATTACCAATCTTTCAAAATCTCTAAAAACTCCAATATTGATTGGTGGAGTCACCAAGGCATTGACTGGACTTCAAAATCAATCAATTTTATTTAATCCTGACAAGCAGCAAGTTTATACAAAACGGTATTTAACTCCTTTTGGGGAGTACCTGCCATTAAGAAATTTGAGTACTAAATTTTCCAAATATGCAGGTGAAATTACTGATTTCACAGCCGGTAAAAATGATCTAGTTTTCAAGGTTAATAGTTTAAAATTTCAATCTCAGATTTGCTATGAGATCATAAATGATTCATTTAGAGATCAAGTTAATTCGGATTTTCTAATTGTTCAAACAAATAATGCAACTTTCGGTGATACAGCACAGTTGGATCAAGAATTAAATATAGCTAAAGTAAGAGCGCTTGAAACTGGGCGAGAGGTAGCATATGTCTCAACAACTGGCGTTACTTCTTTTATTGATAGTCAGGGTAAAGTTCGCATGTCGTTACCAAAATTCAGCCCAGCTTCATTAATTGATGAGGTTAAAATGGTTAAAGGCCAGACCTATACTCAAAAATATGGAAAATATCTCGAAAGTTTAAGTATTATTGTGCTGCTAGCAATTCTACTTATCAGAAAGAGGGTTAGAAGATGAGGAATGTCCTTGTCATAATTCCAACCTACAATGAATCTGAAAGTATTAGAGGCTTGCTGCTGCGGCTAAACAGCGCAAGAAAACTTATTTCCGATCGATTTAAGATCGACTTACTAATTGTGGATGACAGTTCGCCTGATAAAACAGCAGAAATTGCTAAATCTTTAAATCTAGATGGCCTATCAGTACTCATCAAGAAAGATAAAAATGGCTTGGGTCCAGCATATTTGGCTGGTTTTAAACAAGGTTTAAAAGGTGATTACCAATATTTTGTTGAAATGGATGCTGATTTAAGCCATCAACCCGAGCAATTGATTGACTTATTGGGAGCTGCTAGCGAGAAAAACTTAGTTATAGGTACCAGATGGATTCCAGGTGGATCGGTTGTTAACTGGCCAATACAACGCAAACTCATATCTCGAATGGGAACTTGGTATGCAGCTTTTGTTCTCAAATTGCCATATAAAGATTTAACCTCAGGCTTTAGAGTTCTACCTAGAGAGTTACTTGAACAGATTAATTTTGATGAAATAGAAACTAGAGGGTATGGATTTCAAATTGAAATGGCACTTAAAGCAATTGAATCTGGGTTTGATATTAAGCAGGTACCAATTACATTTGTGGAGCGGGAGAATGGTTACTCAAAGATGAGCATTTCAATCGTTTGGGAGGCTTGGTCGATGGTTAGTATTTGGGGTTTTAGGCGTATGTTTAATCGCCGATAATCTACATTATGTAAAGTAAGATAGATCTAGTTAGAGGCCAACTCCTCGATCGGTAAGCAACTGCAGACTAAGTTTCTATCCCCATAAACACCATCAATGCGGCCTACTGTGGGCAAGTACTTGCCAGATCTGCCGATACCTACATCTTCACCAGTTGGAAACGCTCCAACATGTCGTGAGTATTTACGATCCCAACCATCACTTACCAAATCTCCGATGGTGTGAGGTGAATGCCTAAGTGGTGAATCTTCAATCGTAATTTTGCCAGCTTCAACATCTGATATTTCACTGCGAATACTTTCCATCGCCGCTAAAAACCTATCCAACTCCCTTATGTCCTCAGATTCAGTTGGCTCAATCATCATTGTTCCGGCCACTGGAAAGCTTACAGTTGGTGAATGAAACCCATGATCCATCAATCTTTTGGCAATATCATCAACAGTTACACCAGTATTTTTGGTTAATTCACGAATATCGATAATACATTCATGCGCAATATGTCCATTTTGACCGCGATAGAGAACCGGAAACAATGGATCTATCTTTTTCGCTAGGTAATTTGCACTAAGTATTGCTACTTCAGTTGCCTTAGTTAACCCAGAGCCACCCATCATTCGGATATACATCCAAGAAATTGGCAAAATTGAAGCAGAACCAAAAGGTGCACTAGAAACTGGCCCAGGACCAGTACTTGGTCCAGCTGCAGAGTTTGCAGGATGGTTTGGTAAAAATGGTGCGAGGTGTGAACGAGCAATTACTGGACCAACTCCTGGTCCCCCGCCACCATGTGGAATACAAAAAGTTTTATGTAAATTTAAATGCGAAACATCTGCCCCAAATTTTCCAGGTTTTGCAACACCAACTAATGCATTTAAGTTTGCACCATCAACATAAACCTGACCGCCTGCATCATGAATTAATTCGCATATTTCAGAGATTGCTGATTCAAAAACACCATGTGTAGATGGGTATGTAACCATTAATGCTGCCAGTTTAGATCTATATTCAGAGATTTTCGCCTTAAGATCAGAAAGGCTCACATTGCCATCCTCATCACATGCAACCACAATTACCTTCATACCAGCCATAACTGCACTTGCTGCATTTGTGCCATGCGCACTGGATGGAATTAAGCAAATATCTCTGTCACTTTCACCCTTATTATCCAGATAATTTCTAATTGCTAACAATCCAGCAAATTCACCCTGTGAACCTGCATTTGGTTGTAGTGAAACTGCGTCATAACCAGTAACTGAGGTTAGCCAATTACTTAATAGCTCTATTAAACGTGTGTAACCAGCAGATTGATCAACTGGCGCAAATGGATGAATTGAATTAAATACTGGCCAGGTAACCGGAATCATCTCTGATGTAGCATTTAACTTCATCGTGCAAGATCCAAGCGGAATCATTGTTCGATCTAATGCAAGGTCACGATCGGATAGAGATCTGATATATCTAAGCATCGATGTTTCAGAGTGGTAGGTATTAAACAATGGATGGGTTAGAAAGCTACTCCCCCGGGCAACTATCTGCTTTGGTGAACTATTTTTACTACCCTTTAAGCCAAAAATCTGCAAAATTTCTGCAAAATCTTCGGTTGTAGTAGTCTCATCAAAACTTATTGAAATTTCATCCTTTGAAATTAATCTAAAGTTAAATCCACCTTGTACTGCTTTTTTCAACAACTCTTCAGCCTTAGGAGTCTTAATCAATACGGTATCAAAGATTTCATACTCATCGACTAAGTAACCGCCATCTTTAGCTGAAGATCTTAAATTATAAGCAAAGTGTTGAATACGTTCTGCAATAGCTTTTAAGCCATCAGGTCCATGCCACATGGCATAGAAAGCAGAGATAACTGCAAGTAGTACTTGAGCGGTACAAATATTTGAGGTCGCTTTATCTCTTCTAATATGTTGCTCACGTGTTTGAAGTGCTAATCGAAAAGCTAGATTGCCATGGGTATCTACTGATTGACCAACCAATCGGCCAGGCAATGATCTTTCTAATCCATTTCTAACCGCCATAAATCCAGCATGTGGGCCGCCAAAACCAACTGGTACGCCAAATCTTTGCGCAGAACCTACTGCAATATCAGCGCCATACTCCCCTGGTGATTTAAAGAGAGTCAAAGCCAGTAGATCGCAATCTACTATCGCAAGTGCGCCAACTTGTTGGATGTTTTTAACAATATCAGTTAAATCTTTAATCCTGCCTGTTGTTTCAGGATATGCAATTACAGCTGCAAATATCTCCGAGTTAAACTTTCCGTCAGACAAATCACTTTCAATAATCTTAATTTTCAATGGTTTTGCGCGGGTATATATAACTGCCTTAACATGCGGATGAAGATTTTTATCAATTGCAAAGGCAGCGTCATCACTTCCTTGCCAAACTCTTCTGGCCAATGTCATCGCTTCAGCAGCAGCAGTTGCCTCATCCAGCATGGAGGCATTTGATATTGGTAAACCAGTAAGGTCTGCAACTGCAGTTTGGAATGCAAAGATTGCTTCTAATCTTCCTTGGCTTATCTCTGGTTGATAAGGAGTGTATGCGGTATACCAACCTGGATTTTCTAAAACATTTCTTAAAATTACCGCTGGCGTAATTGTTCCGTAGTAGCCAGATCCAATAAGTGATTTCATAACCTTATTTTTTTCAGCAATCTGTTTTATTTCAGCTAGTGCTGCCACTTCGGAGATAGCTGAAGGCAGTGATTTTTCAATCTCACCTTTAATGTGAATATTTTGTGGAACAACTGAGGAGATAAATGAATCTAGATCTTTATATCCAAGTTCAAGTAACATTGTTTGGATTTGATATTGATTAGGACCGATATGACGATCGACAAAATCAGATCGATATGACATAACTCCCCCAATCAATTTCTGTTGCGGGAAGTTTATATTGTTTAAGCGCCTTTAAGCTTTCTGCGTTGAGCTAACTCGTCGTTACTTTCACCACTGACGATGAGGCTGCCATCGCTAAGGCTCTCACCTTGAAGTGTTGCAAGTGAACCCTCAACCTCACTCCAAACCTTGCCAATTGCAATTCCAAATACACCTTGGCCACCTTGTAGAAGATCTACGATCTCATCTGGACTTGTGCATTCATAAATTGATGCGCCATCACTCATTAAAGTTATGCTCTCAAGGTCTGAAACACCGCGAGCACGCAGATGTTCAACTGCAGTTCTAATGTTTTGTAGTGAAACACCAGTATCTAAAAGCCGTTTAACAATTTTTAGTACCAAAATATCGCGAAAACTATAAAGTCTTTGTGAGCCAGAACCGGCTGCTCCTCTAACACCAGGTTCAACCAAACCAGTGCGAGCCCAATAATCTAATTGACGGTATGAAATTCCGGCCGCAACACAAGCGGTTGCTCCGCGGTAACCGATATCTGATGAGGTGTTCATGGGGACTCAATTCTATGGGGAGGAGATAATTGTAGAAGAGGTGAGCATTTGAGCGTGCCAGCGACACGAAATACTTTAACCCAAGGTTTAGGGTTGGACTTATCCAAGGAAATCTTCTGGATTTATCTGGTCTAGAAACTCCTTGAACCGTTCGACCTCATCCTCGGCCTGATCTGGAATCTCAATCCCAGCCTCATTTAACAAATCCTCACTAGCTAAGATCGGGGCACCGATGCGTAGCGCAAGTGCAATCGCATCACTTGGCCTAGCCGAGATTGCTGGGCCCTCATCAAAGTTTAATTGGGCATAAAAAACCCCATCCTTTAACTCAGTTAGGTAGACGTTATTTAATTTTGCACCCAACTGCGTTAACACATCTTTAAATAGATCATGGGTTAACGGCCTTGGGGGTAGAACCTCTTGTTGAGCGAAGGCAATTGCAGTGGCCTCAACTGCACCTAACCAAATCGGTAAATACCTAGGCCCATCTAACTCTTTTAATAAAACTATTGGTTGGTTTGAAGGCATCTCCACGCGAACACCCATTACCTCAACCGGGTGGTAATTACTCATTAAAAATTATTTAGCGCGGTGTAAACCGGCGCGAACAAGTGAAGCATGCAATCTAATTGATAGAGATGCTAACTCGCGTTCAACCTCTTCAGCTCTTGCATTTGACTCAGAACCTTTTTGGCGAAGTAGTGGAGTTGTTACCTGTTCAACTAAACCTATTTCACGATCTGCTGCAGTTTTAAAAGCTCGTAAATGTCTTGCGCCAATGCCAAAGGCTGAGATCTCAGCAACTGCTTTTGCAACTGCAAGTCCATCACTGTCGTAATGTCGACCACGAATTGCTACTAAACCATAAGACTCAATCTCTGTTAACTGCTCATCGGTTAGATTTGAAGCAGAAAGCATTTCAGCTCTGGTCAGGCGTAGATCATTATCACTTGCAAATTGATCAGCAGTTAAAACTCCGTCAGCTGCTGCCAAACGTGGAGTTGCAACTCCCCCGACTGCTTTAGCAGGAGTTAAACCTCGATCCATTGCATCTAAATTCTCTTTAATAACCTTAAGCGGTAAGTATTGATCTCGTTGAGCAAGTAAAACAAAGCGCAATCTCTCTAAATCATTAGTTGTAAATTTGCGATATCCACTTGGTGTGCGTTGTGGTTCTATCAATCCCTCTGACTCTAAAAATCGAATCTTTGAGATTGTAATATCAGTAAATTCAGTACGAAGCCTGGTTAAAACCTCACCGATGCTTAAATAAGCTCTTGCTGGTACGGCCATTACTTATCACCTACAAACAAAGTTAGATGGTACTTTCCAATTTGTACTTCATCCCCTGGGTTAATCTTAGATTCTCTTACTGCCACAGCATTAACATAGGTGCCATTTAAGCTGCCAAGATCTTTAACTGTATAGCCATCTGCCTTAGAAATTAGGGCATGTGATCTTGAAACTGTAATGTCATCTAGACAAATTTCATTATTAATATCTCGGCCAACCTTTGTTTCATCTGAATCTAGAAGGTATCTACCACCGATTCCGGCTCCACTTAGTACCAATAAAATACCCACATCTTTTGGCAGTTTATTTACTACCTCTTGTTGATGAGCAGAGAGAGATTTGTATAGATCATCAGCTCTAACTGAAGTTGGGATTGCCCTTAACTGGCGAAGATTGAGCGTTGAGGTAAGGTCATTAGGCGGTGATGCTTTATCGGCCATGACTCTCCCCGCAGTAGTGAACTTAAACTATAGGCTGACACTATTGCCTGCCGTGGGGTGCGGTCAAGCGGTCAAATCCTCATATTCACGCGCAGAAAGCAGGGTTTCGGAGAGTTTGTCACCTAGAACTTCGATCTCAGCGATCCAACCATCACCATATGGATCGGAGTTAATTGTTTCTGGATTGGAATCCAATCTATTATTAATTGCAACAACTTTTCCAGATATTGGAGCATAGATTTCAGATACTGATTTAGTTGATTCCACCTCACCGCATATAGAGTTTGCAGTAACTACTGCATCTGTTTTTGGTAGTTGAATATAAACAATGTCACCGAGTGCTGCTTGAGCAAAATCGGTGATACCAATGCGAAATTTGGTAGGAGTTATCTCCTGCACCCATTCATGCTCTTTGGTATAGCGCAGGCTATCTGGAATCTTTGACACTATTTCCCCCTTATAACTGCACTTGGTTTTCTTAATCCTCTAACAAAATATTGTAGACCGGTGTAAAAGTATAGTGCTACACCCCAAATAGCAAAGGACCAGCCAAGAATATAACACCAAGATCCAACCACATCTGCATCTTTAAGAAGTAAAAATGGAAAGGCGTAGAGAAGATTAAACGTTGCTGCCTTGCCAAGGTATGTGACTTCAAGGTATGGGATCCGACGAATTTTTTGGTAAACAACAACTAAAAGCAGAAGAATATCCCGAGCAATAATCGCAATAACTAGTGACCAAGGGAGATAATCCTTACTTGCCAACGCCAAGATCACGGCGGCGATATAAAGCCGATCAACAGTTGGATCAAATTTGGCGCCAAAATCTGAAGTTTGATTAAGGGCTCTAGCTACTTTGCCATCTAGATAATCTGTTATCCCGCCAAATACAATCACGATAAAACTAAGAACTGGTTGATCTGCAACTAGGAAAAGGTAAAGAAATAGTGGTACGCCTAATGCCCGAAGCAAAGTGAGCGCATTTGGAATATTAATCATTATCACGATCCTTTAGTTTAACTGCCACCTCAATCGGAGTCCCATCAAATCCAAACTCCTCGCGCAATCGCCTTTCAATAAACCTGCGGTAGGCATTCTCCAGAAAGCCGGTAGCAAAGACCACAAACTTTGGTGGGCAGGTACCAGCCTGGGTAGCAAACTTAATTTTTGGTTGCTTACCGGATCGAACTGGCGGTGGATTTGCGCCCACTAATTCCCCTAAGAATGAATTTAATTTAGCGGTTGGAATTCGCTTCTCCCAGTTTGTTAGCGCAGTTCGAAGTGCTGGTGCTAGTCGATCTCGATGCCAGCCAGTTTTTGCCGAGAGGTTTACCCGTTGGGCCCAGGGATATCGCTCTAATTGTCTTTCTATTTCTTTATCCAAGACTAATTGCCGCTCTTCATCCACCAAGTCCCATTTATTCATAACTATTACCAAAGCTTTACCCGCTTCATCTGCCATGCTAACAATTCGAATGTCTTGTTCAGTAAGAATTTGAGATGCATCAAAAATAACTAAGGCAACCTCAGCACGTTCTAATGCAATCTGAGTTCGAAGGGATGCGTAGTAATCAGTTCCACTTGCTTGATGTGCTCGTCTTCTAATTCCAGCGGTGTCGATAAATCTCCAAGTTGATCCACCAAACTCAATTAACTCATCAACTGCATCTCTAGTAGTTCCTTCGGCATCATCTACCAAAACTCTAGGAGATCCAGCTAAAACATTAAGTAAACTAGATTTTCCAACATTAGGGCGACCAACTAAGGCAACTCTTCTAAAACCATCATCTACCTGTTCTGAGCCGACCTCAGGTAATTGGGCAATAAGTAGATCAAGTAAATCACCACTACCTCGACCATGTAATGCTGAAACAAATCTTGGCTCTCCTAAACCTAGATTCCATAATGCGTAACCATCTGCTTCATCTTCGGCATTGTCAATTTTATTTGCTACCAAGATAACTTTTTTCCCACTCTTGCGAAGTAGGTCAACTAGTGATTGATCCTCATCTAACGCACCAACTTGAACATCAACTACAAACATAACTAGATCTGCTTCAGCAATAGCCGCCTCCGCACCTGCAGTGATTTTTTCGCTAATTCCCTCAGGCTTAACCTCCCAGCCACCAGTATCAATTAAGAAGAATCTTCGACCATTCCACTCTGCTTCATACTTAACTCGATCTCTAGTTACGCCAGGTGTATCTTCAACAATTGCTTCGCGCCTACCAATCATTCGGTTTACTAAAGTTGATTTACCAACATTAGGCCGGCCAATCACAGCAATTGTTGGTAACCCCAATAAATTTCGTTGTTTAAGCCACTTCCAAATTTGATCGGTAACCTCTTGTAGCGTCAATCTAGTTGAATCAATTACCGCAGCATCTTCAGCCTGCGTTAAAGGTGAAATCTTGCGAGTTGAGTCAATTTCATCTCTATTTGCAAGTGATTTTCCTATACTTTCAGAACCAATATCTTCAGCCATTTCAAGCTCTCGTCGCTCAGCTCGAGCAGTTATATCTGCATGTAAATATATTTTTAACTGCGCATTAGGTGCAACTACTGTGCCAATATCTCTACCCTCAACCACAATGCCAATAGGTGCATCTGCAATATATTTTCGTTGCATATCTAACAAAATCTTTCTAACTCCAACCATGGCGCTAATTTGGCTGACTGAATCATTAATTCTTTGAAACCTTATATCTTCAGAGATATCTTTGTTATCAAGAAAGATTTTTGGCTCAGCAGGATTTGTATCAAATGTGATCTCATGCTTATCTAATAACTGCGTTACCGCATCTTCTGTATCTACTTTTTTATCTAATGCAAGGTAGGTGACAGCTCGATATAAAGCTCCGGTATCTAAGTAACTCCAATTTGCGCGAAGGGCAATTGCCTTTGCACTTGAAGATTTACCAGATCCACTTGGACCATCTATTGCTAATACCAACCCTGACATGTGCGTAAGTCTATCTTTGCCAGTAAAGGTATTTATCGATTTTTAGCCGGATGAACCTTAAATCCTAGTTTTTCTAAATGTTCAGAAAGCTTTGCACAATCTGCACTTGAAAGGGCTAGCGTAATTAAGCCAGTTTCCTGTCCAGGTGAGTGCTCAATACTTAAATCTTCGATATTCACCGAAACCTTTGCGCACTCGTTGAAAATTCTTGCTAACTCACCAGCTTTATCATCAATGACAATTGGTAGGAATGAATACTCTCTCGCTTTAGCGCCATGTTTTCCAGGTATTTTTGCCTTGCCATCTCTTCCTTTGGCAAGAAAACCTCTCATTTTTTCGGTGTTATTTTCATTTAATGTTTCTTGAACTATTTCTAATTGAGCTAATAAATTAGAGATAACTGGAGTTAATCTTTCTCGATTCTCTAAAAGTATTTGACTCCATAATTTTGAATCAGCATCTGCCAACCGAGTTAAATCACGCAAACCTTGTCCTGATAAATTTAATTTTTCCTCTGAAATATCAAGCAACGATGCAGCTAATGCAGTACTTAAAATCTGTGGGATATGAGAGATTTTTGCTACTACTTCATCATGTTCTGCCGAACTCATCCAGTAGCTACTACCGCCACATATTTTGATTAACTCCTGCGCTATCTCTTTTGCTTTCGTAGAACTCTGACCGCTTTCAATGCCAATCCAGGCACGACCCGTAAATAAATCTGCACGGGCACTTTGTGCTCCACTCATTTCCCTACCCGCCATTGGATGTAGAGAAACAAAATTTTCACTATTCGCTGATAATTCTGCAACCTTCAGTAGAAGATCAGACTTTACGCTAGCTAAATCACAAACTATCGATGATTGGTTTGCATCTAATTGTTTAATAACTTCACTCTGATTAACACCAATTGGTACAGCAACAATAATTAGATCTGGTTCTGATACCGGAGTGCTTTTAACTAAATCCTGGGCTAATTTGGCGGTATTTGGGTCGATATCTATCATCTCAACATTGCTACCAGCTGCTTTTAAACACAAACCAATTGATGTGCCGATTAAACCTGAGCCAACTACGCGTACAGAACTAATCATTTAAGTTATTGCGCTAAATCTTTACGTAATGCCACAGCACCACGCAAATAAATATGCTTTATATCCGATAAATCTCGGTCTAGATGAGCATGTATAAGCACCCGAACAACCTTTGGCAGGGCGCCTTTGACATCAATCTCAACTGCACACAGCAGTGGCACACTTCCCAACCCGATCTTGCGGGCGGCAACTGCCGGAAACTCTGAGGTCAGATCTGGAGTTGAGGTGAGAATTATTGAGATTAGATCTTCAGTTTTAACACCATTGGCAGAGAGCATTTCAGACAGCAGCGCACTTACAGCATCGATCATCTCAGCCGAAGAGTCCGCCTCCAGCTGGGTTGCTCCCCTAATTCCTCGCACGCGCATTTAGCAATAGTACCGACTCACATCTGATCGGTGATTGAAGTTAAATCATTAAATATAGATGTCGCTTTATTAAGAAGTCTGGAATACAAAAAACGATTTATTGAGAAATATATATTTATAAAAAGACCAAAATATCTATATATTGATTAATCACTAGATCATCCTGCGTAGGCATGTCGATAAATAGGTATTTAAGAGATCACTGATTAGAGATTTATCGATATATTGATATTCATAAAATCCGTTTATTTATTTAACTTTAAAAGGGTAAAGAGATTAGCCAACTCTTGTGAATTTAAGACCCGATGGCGCCCAGCTTTCATATCTCCTAGGTTGATCGGGCCAAAGTCCAACCGGATAAGCCTGAGCACCTTAAGACCTAAGGACTCAATTAGCCTTCTGATGATGTGAAAGCGGCCCTCATGGATTGTGATCTCAATCCAATGATGGTTCTTACTAACTGCCCTGGCATGGACGACCTTCATCGCCCGCGCCAACCCATCTTCCAGTCTTACTCCTTGCAGAAGTTGATCAGACATCTGTTTATTAAACTCTCCTTCTATTTCAACCAGGTAGCGCTTTTCTAATCCATATGAAGGATGAGTTGCACGGTGAGCAAGATCGCCATCATTAGTGAGCAGAATAATCCCTTCAGAATCCTTATCTAATCTGCCAACATGATAAAGCCGGTCTTTTCTATCCTTAAAGTAATCGCCTAAGTTAGCTCTGCCTTCCGGATCTGACATGGTAGAAATAATGCCTGCTGGTTTATGAAAGGCAAGGTAAGTCTTAGACTTACTTATCGATAAACTCTCACCATCGACCTTAACATCATTAATTTCCGGATCATACTTTCCGCCGAGCTCAATAATGATTTGACCATCAACAGTGACTCGGCCTTGAAGAATTAACTGGTCTGCAGCTCGCCTGCTTGCAATGCCAGCATCGGCAATAATTTTATTTAAGCGAGTAAGTGGCACGCATAAGTTTAGCGTGATTAGTAGTAATTAGAAACGTATTACTTAATCAGTTAAAGTTGAAAGCAACTCATCCAAACCATCAATATCAGGCAGGAATGGGGCTAATGCGGGTAGATCTGCGATGGAGTTAAGTCCTAACTTCTCAAGGAAGAATGAGGTTGTTTGATATAAAATTGCACCAGATTCACCTTCAACACCGGCCTCTTCAACTAATCCTCGATTAACTAAGGTCTTCATTACCGCTTCAACATTAACGCCTCTAATAGCTGAAACTCGAGCACGTGATACTGGCTGGCGATATGCAATTACCGCTAATGTTTCAAGTGCTGCTTGAGTAAGGCGGGCTTGCTGGCCATCTAATACAAATTTTTCAACTAAAGGTGCCATATCTGGATGGCTGTAGTAACGCCAGCCGCCTGAAACCTGTCGTAATTCAAAGCCGCGTTGTTCAGCTTCATACTTTGCAACTAAGGATGTGAGCGCTGCGATGATCTCCTCGGTCGGAACCTCAATTATTTGGGCTAAAACAAGCTCAGAAACAGGCTCATCCACCACCATCAGGATTGCCTCTAGGCAACGCTGCAGTTCAACTTCAGACATTATCGGCCTCATCTATTGTTTGTACTGGTACATCAAACTCATCACTAACTCTAACCTCACCATGTGCAGTTCCAACCCAGGTTATCTGCAGCTCACCGAGAGAAACCATCTGTTCAAAGCGAACTACTCCCTCACGGTATAACTCAAGTAGGGATAAGAACCTAGCCACAACAACCAAGGTTGAATCAGCATCTGAAATAAGTGCTCTAAATGTGACACGACCGGCACGGCGCAAGTGCTCCACAACCTTAGCCGCCTGCTCGGCTACGCTTACCAAAGGTTGATGTAGGTGATCGATGCTAAAGGTGGGCGCAGTTTTCGGGGTTAAAACTCGATTAGCAATTGCGGCAAATCTTTGAGCACCAACACCTATTAATACCTCTGGCAGTAATTGCGCGAAGTGAGGCTCTAACGCCACTAACCTGGCAAAGGATTTCTCCTCTCGATCAATCCGCTCAGAAAAGATCGAAGAGATCTCTTTAAATGCTCGGTATTGAAGTAATCTGGCAAATAGAAGATCTCGTGCTTCAAGTAAAGCTAGATCTGCTTCATCATCAATCTCCCCTGATGGCAGAAGTTTTGCTGCCTTTAAATCTAATAAGGTGGCTGCAACAACTAAAAACTCAGTTGTTTTGTCTAAATCCCAGCCATTTTCACTGTTTTCAAGCTGCTTTATATAGGAAATAAACTCATCAGTTACGGCACCTAATGCAATCTCAGTGATATCCATCTTGTGGCGAGAGATAAGTTGAAGCAGAAGATCAAAGGGACCATCAAAATTAGCCAGGTGCAGGGAGAATCCAGCCACTCGCCCATCGGTAATTGAGGCAGCAGGTACTGCGGCGGTGGATAAATTTTCTTGCGACATGCGCACAAGATACTTCACACATCCTTGCCTTTGCACATGCCCCACCGTAGGTTGCGGTCATGGCAAAAAACGCTAGAAAGACATCTCTGTATAACGCTAAATCGACAAACAAACCTGCCCTTTCTAAAACCCGTGAAGAAAGCTTGGCAACTACCTCTGATGTTTTGGGTAAAAAACTGCAAAACTTCCCAGAGCCAACTAAAACTCCTGAGGCCGGAAATGCCAGGGTTATCTCTGTAGTAAATCAAAAGGGTGGAGTTGGTAAAACCACTACTGCAATTAACTTAGGCGCAGCTTTAGCTGAAGTTGGACGACGAGTACTACTAATTGATTTTGATTCTCAAGCCTCTATGACAACTGGTCTTGGCATTAAGGGACCTGCTTTGCGCGAGCAGTATGGCTCTATCTGGTACTTACTAAATGATTCAGAGGCAAAATTAGAAGATTTCATACTTAAGTCTTCAACCCCTGGTCTTGATTTCATCCGAGGTCATGAAGATTTAGCAGCAGCAGAGGCAGCATTTGTTTCTGAAATTGCAAAGGAACATAAGCTTCGTAAATTACTAGCACCGGTATTAGATAAATACGATGTAGTTTTAATTGATTGCTCCCCTTCACTTGGCACATTAACTGTTAACGCTCTTACCGCTTCAAATGGCGTAATTATTCCAATGGAGTGTGAATATTTTGCAGTTCTTGGTCTATCCCTTGTTAAAAAGACAATTCAAAAGATTAAAGAGAATACAAATCCTGAACTAGAAATTCTAGGCATTTTGGCAACTATGTTTGAAAAGAAAACTAGCCACTCTCGTGAGGTTCTAGAGTTAATTGATAAAGAGTTCCCAGATGAGGTTTTTGACACCATCATCTCTCGAACTGTTAGATTCTCAGAATCAACTGTTGCAGGACTTCCAGTAACAGCTTATGCAAGTAGCAGTACCGGCTCTGCTTCATATCGTCGCTTAGCTAGAGAATTAATCGCAAGAGGAGGATCTAAATGAGTCGTCGCGTAAGTTTGCCTGGGGCTGATGAATTATTTAGAAATACTGCCACACTAAGTGCGGTACCTTCTCAACGAGAAAACGCAGAAGAGATAACACAAACACCAGTTGCTGCTGCAACACCAAAAAATTCAGTTCGCCAAACTCCAAGAAGAAGAGTTAATGCATTTGATCGTGCACCTTCTGGCAGAGAAAAACATGATGAGAAAATAACTGTTTATCTCTCCCCTGATGAACTATATGATTTAGATCAAGCTCGTCTTGCACTTCGCGGAGATCTTGGATTAGCAGTTGATCGAGGCAGAATTGTTAGAGAATCACTTTCAATAATTATTGCCGACCTTGAAGCAAAAGGTGATCAAAGTATTATTGCTCGCAGATTGCGCGGACGGTAAAACTATTTACTTCTTGGATGCGCGCTGCTATAACTCTCGCGTAGTCGGTCGATTGTTATAAGAGTGTAGATCTGGGTTGTAGTTACCGATGCATGTCCTAACAACTCCTGCACAACTCTAATATCTGCTCCGCCATCTAATAAATGAGTAGCAAATGAGTGACGCATTGAGTGAGGTGTTACTTGCTCTGCAATACCAGCCCTTGCAGCACTAGCTGCAACTACATTCCAAGCACTCTGCCTGCTTAGCCTGCCACCTCGTTGATTTAGAAAAAGTGCTTTTTGAGTAGAAACCTTAATTAAATTTGGCCGCGATCTAGTTAAGTAATCATTTACCGCCTTTACTGCAAAACTTCCGATCGGAACAACTCGTTCCTTACCGCCCTTACCTTTTAACTTCACAGTTGTGCTCTCTTGCCCCTCATAAGTAAACGTTGAAATATCCCCAGCATTTAAGTTAATTAGCTCTGAAACTCGTGCTCCAGTTGAATATAAAAGCTCTAACATGGCTTTATCTCTAAGTGAAATCTGATCAACACCGGCAATATTTAAAATACTGAGAATTTGCTCAATTGATAAAGCTTTAGGCAGGCGTTTTGGGATTTTTGGTGGTTTAAAATTTGAGGTTGGATCGTAAAATTTGTGCTCTGTGGCGAGGTAGGAAAAATATGATCGCAAACTTATTACATTTCGAGCGATACTAGATTCACCTATTTGAAAATCAGTATTGCCCATTCCCCGCAGCCACGCTACATACATGGTTAGCTCATTAGATTTAATCTGATCCAATGAAAGGTTATTTATCAATAAATAGTGAAAAAATCGCTCTAAATCACTCTTATATGCACTTACGGTATTAGCAGCTAAGCCTTTTTCAATTGTTAAGTAATTGAAAAAATCAGCTAAATGATCACTTGCCATGCTTTGCGATCGCAGCTGCAATTAATCCAGCAAAGAGTGGATGAGCACGGGTTGGTCTGGAAAGAAACTCTGGGTGTGCTTGGGTGCCAACATAATAAGGATGAACATCCTTAGGCAGCTCAACAAACTCCACTAGATTTTTATCAGGTGATAAACCAGAAAAAACTAAGCCAGTTTTAGCCAATTGCTCTCGGTATTTATTATTCACCTCATACCGATGGCGATGACGCTCACTAATTTGGCTCTTTCCGTAAACACCAGCAACAACGGAGCCAGCAAGTAGATCTGCTTTATATAAACCAAGGCGCATAGTTGCACCCATCTGGCCATGACCTGCAACAATATCGATTTGATCACTCATAGTTGAGATAACTGGATTAGTTGTCTTCTCATCAAACTCAGCTGAGTTAGCATCTTTAATACCGGCAATATTTCTAGCCACCTCAATTACCATGCATTGCAAACCTAAACAGAGACCAAGTGTTGGAATTTTATTGTCGCGTGCATATTTAAGTGCGCCAAGCTTTCCTTCAATACCCCGAACTCCAAAGCCACCCGGAACACAGATTGCATCAACATCTGAAAGATTTGCAGCCGCATCTTTATCAGTTGCGCAGTTATCACTTGGCACCCACTTGATGTTCACTTTAGCGAAATTAGCAAAGCCACCAGCTCTGAGTGCTTCAGTAACTGACAGGTATGCATCTGGTAGATCAATATATTTCCCAACTAATGCAACCGTTACTTCTATCTTTGGATTATGAACTCGATCTAATAGATCTGCCCACTCACCCCAAACCACATCCTTACATTTGATACCTAATCTTTTCACCACGAAAGCATCTAATCCTTCAGAGTATAAAACCTTAGGGATGTCATAGATTGATGGGGCATCAACGGCAGCTACAACACCTTCTAGGTCAACGTCACACATCAAGGAAATCTTCTTCTTAACTGCATCTGGAATCTGCCGATCACTTCGAAGCACAATCGCATCAGGTGTAATACCGATAGAGCGAAGTGCGGAAACGCTGTGTTGAGTTGGCTTAGTCTTTAATTCACCAGCTGGACCCATATATGGAACTAAGGAAACATGAAGGTAGAAAACATTGTCTCGGCCAACATCTTGGCGAATTTGCCGAGCGGCTTCTAAAAATGGCTGAGATTCAATATCGCCAACTGTGCCACCAATCTCGGTGATCACCACATCAACCTCAGGACCTGCCATCGCCTTCATTGCATCTTTAATTTGATTAGTTATATGGGGAATTACTTGAACAGTCTCACCTAAATACTCACCACGTCGCTCTTTTGCAATCACTGCGGAGTAAATCTGACCAGTTGTAATGTTGGCAGAGCCATGCAGATTTGTGTCTAAGAAGCGCTCGTAATGGCCGATATCTAAATCAGTTTCAGCGCCATCATCGGTAACAAATACTTCACCGTGCTGGAATGGATTCATAGTACCTGGATCAACATTTAAATATGGATCCAGCTTTTGCATCGTTACTCGAAGGCCCCGGGCACGCAGAAGTCTGCCTAAACTAGAAGCAGTTAATCCTTTGCCTAAACTTGAGGCGACGCCACCTGTAACAAAGATATGTTTACTCACATGATTGGCGGTCATGGAGCACTAGATTATCATGAATTTCTAACTATCGCTAATAACTCAGTTGCGTGTTCTTGCGCGGTCTTTGAATCCTCCTGTCCGCTTAACATTCGCGCGATCTCTACTTTTCTAGCATCTTCACTCATTTCAATCACATCACTTTGTGTTATCAATCCACTTTCATTCTTTTTAACAACTAAATGATTATCTGCCCACACCGCAACCTGTGGCAGGTGAGTAATAACTATTACTTGTGCAGATTTAGCAAGCTTTGCTAGGCGCCTACCAACTTCAACCGCAGCTTTTCCGCCAACACCGGCATCAACCTCATCAAAAATATATGTACCTATTGGTTCAGCCTCAGCAATTACTACTTCAAGGGCTAACATCACACGAGATAGCTCGCCACCACTTGCAACCTTGCTTAGTGAAAGGGGTACTGCCCCAACATGTCCAGCAAATAAAATAGCGATTTCATCTAACCCTGTTGAAGAGTAATTTTTTGGATGAGCACTATCAGCCGTTTTTTGTTCAATTACAAACTTAGCATTTGGCATTGCCAGGTTATTTATCTCATTCGTTACCAATTTTGCAAGCTTGTCAGCACTTGCTTTTCGATCCTTTGAAATAGATAGTGCAAGAGTTTTCAATTGACCAAATAAATTCTCTGCCTCTTTTTCTAACTCCTTAACCCGCTCATCTCCCCCAGATAAATCTGCCATTTTTTCCTTGGCATTTTGTCCATCAATAATTAATTGCTCAAAAGCTGTATCTCGCTCACTGCCTTTGCCATATCTTTTAAGTAGTGAGTTCAAAGATGACTTTCGCTCCTGCAAAGTAGCAAATCGATTTGGATCAGCCTCAAGATTTGAAAGATAGGTGGTTAAATCACTACCAATATCTGAAAGATTAAGCAGTGTTTCAGTAAATCGCTCTGTTAATTGATCTAACTCTTTGTCTTTGCCAAGAACCTGATCGAGGTTTTTTCTCATCTGTTGCAGCAGGTTAATCGCTGAAATCTCATCATCTTCTAGAAGATTAAGGCTGGCGCTAACCGCTTGATTTAACTGCTCAACTGAACCCAACTTTGCAATCTCATTTTCAATCTCTGTTAACTCACCTGATTTGGGGGTGAGTTTTGCAAACTCAGATGCAAACTCAGTAAGTAATACCATCTCTTTATCTCGCTGACTTAATTGGGATTGCAGCTCTGCTATTCGATCAATCATCTCTTGGTATTGATTAAAAACATCTTGATATTCACCTAGTTCAACCCCGGCAAAACGATCTAATAATTCACGGCTTACCGCAGGTTTTGTTAACTTTGAAGAGGATGACTGGGCATGAATTTCAACTAAGCTTTGGGAAAATTGGCTAACTGCTGAGGTAGAGCTAACTGCCCCACCAACTAACACACGAGATTTCCCAGCAGTACTTAAAGTTCTAGTAATAACCACACTCTCATCTCCAACCTCACCTCCAGACTCAACAATTAAATCTGCAATATCTTTAGGAACTGCAAACTTTCCAGTAATCACAGCCCGCTCTTGTCCTTGCCGGACTAAATCAGAATCACTTTTGCTGCCAAGTACTAAACCAAGCGCGGTTAAAACCATTGTTTTTCCAGCACCAGTTTCACCAGTTAAAACAGTTAAACCTGGTTTAAATTCAATATTTGTACTTTCAATTACACCAAGACCACGAATTGAAATCTCTTCTAAACTGCTTTTACTAACCTTCTTACTCCCCACGCCAACCCTCAACCGGCAACTTGAATTTTGCAACAATCCGATCGGTAAAAGTAGCTGGCTTAATATGTGCCAACAAAACATCCTCTTTATCACTGGTTAAAACCACACGGTCATTTTTCTGCAATTTAGTTCTTCTAATTCCATCAGCATTTAAATCAGCTGAATCACTCTCTAAATCAATTGCAATCTCAGAGTTAGGTGATACCACCATTGGTTTTGAGAAAAGGGCGTGGGCTGCAAGAGGTAATAGAACTAGGGCATCGACTTCAGGCCACACCACTGGCCCTCCTGCTGAGTATGCGTATGCAGTTGATCCGGTTGGGGTTGCACAAATTACGGCGTCACACCACCATCTAGATAGAGGACGGTGATCAATCTGCACAAAGAGATCAATCATTTGGTGATCATTACGCTCTACTAAAACCTCATTTAACGCCCAACCTGATTCAATAACTTTGCCTGCGCGCAGTAATTGATAATTAAGGCTCATTCGCTCTTCAATTGAGAATGTGCCAGATGCAATTGCATCTACTATCTCAGTCAAAGAGGGCCGTTCAATCTCTGCTAAAAAGCCCACATGTCCCAGGTTGATTCCAAGAATTGGCACCTGTTTGCCCCTGAATATTTCAGCTGCCCGAAGCATTGTGCCATCGCCACCTAAAACAACTGCTAAATCAATTGTGTCACTGGCTTTAAAATCATTTGCACCAACAGTTTTAATTGTGGCAAAAACATTTATTTGCTTTTGCGCTAATAATTTTGCCAACTCATTTGCAGTTGAGATTGCCTCTGGCCGAGTTGGGTGAGTAACAAGTAGAACTGTTTTAACTACCTTGTTCATGCTGGCCCCTTCTCGATCGCAAGATCTAAATCTACTTCTAATATGGCAGGAGCGCCTTTTCGTAACCACAGGAAGTACTCCACATTGCCAGAAGGGCCTGGAAGTGGGCTGGCCACTACGCCAAGTGTGCCAAGTGCCAGCGCAAAAGCTGCATTTGCAACCTCTAATACCGCCTCTTTTCGAAGGTGAACATCTCGCACTACTCCACCTGCACCTAATTTTTCTTTGCCAACCTCAAACTGGGGTTTAACCATAATTAGAAAATCCGCGCCCTCTTTTGCTACCGAGATCAACGCTGGAAGCACTAATTTAAGTGAGATAAATGAAAGATCTGCCACAACTAAATCAATCTCATCGCTTACTTGAGCAGGAGTTAAATTTCTGACATTAACTCGATCTAAAATTTTAACCCGGTCATCTTTTTGTAGCTCCCAAGCAAGTTGGCCATAACCAACATCTACGGCAACAACCTTGCTGACACCTCGTTTAAGTAAAACATCGGTAAAGCCACCAGTTGAAGCACCTGCATCTAATGCAGTTTTACCACTTACCAAAAGCTGTGAAAACTTATCAAGGGCGCCAGCTAATTTATGACCACCACGAGAAACAAACTCTGTATGATCATCTTTTAAAGTGATGGAGGTTTGCGCATCAACTTGAGTAGCAGATTTGCTGGCTGGCATGCCACCTACTAGAACATTTCCAGCAGCAATTAAATCAGTTGCAGCCTCTCTCGATCTTGCCAATCCGCGCCTGACTAACTCAGCATCTAAGCGGGTCTTCATTTAACTTAAACTCCGTCAAGATTTGACAGTGCTTGTTGCAAAAGCTGGTGAACCTTTTCAAACTCAGCGCTGTGTTCTGAAATGGGTAAATTATTTATGGCTGCAATTTTTGCTTTCAATTGCTCAAGGTCGACGGCAATTTGCTGCGCTAATGATTCATCATTCATGAGGTAACGGTACCTAAAAATCATTTGTTTATGCTGGTTTTAGAGGATTTTTTGATTTGAAGATAAAAAAATGAGCCCCACTGAATTAACAGATAGGGCTCATTATTAAATTGAGTCCGGCGGCGATCTACTCTCCCACAAGGTCCCCCTTGCAGTACCATCGACGCTATAGGGCTTAACTTCCGGGTTCGAAATGGGACCGGGTGTTTCCCCTATGCTAAGG
>Ga0304730_1000611_pt1 | contig 30036 bp, 47 predicted proteins | sample M_130628_MF_Meta_FD_190474 | JGI IMG/M metagenome (GOLD analysis project Ga0304730, IMG submission 190474) | Freshwater microbial communities from Lake Montjoie, Canada to study carbon cycling - M_130628_MF_MetaG (v2) (version 2) | ecosystem: Environmental > Aquatic > Freshwater > Lake | place...
AATCCACAAAATAGGTTTAGCGGCTGAAGCAACCCACCCAAGCACTTTAAAAGCACCCTGTAAGGCATCAAACGCCTCTACAAGCCCTTTAGTGTTCTTGTCTATGCTATCTACCTTACTTTCGACTTCAACGAGTCTGTCGTAGATTTGCTTGTGGGTTACTTCTGACATGATTTACTCTTTCGGTATTACATCTGTAACTGTTTCAAGAGACTGCTTCAACATAGTAAAGAAAGCATCTCTACCTACCTGAAGCTGGTCAACATTAAATTTAGCAGAGTTAAGTTTCCTCTCTAAGTCAATAACGTGATTCAGCATGGTCTGTTGCTCAATCGTCATATCTTCAAAAATATACTCAACGCCATCAATAGTCACTGGGTTTTTTGTGTTGTTGCCCATGATATTTCCTTTAAATTGCCACCAAGGTCGGGTGGTGGCTTCCCGTTATGCTGATGCTGTACGCAAAGGCGTCAGGTCTTCTGTTGTCCAAAAGTCTTTAGCCAACATAATTTTTAAGTGCTCACGGTTTCTTTCAACAGTGTCAGCCCAATCTTCGTCAGACACGCTTTCTGGTTGTCCTGCGTTGATCAGATTGACGGAATCCATGCACGCACTAAAGTGGCGAGCAATTTCTTCTGCGGTTGAGGTTTGTGTTTCAATAGTCATGATTTTCCTTTAAAGGTTAGCGGCATCCAAACGTGCCTTGAGAGAAAGAATGATTGCTTGTTGTTCTTTGATTGCATTAACCAAGTACCAAGTCAAGTTGTCGGCATCCACAGTCATTACACCAGTAGATTCTGTTTTTACACACTCAGGCAAAATTTGCTGAAGTTCTTGGGCAATCACGCCCAATTGAACGCCTTCTTTTTTGATGGCTGAATGTGTTGGCAGTTCTGTAATTTCTTCTTCAACTCGGTACTCAAAATTACGCACTTGAATGGCAGTTATTTTTTCTAAGCCTTCGTTGTTATCAACAATGTTTTTCTTCAAACGCTGGTCAGAAGTTGTTGACCATGTTGATGAGTTGTTACCTTGGTAAACGCCACCACCATTAGGATTAATGTAGCCAGTATTTGTGCCTTTGCCTGTGGAAGATATACCGATAACAATTTCAGTACCTACTGTAGCCGCACTTGCTTGACAAGAATTTCCAATATAAATTCCGTTAGCACCACTAGTTAAATTAGACCCTGCGCTATTGCCAAGGAAGGTACTTCCACCACCAGTTGAGTTATACCCTGCGTTATACCCAAGAGCTGTATTGTTTGATGATGTTGTGTTGGAGCGAAGTGCATCTCGGCCCATTGCAACATTACTTGCACCAGTTGTGTTTGACAACATTGCATTTTGACCAAATGCGGCATTATCGTTAGCGGTGGTGTTAGATTGAAGTGCGCTATCACCCATAGCAGTATTAAAACTACCAGTGGTGTTTGATACCATTGCATTAGTTCCAAATACTTGATTGTTTGCACCAGTCGTATTCCCAACTAAAGAACGATAACCAAATGCGCCATTTCCAACGCCAGTAGTGTTGGCATACAGTGCTTGATAACCTACAGCAGTGTTGTTAGATGCTGTGGTGTTGTTTACCAAAGCATAGTAGCCAACGCCAGTGTTGTTTGAACCTGTTGTGTTGTTGTTTAGCGCAGAGTCGCCAAGTGCAGAGTTATATCCACCAGTGCTGTTGTTTCCAAGCGCATCAATGCCCACCGCTGAATTGTTTATTCCAGTTGTGTTTGCGTAAAGAGCCGCTTTTCCAACCGCAGTAATTCTACTACCAGTTGTATTGCTATATCCCGCCTGATAACCTACAGCAGTGTTGTTTGAGGCTGTGGTGTTGGAGACGAGTGCCTGCCTGCCTATTGCGGTATTTTGTGAGCCAGTTGTATTGCCATAAAGAGCATAAATACCAATTGCGGTTAGATCAATACCAGTGCTGTTTGTGTAAGCGGCTTGATAACCAACAGCAGTGTTGTTAGATGCTGTGGTGTTTGATTGGAGTGCCTGACGTCCGACAGCTACGTTGTAATTGCCAGTCGTATTGGACAGCAATGCAGATGCGCCAAGACCTGTGTTCTCTGCACCAGTGGTGTTTGCTGAAAGCGCCGCATTACCAACGGCAGTATTAATCGCGCCAGTGGTGTTAAGAAGCAATGTGTTGCGACCAATAGCAACTTGGAAGTCACCTGTCGTATTGGCGTTTAAAGCACTAGCACCCACCGCAGTATTGGTAGAAACAGCACTAGCACCACGGCCTACTGTAAGACCATAAACAGTCAGGTCAGTACCGCTAAATGTCAGGTTTGAGCTTTGTGCAAATGCGGATGTGCTAGACGCATAAAAAACTTGGTTAGCAGTAAAGGATGTCAATCCTGTGCCGCCCTTTGTTGTTGCAAGAGTTCCTGTTGTACCAGTAGTTAAAGGAAGACCTGTAGCGTTTGTAAGCGTCACAGATGCTGGTGTATTCAAAATAGCACCTGCACCTAGCGTAGCCACTCCAGTAACTCCCAAAGTACCAGATGCAGTAAGGTTAGTAAACGCACCAGTAGATGCAGTCGTAGAACCTACAGGGCCATTAAACGAGTCACCAACAGCACCTGTCTGAAAGTCCTTTAGTTGGCTCATCAACTCACGAATAGCATCGTTGATACCGCTAGGAGCGCATCCTTCAGCAATGTTAATAGAATCAATGTCTGTGTTACTAGCAGCAGTTGCGCTAAATTCCGAGATTTTTGTACGAGGCATATTATTCCTTTAGGGGTTAGCCATTCCAGTTAAATCAATTTTTGTTGGCTGTTCAGCTTGATACAACAAATTAAACATTGTTGGATAGTCTATGTTTGGCATCATATTCTGTACATCAAGAAGACCTTTAGCGACACGACCCGCACCATAAGCCGCCTCTCCCATTAAACGAGGAGATGATGTAGCCAATGAAGCACCCGCAAGCGGCAATCCACCAATACCTTGAGCTAAGAACGCAGTAGGAATTGATGTGGCTCTCTGTAAACCTCTTGGTGTCCACTCAGATAGTGCCTGACCTGCTAATGCTGGCATCATTTCGTTCCCACCAACTTTTTCAAGCTCTTTTGCAAGATTTACACGCTGTCCATAATTGGTATTAACATTATTACGCATCAAAGATTGCAACTTACGCATTGCCGTATCTGCTGTTGCTTTATTACCTAAAGACAATGCTTTTTCAATCTCACGAATAGTATCTGTTGCATCAGAATACGACTTCATTGTTTTTGCGTATGTTGGTGCTTGTTTAACAATTTCAGATTTGATTCCGTTATAAACTTGATTGACTGAAGTTAAAGCAGTTTTTTGCTCATAAGGAATTTTCTCTAAAATATCACCAATTTGCTGTTTTAAAGCATCTAATCCTTCTGGAGTATGAAACTCAGCAGGGTCTAGATTTTTCCATTTATTAACTTTTGCCTGTGCTTCTGATAATTTCTCAAAAGCAACTTCATTTTTAATTTCACCTTTAAACGTAATATCATCTAAAGCCTGTTTAACAGCGTCATCTACACCTTTTAAAGAAAGAACAGTTGCATCACCCTTGATGTTTTTCATTCCTTCATTGTAAATACGCCTTCTTTCTGTTGCCATTTTTGCTAGATTTTGTTTGGCAGCATCAAGAACTTCTAATTGCGGGACTTCACCACGCAAATTAGATTTAAACAATTCGCTAGTTTCACCACCAGTTTTACCAGCCCTGTAAGCCTGACCAATTGCTTCTGAGCCTACGCCAGTTTGCATACCAAGACCAGCTTTTGTAGCAGTACCCAAAACATCTACTGTTTTACCAGTAGCACGAGCCGCCAACATCAATGGGTCAACCGCACGAGCCGCAGTAGCCAATGCAGGAGCAGCCCTAGTAGGCAACATAGCACCACCAGTAAGCACAGTAGATAGATCAGCCATAACACCAGCAGGGTCTGCAGCCAATGCTCTCTTAGCACCCTCTACGCTACCATATCGCTCTATATAGTGCTGACCAACTTTAGAAGCTAAGTCACGGCTTGCTTTGTCTTCACCAATAGCCTGAACAAATCTCTCTGGCAATGCATTTTGCAGTATTCCTGCACCAAGGTCTAAAACGGCTTTAGTTGTTTGGATAGGGCTTGTAACTGCTTGGTAAATATCACCAACCATAGAACCAACAGAACTAGGAAAATTCTTTACTGCACTTACTGCAACATCAGCCGCAGACATTTGAGGTTGAGCAGAAGCCATAGGCTTTTCAGCAGGTTTTTGTCCAGCACGAATCTGTGCAACCATAGCCTTTAATTCTGGTGCATCTGGTGCAATTTCATCAGGAATGTCTGGAATCGTAATTCCGTCTTTTGTTGTAATTGAATATGGCATATCAATAACTCACAGGTACGTTACGATTTGTGTCACCAAACAATGGTGCTACACCCTGAGATTTTCTGCGCTGGTCAATAAGTTTGACTGTATTTTCTTGTGCAGTAACAATTGACTCATTAAACTTCCTCAATGCTTCTAATGTTGCCTTAGTATCGTTTTTACCATTAGCCGCAATCAAAGCATCAGCAAATCGCAATACGTCTTTGTCTGTCTGTACGCCTTTTTCTGCACTAACTTTTAAGTTAACTGCATTTTTAACAGATGACTGCAAATCTGCATAAGCACGACTTGCTTCTGTTGAATCGCCAGTTATGTTAGATGCTTGATAACGTAAGTTCTGAACAGGGCCAAGTTCTAGTTTTGGCTTCTTAGTAATTGGGTCTGGAGTCAATGCTTGTATTGGAGAATACAATTCTTTCTGAGTCGCCTTATAGCTATTGATTGCTTGCAAGTCTTCGTCTTCAGATTTCTGCAAAGAAGCTGGCAAAGGTTTATTCTTAGCCGCATCAATTTTTTGTTCAGCAAGCATACGAGAAATTGCTTGATTGCCTTGTGCAATGCTTGCAGTCAATGCTTTAGCTTCAGCACTTTGTGCAAGACCTTGTTCTTTAAAAGCATTAAGCTGTCTATCTTGCGCTTCAATTCGTGCTTGAACTTGTTTAAAGTCAGAATCTTTTTGCAACATTTGACCAATTTGTGCGACACGAGTATCAACAATAGCAGGGTCTAAATTCTGCCAAGTTTTTGAATACTGCTGAACAATTGGTTTAAGGTTAGCTGGCAAATTAGGGTCTGCCAAGTAAACAGCAAATGGGTTATCTTCTTGCTGATTAGCACCAACAAAACCTGCCTTACGCAAGTCTGGAACAAGTTTAGCCATATTTGCTAATGCCGCCATAGGGTCTGGTGACATCATTGCTAATGCTTGTAACTTATTGGTATCAATGCTTCTTGTGGTCTGTGCTGGCTTTGTAATGTTAGCCATTGACTCGTCATACTCAGCAGGAGTTGTAGTAGAAGTAAAGATTTGAGGAGCAAGTTGTCTCATGCTTTCTTCTTGCTTACGCTTTTTAATCAACTCTTGCAATTGATAATTTTGTAGTTGGCCTTGTAAGGCTTCATTCATTCCACCTTTGTAGGCTTGCTGACCAAGTTGTAAACCTTGAGCAATAGACTGCCCAGTATTACCACCTTGGAATAATCTACCCGCCAAAGCATATAAAGCCTGAGCCTGAGCATCGTCACGATTACGCTGAATTGCTTCTGGTGACATACCCAAAAGACCCATTGTCTCAGAGCCTCCAGTACCAAAAATGTCTAATAGTCCAGCCATGATTTATTCCTTATGGAGGCGTACCAAATAAACGATTCCAACCGCCACTAAGCCAACCAGTATTCTTTTCAATGCCACCAGCTACAGCCGCAAGACCTAAAATGTTTTGCAAGTTAGAAGTATCGTTATAACCGCTAGTGCTAGATGAACCAACTCTGCCCATTGGGTTGCCATAAACCAATGAGAGATAGTTCTGCAAGTTCTGCTGTGGCTGGTTTTGCAAGAAGTTGAACTTATCCATCTCAGCTTTTTGTTGTGCAGCCGTGTAACCCTCACGAGCCTGACCTGCTGCTAACAAGTTCTGAATGTCTTGGTAATCAGCAGAAGCCATTTGAGGAGCAGCCATCGTAGCCGCTTGTTGCATAGCTCGCTCTTGTGCGTAGTTCTGATAAGCCAGTTGTCCAGCAGTATCAGCCAAACTCTTAGCGAACTGACCACTTGCACGTTCTTGCAATGTGTTTGCCGCACCACCGCCATAGCGACCTGCTTTAGATGCCGCAGAACCTACGTTACCCAATGTCTGCTCAAACTGAGACTGAGCCGCTTGTGCCGCAGGTTGAAATGCACCTTGAAAGAATGGATTGCCTTGTAAGAACCCACCAGAAATAGTATTCTGAAGTTGTCCCTGTGCAGAAGCAAGCAAAGGATTACCCAACTTTGCTCGTTGCTCTAAAGCCTCTAAGCCAGTCTGGGTTGTAGTCGATGGGCTTACATAAGTCTGACCGCCATAATACTGTGGGCCACCGCCCTGATACATCTTTTGGGCTTCAGTCAAGCCATATTGCAGATACGGCTGTATCGTTGGGTCAATTGAGGTTGTGGTAGTCGTAGCCATCTTTTACTCCTAGAGTTTCGGATTCCAAGATGGGTCATCCACGGAATCCATTATAGATTGAAAGTTAACCAATAACAACATATTTATATGTCTTGTTAGCAGTCGAATTTGCATAGTGCGAGATTGTTGCTGTACCCTGTCCTTGAGAACTTGCATAAACGCTGTAATAGTTAGAAGTTCCAGAGCCATCAGTAGCAACCAAATTCATGGTAACAATTGCCGATGGTGTACTTGGTCTAGTTGGGCTTGTTTGAGTACCTTGAGCTTTAATCGTACAAGCAGTATTTGAAGCTCGCCACATGATCTGAACATAGTCATTAGCTACTAAATTAATAAAGAAGTTCATTGACGCTATAACATGATATGGGTCTGATGAGTTCTTTCTAGGTGCTAACCCGAATATACTATTAGAGCCAGCTATATCCGTACCATTCTTTCTGAACCATATATCTATGTCTTCAGTACTGTTTGCCAAATTGCTTAACTGTAATGAGAACTGAATGTTGTATAAACCTGAGTTTGCAACATTTAAATGAGAACTACTAGATAGTGTAATTCCACTTGAGTAATCAGTAGTATTGAAAGTAATTGGGTAAGCAGTAGTCGTACTTGCAACGGATTGAGTCGTTGAGTCCTGAAACGCCCCATAAGGCGCAGAATCTGCAAATGAAGAACTAGAACTAGGCATAAACAAAATAACGCTGTCTACACCAATCCTACGATCATTCAGAGTAGTTGTTGTAGCGCCACCAGTTGCTAAAGTTAGCGTTCCAGTATTGTTAGTCTTGCCATCCATGATTCCACGGACAACTTCAGCAACCTGACGCTGATCGCCACCAAAAGGAGGAAGACTTCTAAACATTATCGAGTTCCCTGACCTTGTAACTCAACATCTAATCCAACAGCAGTTTTCCATGTGCCAGTAGGGATAACTCTAAACTGATGGTAATTTCCATTAGACCTAAGTGAAATCCTGTTATCAGAGTCAGCAGTACCTGCCGTACCAAAGTTAGTTTGCTCACTTAAAAGAGTCCTAGAAGCCACCGCAACAGTCGCAGAACCCGCATCTACCAATGGTCTAGCCAAAGTGACTACCGATCTACCACCTGCGTTTAAATCGCCTGTAATGATGTTACCAGTAGCACTTGCTCCGTTATATGTCATTACACGAGTTCCATAAGTACCACCAAGGAAATACTTACCACCCATGTAAAGGATTGAATCTAGGCTCACAGTCAAGGCATCAATGCTATTGGACAGAGAATCTAATCCCTCTAAAGTCGTAGCAGATGTAGATGCGTCTGAAATGTAATCAGTCCCTGCATCACCATATGTCCACTTTTGAGTTCTAAAGTTATAAATTGCTAAAACTCTTTGAGCAAAAGTATTCTTAAAGTTCCAGATAATTAGTTTTCGTACAGGGTCAACGGCACAAGACATAGTGTCAAATGCACTCTCATCTGCGTTACTAAAGAACCAACGATCTACCTTCTCAGAGCCAATAGCCGTGACGTTTTGTCCATCACAAGTATAGAAACCATCGTCACTCAAAAAGAAAGTTATACCCTGTAATTGAGCAATAGAGCCAGCAGCAATACATCCCTTACCACGAGAGATATTGTCAAACTGAAATACAAAAGGTGTACCGACATAACTCATGCGAGTAATGCCTTTTTCCATCAGGATAAGGCCAAACTCACCACCACGAATTCCAACGATCTGGCTTCCATCAGGAATATCTTGGTAATCAGCTTGAGTTACTTGGCTTGTTCCCCAGCTAGTCTCATCATTGATACCAGACCAACGAACACGAGCAGGATAAACAACAGATGATTCAGTAGTAAATGCAGTCACTACAAAATCACGCACCACAGTCAGATATTTACAAACTGGAGCAGTAGCCGCCAAGTCAGCAAATGCACTAGAAGTACCCAAAGTAAACGCTTGCATTGGATTGCTATTGTTAGTTCCAATAATCACGTTACCAAACTGAGTAAACCTAAATCTGTCCGCAGATGCGTTAGGCGTGTATCCACCACTCTTAGAAACATCAGTTAAAGCACCCACACCAGATACGTCATATATCTTGGTAGAACCTGCCGCAAACAACTTAGTCGCATTTGTAGGTGTTTTACCTGCTACCAATGTAGTAAGGTTTTCAGCCGCAGCCGCAGAGAATGTAGCCGCAGAGGGAAATGGCCCATAACCAATGGCCTGAGATACCACGTTCTTAGCATCCACCAAAGCACCAGAAATGCTTGGTTGGTCAGGCATCCACTCACCAAATGTTAGTTTTGTCGTAGCCATGTATTACTTCCTTGAGACTGTAGTGTCCATGTATTGTCATTGGCAGACACAGGTGTCCATGTATTTGAATCGCTAGATACTGTTGTCCAAGTATTGCCACCAACAGATACTGGTGTCCAAGTGTTAGCGTCTTGTGGTACTGGTGTCCAATTTTCACCAAGGATTACACCATTAGCCGCCACCAAACATAAACCATTTACATATCCAACACCTGCATAAATAGCAGATGCGTTACCTGTAAAGACTGCATTTGCACTTATGTCTGCTACCGCACCGACAACCAATCCACCATTAGCAGTAACTGTTGTTATAGTAGCTATGTTACCAGCACCATACTGGACTCTAATTGCATTAGCAGAGGCATTTGCATTAGCAGTTACAGAAGCCGCAGCATTGGCAACAATACCGCCCAAAGCAGTTACATCAGCGTTACCAGTAATAGCACCAGTACCAAACTGGACACGAGTTCCTGATGCAGTTACATCAGCGTTAGCGGTAACACTACCACTCGCAAACTGAACCCTTGTAGCATCCGCAGTAACTGTTGCATTGGCATTGATAGCTCCAGAAGCAAACTGTACTCTTATACCTGCACAAACTGTAGTAGCTGTGCAATCTATACTTGCACTAGCAAACTGAATTCTTGTAGCGTCTGCCGTTACTGTCGATGTACCATTTACTACCGCCCCACCAAACTGAACCCTAGTAGCATCAGCCGTAACGCTCGCAGAAGCGTTAACAGACCCATAGGCATCCCATAGGGTTACTGAGGTGGTGTAAAGTGGACTATCGAGTGTGAGTGTTAAGTCATCAATGCTAGACTTTAAATTGTCTAGCGAGTCAATTGTCCACGGAGGCAGTAAATCAGCCATCTCACGCCAAAGTAACGCTCAATGAACCAACAGCAACACGGAATACATCTCCAGTTGCAATCGTTTTAGAAGCATCCAGAGGAGTGTGATACAGCAAGTTGCCAACAGTCAAAGCATCACGAATTCCAATGTGCGTAATTGTTCCCCATGCACCACCAGCTTGAGGAAACTCAATAGCGGCAGTATTGGTAGAAACACCATTAGAAGGCGCACCAAAAGTAATAGACTGTCGAGCGTAGCTAGTACCAGTACATTCAGTACCAGTATCTGCATCAGTTGGGTCAGTTGTGTATAAAGCAAGATACACAGTTGTTGGTGCTGTATATGCTGTTGCTCGGAGAGTTACGTTAATTAAAGCGTTCTCAAGATAGTTGCTCATTTCAGCCATAGTTTCACCTTGGAGTTAATTTCATTGCTAATGGGACACCAGAATACTGACCTTGTTCGTCAGACTTGGTGAGAGAAGATATAGCCCTGTCGTACATAGTTCCCCATGTATTGATTCGAGCATCGTTCATCAAGTAAGGCTCGGCCTCAATCAAAGAAGCGTAAAGCAAAGCATCTGGTGCAACATTGAGGAACACGTTAGATACATTAGATGCAGACAAGTAAGAAGGTGCAGCAAAGTACAACATTCTCAATGTGTAAATGCCATCAGGAGGAGGAGCAAGTAAGAATTCGCTTGCTAAAATTGTGTAAGACTTAGGCACACCAACTTCAGATGCTCTTGGGTCATTAGACAAAGCAGATGGGCTAGAGTAACTCAATGGCTGAATTGGATTTGTTAAAACAACAAAATCACGAATCTCAATAAAGTCGCTAGGTAGTTCAACAGTTGAATCACCAGATACAGTTGAAGTCGTTACAGACTTGAGCATCTGACGAATACGCAATTCTCTGCGGAGTCTGTTCTCAGCAAATGTAATAAAATCTGGAATCTGAGTAGTAAGATCAGAACGAGCCAAGTAGCCCGCAATCGATGTCTTTAAATCAGAGTAAGTTGCAAAACTCATACGACTCCTGTCCGAGTTCTAAAAACTCTGTTATCTCTTTCGTTTAACCATGCTTTAAAACGCTTCTCATCCAGCACAGCAAAGCCACGCATAATTCCTTTGGCATTTAGGTCATCAATCACAGTCATTGGGATAGATGCAACCTTATTGCCAAACAATTCATCAGACCACTTTGATCTCTCATCATAAGAGTTGTACTCTTTTTTATTCTGATCAATGATTGCAGATATATCCTGACGAGTTTCAATAACGATGCCACCATCACCATCGGCATGAACAGCAGTTTTTCTAAAGTTTTCCATACACTAATTCTAACAGTTTGTGTAGAAAAGAAAATGCCCCAGAGGATTAGTCTGAGGCATTTTTCGGTATTACCCTAGATTAGGGTGTCAAGTCAGCAATGATGCCGTGAGCAGCTTCGTTCTTAACTTCCAAGGTGTACTCAGCCAACAATTGTGTTGACTCATTGTCACCAGTTACAGCCAACTCGTTGGTCTGGAAAGGACGCAAGTAAGCGATAGCAGCCATGTCGGGGTCAAGCACAAATGCAGTCTCATCGCATGAGTTGGTAGAAGTCATAAAGCGGTTAGGAACAACAGAAATTGTACCAAAATCGCTCAAATAAACGTCAGCCGCACCAATGATGGTTGTAGGAGCATTTGCAGGAGCCATGAAGCGTTGAGCAGCAATACCAGCAAAAGCAGAAACTACTTGCTTGTGTGCAGGGTTGACCATCAACACTTTAGGGTTGCCGCCAGAGGCATAAACTTGCTTAACAACAGCTTGCAACAAGGCTTCTGTGAAAGTGCGGTTTGTGCCGTTTGTACGAGCAGTAGTACCAGAAGCACCAGCAGAACCAGAAGTTCCGAAAGAGCCATTGGTAGCCAACCATGCTTGCAGACCACCCAATTTACGAGCAGTAGAGGAGTTGCCGTTAGCAGCGACTTGGTTGCTCAATACAGAGGTTTCCATGTCACGCTTGATTTCAGCAGAAGCCTTAGCCAATTGATAAGCCTTTTCAGACTTACGACCAGCCTTGTCAACAGCTTGCAAAGTGCCAGAAATCTTGACAGTCTTCTGTGCAATCTGAGTGCGGTTACCAACACGAGTAGTAGGAGACATAGTCGCATCAGATGCGGTGTCGCCTTCAACAGCGTAGTTAGACAATGAGGCCGCAGCCAAAGAGTCAGTCTGCCACTCGTGATAAACAGCAGTAGCTTTAGTTTTGCCTACAGACGAAAAGAAAGGTGTGTCTGTTGGTGAAATGTTGTCATTCTGTTATCGCAAGGTTGTTTATCCTTGCTTCTATGACTTTCATCATAGTTCAGACTATATCTTCACGCTTTTGGCGTGTCGGGCACTCGTGTTAGCTTCATCGCTGTTCTAGCGGTATGCTATTAGTCGTTGAACCTTTACCACATCCCTGTGGCACTTGGCTGCTGATTGTCCAATCCTCTATCTTTTCAAACATTCGCACTTGCCGTTGCCAGCTATGCTGTAGTGTTAGAGGCTCTAAGAAGTTTCCAGCAATTCACCCGATTTTAAAGTGATCCAGTAACTTTTAGATCACATCGGAAAGGTCTTCACGCTGACCGATAGCGGTGTATGTTTGATAGGTAGCCATTTTAAATCTCCAAAATTAAAAGAATCGTTCAAATGCTTTTGCTGCGTCAGTAACTTTTCCAGTTTCACGCAACCTTTGCATAACCTGTTTGTCTTGTGATGACTTTGTAGGAGGTGCAGAAGTCCCAGATCGCATCATCTTAGGAGCAGACTGGAGTTTCTTGGTTAACTCAGGCTTGCTCTTTTGAAGTTGCTCATACTTCATTGCTTTATACAAACTCACCACAGCACGACTGTCATATACGGAACTGAGTTCTTGGTCAGTCCAGCCTACAGATTTCGCATAGTCACGGATTTGTTTCCGAACCGCATCACCCTGTGGAGTGGATAACTCAGGAATCAGACTCACTAGCTTTTCAGATTCTTGACGGAGATGGTTTTGCAAAGTGGCTTGATGCTCGGCTTGTTGCTGTTGTGCAAGGCGTTGCTGTTCATTCCTAACTACTGCTAACTGCTTCTCACGCTGACTCTGTTCAGCTACCGCCACCGCATAACCGATGGGGTCTGTTTCCCTTAAAACGTCTAAGTTCACACCCTGATCTTGCTGAGTAAGGAAGCTATCCAATGCTCGCAACTTCTGGGCATATGCCTGTCGCTCTTGTTTTACATACTCTAAGTGACTACGTTCAGCTTCTAAAGCCTTACGTTGTTCAGCTAGAGCCTGAGACTTCTTTGTGTAATCCGCACCTTGCTGATAACCTTTGATGAGTTCATCTTCATCGACTTCGATTTCCTCGCCAGCAGCCTTAACTTTATATCTTGGCTTCTGGACTACTTCCTCATCAGAGTATTCAACTTCATCAGACTCTTGAACTTCCTCTTGATGCTCCTCGGTTTGGCCTTGTTCGGCTTCCTCAGAACCACCCATCAGATTTTCAAAAGCTGAAGCAGCTTGGTTTACATTTAGGTTTTCACTCCCTTGTGGGTTGGTGTTTTCCATGTGTCATCTCAAAAATCGCCAGAAACCTTCTGGACAGAGGTGTAGCTTAAATGCTACAGAATTTTCCACTTCTTTTCCTTAATTACAGTTTCCGAGGCCAAGCCTTCTAGGTGTCCTGTAATCAATTCAATAGACTTAATGTGTTTATAGGCATCCTCACGTTTACCTATATCACTAGAATTTGAGTTAATTATCACACTTATTTGTTCTTTTTTCAAGTTTTCTACTACTTCTTTGAAAAAGTCATCATTAAGTAGGTTTTTGGCCCATTGAGCGAGTAGGTATTTGTCCATATTGATTCTGTATCCCAGAAATTACATCGTTGATTGTTAAGGCTTGAAATGGCATTGTGTCTGCGCTATTTCCCAAGATACCCATTAGTTGAGCGTAACTCATGCCTGATGGCTGATTAAATTTAATTGGCTCTGGTACTTTTCCATAGTTAGGGTCAAGGAATTTCTCCCATTGAGTACCAATAAGCAAGTTTCTGTTACTGTAATCAGTAGGTGTAAATGTCGATGTGCCAGTTCCTAAGATATCTTTTTGATATACAGGAGACTTCCAATCCTCTGGCACAGGGACAATACCATATTGCGTAGGGCCATTGTCTTGACTAGCCGCACCAAAGATAGTTGTAGCTAGTAAACCAAGTCTAGCCAACTCAGCCAATTCAGATGCAGTCCAGCTCTTATCTTTTTCTTTTGGCTTTACTTCTTCTGTTGGTGCAGTAGTAGCAGGAGTCGCAGGAGTAGTTGTAGCAGGTGGCAAAGTAGGAACAATTGGTGTAACTGTTTCTGGCTCTTTTGTTACTTGACGATCACCAGTTATAACTGTTTCAGGAGTAGGAGTAGTTACAGTAGCAGCAGTAATAGCGTTAATAACCTCTTGTACTGTTTGTGGCTTTTCAGCTTGACCAGTAACTTTTAAAGTTTCAACAGGAGTAGTCACATTAGCTTGAATTGCAGAGTTAACAGCATTTACAACTTCTGGTGCTACCTGCGCTGGGGCTTGTTGACCAACAACCTCAATATTAGGCTGAATAAATGGATTTGCAGTTACAGCAGGTGGATTGATAGAAGCAATAATCTCATTTATTGTTGGCGTAGGAGTTACAGATGGCGCAGTTACTTGCACAGTCTCTGTTGGATAATTTGTTATTACAGCATTAGATGGTGTTTGTTCAATAACAGGAGTAGAAACAGCTACTGGATTTGGATTGATTACTTCCATTGCTCTGTTAACAATGGCTTCGTTGTATCCAGATGAACTTAAAATTTCTGAGATTTGATCTGCTGGAATACCACTAGCAGCTAACTGTTTTGCATCAGCAATAGCAAATTGACGCTCTGTTATTTCAGTAGGGGCTAAGTCACCACCGCCTAAGTAGCCAGTAAGCGCACCACCTGCACCACCAAGCAAAGCACCCTTTAGAATATCGCCTTCAGTCAATGCCGCAGTACCACCACCTACCAATGCACCAGTTAATGCAGATGTAGCCAATGTAGAAGCCGCAGGGCCAAGCAAAGCACTAGCCGCAGGGCCAAGGATAGGGGTCAATGCCGCAGCAATGATAGGAGCATAAAATGCTACATCAGAACTAGAAGCACCAGTAGTATAGAAAAGTGGTTTGCCATCAGGAGTAAATTGGACTCGGTAGCCAGTATTACCACTACCTTCAAACGTGCCGCCCCAAGCATTACCTGTCTGACGCTCGCTATAAGTCATTGGTACTTCTTGACCAGTTTCCTTATTGCCATATGCTTTAGTCGTTGTTTTTGTAGTGTAGATAGTGTCTGTACCAGCTTCACCACTTATTTGTTCAGCAGTTACTGTGCTTGGGTCAACAGGATTACCCTGCATATCAACAAAACCACCACGACCATTAGGGTTTACTTGTGCGTCATAAGGCTTATCAATCAAGCCAAACTGGTTAATGTCTGTGATGCCGATTCCCGCTAGAATCTTACCCATGTCACGAGCATTAGCCTCCGCAGAACCCATGCCTTGACCTGTCCATTGGCTTGTAGTTCCTTGACCAAGAATCTGACTAGCCAACTTATCAATGACAGCATTAGATGGCTTTGGTGCTTCAACAGGAACAGGCATATCAGCTTGCATAGCTTCTTGTTGTGGCTGCTGAAGTTGTTTAGCTATTTGCTCTACCACTTGCTCTATCTCTTGTGGTGCAGGTTGAGCCACTTCTTGTGGGGCTTGTTGGGCAACAATCTGATTGATTAACTCTTGAACAGTTTGAGGAGCTTCTTGCTGAACTTCTGGTTGTTGTTGAGCAATGATTTGGTTAATCACTTCATCAATCGTAAGTTTTGGCTTAGGCAAAGGCCACTCTGGATATGGTGCATCCCAAGACATATTAGCCCCTTATTTCTACGTTAGAAGTAATACCCGCACCGATTTTCATAGCCTTCAATTGGGCTTCTGCCTCAAACTCTTGTTGTTTCAATGCAAAGTAAGCCTGTTGTTTCTCACGTTCTAACTGTAATTTAGCAGCTTCTTTCTCACGCATTAACTGCATCTCAAGTCCAGCCTTCTGTTGAGCCATCTGCATATCAATCTGCTGTTGTTGTTGCTGTATCTGCATATCAGCTTGTGCTTTGGCTTGGTTGGCCTGAATCTCAGCTTGAACTTTAGCCATCAATGCCTGAACCTCTGGAGGCATCTGTTGTTGCTGTGGAGGAGGATTAGACAAGACTTGATCTTGCTCTGGTGTAATCGCTTTGTAGAACTCAGCACTATCTTTAAACCCTGCCAACTCAACCATGCGCCCTAAAGTAGAACGATACTGAGCAGGTGACACATAAGGATTAGCAGGGCCATACTGACCGATTAACTGCTCTTGTTTAGCAAGAACCATAGATAGCATAGCCATCTGCTCTTGACGATTACCTGCGCCCAATCCTACATTAATAGCTACATCGTATTGGTTAGCCCATGTTCTAGGGTCAAACTCTACGAACTCGCCACGCATACGCACCAAACGAGGCTTGTCTTGGTACTTGCACAAGAGATGCAAGATACCTTTAAACAGAGATTTAACACCTGTCTCAGCAAAGATACGAGCAATTAGTTCAATCTTACCTGCGCCAGCTTGTTGCATCGATGCCACGGCAGCAGCAGTTACGTTCTGCAATATAGATGGGTCTAAGCCCTGTGAAGCATCAGACACACCAGTACGCTTAGACTGCACAGAGTCAAGATACTGGAGCATTGGGAAAGCCTGAGATGCTACGTTTTGAACTACTAACTGTTGAACAGCGTTAGGAGATTTAGCACGAATAACACCACCAGCAGTAGATGTAAGCAAGTCATCAAGATTTACTTGTCCTTCCACAGCAACAACACGAGCATTGTTTGTCAGATACAAGTTATCCAGCATCTGACGAGTAATAGTAGTCTTGATTAACTGAATGTCTGTCGTTCTGTCAGCCAAAGAGTTACCAAAAAATTTATGCGGAATCGGTATCGGGCAAATAGAGTGGAAAGGAACATAGTCCACTTCCTCAACCATTTCCTTACCCTTGGCATCCTGAAGAATCTCGTTTGATGCGTAAAACACCTGAACGAGTGATGCAATTCCTTTTCCATCTATATCAGTTTTGACGTAGCACTCAAACACCTCAATCTCTTGCATTGATGGGTCATCAGTCTGAACTTGGTATGGCTGCTCACCTGCTGAGAAACGAGCCACACGCTCTGGTGTGTAAGCCAAAGCATCACCCATCTGCAAGCCTTCTACCTGCTTCTTGTTAAAGCCCATAGCCATCAAAGTGCTACGAGTTAACATCTGCCTATGAGCAATGAAAGGAGAATCAGCAATAGTTCTAGCCTTCTTGCTAATCAAGAACTCCTCTGGAGGCACGTTCTCAATCGTAACCTTACCTGAGTCCTTCTTCTTTTGAACTACGATGTTATGAGTAGCACCCATAACTGGCATACCCATTGGGTCAATTACTGGCTGACCATTAGGGTCAAATATTGGAAACTCAGTCGTATCTTGTTCGACAATCTCCATGCTCTCATCGCTCATAAGCATAGCTAACTCATCGCTAGACAAGTCGTAGTAACGCTCTTTGGTTATGTCTTCTTTATCTTCCCAATACGCCTTAACAATGCCGTTCTTCTGTAGCAAGGCATCTTTAAACCAATCATGCAGGATAGCTACGCCTTCGTTATCCCTTGAGAAAACCCAGTTACAGTAGTCAGTAGCCTGTTTAGCAGTAGGCTCATCCCTTGGGCCTTGTGGCTCAAATACTACGATATTTTCTGAACCTGTAAAGATACGCACTAAGCTCGGTAGCGCACCATCAATGGCCTCTGCTACCTCACCTGTTACGATCTGAGACTTACCTTCGACTTCATTACCATAGGGCTGACGCAAATAGGCTTCTAACGCTTGCTTGCGCTGCTGAACAGTCTCGCTCTCAATAAAGCCGATTGAATCGTCAATCTCAGCTTGTAGTACCGACTTCAAGTCGTTCGTTTCCATGTGCATCCTTTGGAGGGCGACCAAGTTTCGGTCTTGTCGGTAATTGTAACTCTTTTACCACATTTTCCAATAGTTCAATGCGGTTTTCAAGTTCTTTTACTTTTGGGGCTAAATTAGTCCCTTGTCGTTCTACATACATTACACAATCCATTTCGGTGCTGAGTTAATAGGCTTAAACCACGTTGATTGGCCTTCATCCAATCCAAGGGCTAAGTAGCGAAAACTGTCACTTCCATGACTTGACCAATCGTGAAGTGGTCTTTCATAGAATATCTTACGCTTCTCGTCGTAATCTCTGCGGTAGTTTCTCAGGCAGTTTAATCCTGTCTGGACTTTAGGCACGTTAAACCAGCATCTAGGTAGGATACGTCTAACAGCCTGAATACCATCGTCTAAACCCATTCTAGGGGCTATCTTGACCTCTAATCCTGCTTCCTCAAGCATCTCAAGTCTGCTCTTACCAGTTCCTAGCTCTCTGACCCTTACGTCATGTGGAAGGATATGCTCCGCTTTAAGATAGTCGTTATCCTTAATCCACTTTACATAATGGTCTAAGCCTACGCCATGATTCTCGTAATAGTCAATCAATCTAATCTCTGAACCCACTAACTGAGCCACCCAGATACTTGTAGAGTCACCCATTCCCAAGTCCCAAGCAGTAAATGTCCTGCTTATGTCATCCCAAGGAATCTCCTGCATATGCTTCTTGTCTTCTAGCTCATTCAGGATTTGCCCATAGTATGAACCCTCTACTGCCGCATCAAAAGAACACTCAAACTCTTGGCGGTATTTATCCTCACCCATCTCGTTCTTGGCTTGCTTTAGCTCTACATCATCCACCACGCCAGTTTCTGAGGCTTTGAACTCTAGCAATCCCCAGCCGTCTTCCTTTTCTGCCCTGTCTCGCAGTTCTTTAAAGTGGTTATGGCCTTTAGGTGTCCCAATGAACAGACACCAGCCCTTACGATCTGTCAGAGCAGGTCTAACAATATCAGTCCATATCTTTGGGTTTTGATCTCCCACCTCATCAATGATTACGCCATCAAAGTATTGGCCTCGGAGTGAATCTGGATTATCTGAGCCATATAACTGAATACGCCTACCCCAAAAGTCCACTCGTAACTCTGAGATGTTGTTAGTACCGCCTAGCGGTGTAGTGTATTTAACGAGATAATCCCAAGCAACCCTCTTAGCTTGTCCATAAGTAGGCGCAATGTAAGCGTATCTGGGTGTCTCTCGTTGGTTTAGCACCGCATCACGAATTAGATGGTTTAGCGCAGCAACAGTCTTTCCAAACCTACGATGCGCCACTACTACCGCAAACCTATTTGCTTCTAATAAGTCGTGAACCTTGATCTGGTGTTCCCTTGGTGCATAGGGAATTTCGATTACTTCGCCCATGTGACAATGTGCTGAAGTGGTTGGTCAGAGTCGCCACTTATAGTTACTGAAGCCATATCAGGCATTGATTTACGCAATAGTATCTCAATAGCCTTCATGCGAGTAGGGCTTAACTCCTCGTCTATTCCAAGTGCATGATTTTGCAAAACATTTAGTAATTGACTTACTTGAATTTTCTTGCGTACATCCTCTTGATGTAACTTGTTTATTGGTCTTCCGACTGATGCCATTTTGTTTGACTCCTCTAGGGTTGGTCAAGTTAGTATCTGCTCACATTAAGCAGATTAAGTATATCACTTACCTTTATAGCGACCCATTTTCTTAGCAGCTTCCGAAATTGCAATAGCAATGGCTTGCTTTGGATTCTTAACGATTTTACCGCCCTTACCAGAATGAAGTTCGCCCATGCCAAACTCGTGCATAACAGCACCGACTTTTTTCTGACCTGCTTTGTTCAGTTTAGTTTTCATCATGTTGTTCACCATTTCACTTTGTTAGCCCAATATGCCGCACTCATCTTACCCTTGGCAATATTTTCCGCATGACGAGCCTTGAACGCTTCGTTACGCTTCGTGCCATCAGGAGAACCCTTTACGCCTTGCTGACCAAAACGAATCAGCTTCACATCCTCACCAGACTTCGCTAAAACGGCATGAGACTTGGTTGGATGGTTAGGAGTAGCCTTGGGCTTGTTATAGCCAGAAAACTGCTCTGAGCCTCGTTTAATCACTTCTTTTTAGCAGTCTTAGCTGCTTGCTTAAATGCATCCGCAGTAGGCGCACCCTTCGAGCCAACTTTACGCATACGCTCTGGAGTTTTACCAGCCGCCTTTTGCGCTTCGATGCGTTTTTTCTTTGCATTGATATTGGCATATAGTCCCATCATTCCAGCAGCTTGTTGGTTAGTCGTTCCCATATTCTTCTCCCATATCGTTAGACATATTTTCTGACATTTTCTCAGAATCATCAGTAATCGGGCCACCAGTTACCCAAGCACTACAAGTACGCATAGAAGCACACTTAAAGTCCCAAATCTCGCAGTAACCCAAGTCGCCAGCATCAATAACAGCCCATGCGTCAGTCTCTGTGTCGCCAGTTTTTAAGCCAGATTCAATGCAATCTAACATCTTTGTGGTCTGAATGAAAGCAGCACAGTTACCGCAACGAGACTTTTTAGCTTGCTCTGGTGAGTTTCTCCAGACTTTAGAGATTTCACGCCAGTAATCCATGTTGGCTTCGTTGGGGTTCATTGGGCCATAGTTAGCTTTATCAATGGCTTTTTGACGATTCTCTAGGTTTATAGATACATCGCCTGTTGCTACTGGACACGCCTCACCATTTTTCTCTTGGCTTTGTATCTCAATTTCAATTTTTACTGATGGCTCGAGTAGTCCAGACATAGCTATCCCTGTGGAGTTTGTACCATTATCTCATAAAAAAAAAGAGAGTACAAGACTCTCTAAAAACTCAATGGCAACTGAGTTAACCTATTTTAACAACTTTCCTAGCGTTTCGTTTAGCACAGTCATCTCTGTATGCTTCATAACTGACCAAATACGCTTTTGCCCATGAATACCATTAAATGAACCCTGATGGCAGTCCTTGCATAGAGGAATACAAAGATATTGCTGGTGTTGCTCAATGTGGTGAGCATCTGATGGCCCAGACTGCCCACACACCCCACATGGCAATTCTTTAATCCTTGCTAGGTGCAGTCGCTCACGAGCATTGGGCTTATTGTTCATTTCTTGCCCGAATAGCAACGGCAGTATTCCAATTAAGTTGTTTTTCAGCAATCCTTGCACATTCCTCACGTTCAATCTGGACAGCCGCTTTTGTAGCCTCTGCTGTCCAATGGTATGGCTGACCTTGCGCTTTAAGAATCTGCTTACCAAGATTGCTTTGCCTTTCTACTTGGTTAAAGGCTTCGTCTTCCTCTTGAGTCCAATCAGTCATTCTTGTCCCCTTGCTCTAATAATTTCCGATAAATAATTTTCAAACCCAATATTTTCGTCAACTATCTTTGCACACGCCTCACTCTCATGTTGTGCTACTAGCTTGGCAAAGGCTTCAAGGTCTTTACTTGTAAAAATAGCAACACTTGGCCCGTTGTAACCAATTTGTTTAGCCATCTCAATGATTTCGTCTTTAGTCATGTTTTCACCTGTAAAGATATAGGCACATAGATGCAAGCCTTGTCTTTGCTGTTAATGACATGGACTGTCGTTTTATGCTTAGACAATGGCCTTTTGCAGTTTGCACACTTTGCATCTGGATGAGATGGTTTGCAATTAAGAATCATGGCGCATAGTCTTCTGTGTATTTGTAGTTCTGCTTATGCTCTCTAAAACGCATAGCAGCTTCTATCTCTAATTCTTTCATCTGCTCATCAGAAAACAAACCTACAACATCTACCTTGTCAAACCAGACTTCAATGATTGACTCGTTGTAAGTTCCATCTTCGTCAGACTCGTATTCATAAACAACTTTAACAATTTCGCTACCTTGACCTGTTGTCGTATCAAATTCCCATGTACTCATTTTCTTAATCCTTAAAAGTACCCTTGCGAATTGCTTGGGCTGACGCAAGTATAGCAAACTAAACAAAGTATTTGCTAGGTGTTTATACCTACTCAGTAGTTTTTACGCCAACTCGCTCACTTGCTTGCTCTGATCTCCATATATCGGCCTTCATTTGGGCAGCAATCAACATGTATTTCAGAGTCTCCTCACGAATGGTAGCCTCTTGTAAGCCTCTTAATAATTCCTCGTATTCTGGGTGAGCATAAGCCTCACGCTCTTGTGCTACACCAGAATCTATTCCTTTAGCCATAGCCTCTTTCATCAGTAAAGATTTTTTTGTACGCAAGAAATTTTCTATGAACACTCTTTGAGCCTTTGCCTCTGCAAATTTGCATGAATTTTCAATGATAAATTCGATGGCTTTGTAGGGTGCTTTCACTTGACTACTCCGATCATGCGTAAAGCGGCTTCAGGGCAATCTATTCTGCACAGCGTACCACCTGTCCAATTCTCAAAAAAGTCGGCTTGTAGCTTCGTTAAACGCTTTTTAGGGCCATCTTTAATCTCCATGAGGAATGTGTGTCCCTTGTACCCAACCAAAAGGTCTACGGGTAGGCCAATAATCCAGACGTATGCGCCAGCGGCTCTAAGTGCTGAAACTATCTGCATTTGGTTTGCGTCAACTCTTGCGGCTTGTCTCATTTTGAATCCTGTTCATGCGTTGTCTCAAATCCAAAGTAGCGTACACGCCTCTGATTCGCTCCAAGTCCCCTAACACACCCTGCCACCAACTTAACGCTTTCTTTGAGCCATTCGTCAACTTCTTGGCTTGGTAGCGTCTGAGCCACTCTTGGGCTTCGCAATCCTTGAAGTGTTCTAATTCTTGTGGTGTCATTTATAGGCCAATAAAAGTTCATTAAAAAACCTCTTTGTCGTCATACCATTGAGCAACAGTCTTAAACTTTAGTTCTGGCAATTGTGCTGCTCTTGGCTTTGCATCGCTTTCCCATTGATGAAAAGAGCATTTAGGCTTGTCAATCTTTACTGTCCACCAGTTATTGCATCCACCTACAGAACATAAATTTGTGTCAAAACTAGACTCAACTTGCTGATTCTTGAAATTAGTTAGTGCCATGATATTTTCCTTCAACGATTTTTGCAAAATTGCTTGGCTTCAAAATCCACTCTAAATCCGCAGTAAATGCCCTACCATCTTTGCTATTGACCTTTCCTGTCAAAAACTTAGATGTGCCAATGTGCTGAAAGAAGTCTCCAAACCAAGTAAGAATGTCGCCAGCAGTAATGTCTTTTTCTTTTGATAACTCGATAGCTACCTCACGCCATCTCTGTCTCAAGTATCCCTGTCTAGCAGAATTCCATACCTCCACTTTTCTGAGAGTAGGTAGATACTTGTGATACATATCAATGACTGACTGATGTTCACATTTTGGAATTTTTGCGTCTTCAAGTTCACCGCTAGGTGGACATATAGATATATTTGGTTCTTGGTTAATGGTTAATGGTTTATGGTTAGGGTTATTTTGGCTTTCATCTGGAAACCCAGAATAAACCGACTGGGTTTTCTTTGGCCTACCACCTAGCTTTCCATTGTTTTTGTTTTTCTCTGCTTGTTCAGAGTAATCTTTGATTTCTACTTCAATACGCTTATGTGTGTATCCTGATTTGCCTAAAACAAAGAAATCTGACAATACATTTTGTAGAAATTTAAGCTCATCAGAACCCAAACGTAACCGCCTAAGAACCACTTGGGTTTCCTCTGGAATAGGTTGCTCATCTAGGTAATACCAATCAATCAATTGGCGATAAATGCCATGCTCAATTGTTGAAAGATGACCTGTATCTTTCCGATAGTCGGCAATATTAAATTTGTAATAGTGCATAGCACTTCTCCGCAAACTCCCAGAAAGAAACTGCGGCAGGCGGGGAGTGCGCTTTTCGGTGGGGTAATTACTCCTCACCTAGCCGTGTTTCAAAACATTGTATCAGATACTTTGATTACTTGTTATTCCATCAGTAAAGTAAGAATTACCTTTGTAAATCCTAGCAGCCTGTTGCTTCATAACCCTGTACTCATCTGATGTAAAGATACCCTTTGCATTACGCCAATCAAATGGATTGTTCTTGTCCCAAGGCTTTTCTTCTTTAGCTTCTTTAGGTGCTTCAATCATGTAGTCTGCTAAGGTGTATTTGGCTAACCATTTATTCCCAACTTTTACTTGCTCTGTGGTCAATTTACCTTGGTAGCGTAGCTTCTTTGCCGTTGAAAGAACTGTCTCTTTGGTCATCCCTGTTTTCTCTACTATCTCCCTCGATGTGAGTGAACCGTGTTGTAGTGCTTGTATTACTTGTGCTTGAGTCATTGAACCAGTCTGGCCTTAATTCTTTTAGTTGATAGATGCGTAACTTAGGGATTGTCTTCCAATGAAAGACAGCCGCCCTAGTGATTCCGAGTATTCTAGCAAGCTCACTCTGTGAGCCAGCAAGTGTAGTAGCAGTTTGTTTATCCATCTAAACATTGTAGCAAATAATTTATTTGTTGTTTTTAGGGTAAACACCTAGATAAATAGCTTGTTTAGTCTGTTTAGTTTGCTATACTTACGTCAGCCCTAGCAAATTGCAAAAGGGTCTTTTTAAGGAAATTAAGATGAAAACTTTAAAGCCAATCCAAGATGCAGCAAGAGACTTTCTTATTGAGTATGGCCCAACTCATGCATTTAGTCATGTTGAAAAAAAGTTTGATGCTTATGTAAAAGCAAAAAATGAGCAAATGGCTGACTACTACTGTTTAGTATTAGAAAACCTTTATGCACGAGCAGCAGAATGGAAAAGCAAATGAAAAGTAAGATTATACAAACAGTAGTTGAGTGTACGTTAGCCATCATCATCTTTGGTGGTTGGGGTGTCCTCTTAGCTTGGAGAGGCTAATGATTAAGTTAGTCACAAGAGAAGACGCAATTAAAGATTTATCTCATGGCGAGTATTGCTGTTACTGCTGTGAGCCAAAGACTAACGGCTCATGCTGCTACGAAAACCACTTTGTACCTTTCGGAGATTTGTACGAAGAAGATAAAGAAGCAATGATCGAAGAATACTTAAAGGATAATTGAAATGGTACATAAGAAGTTAATGCAAGCACGAATCAGTCTGCAAGAAGCACCCCTGAAGAAGTCAGGCCACAATAAGTTTGCTGGCTACTCATACTTTGAGTTAGGCGACTTCATCCCCACGATTAACAAAATCTTTAATGAGGTTGGCCTTTGCGGTGTAGTGTCATACGATACCGAGATCGCAAGCCTGACCATCACAGACACAGACGATGGAACTAGCCTTGTTATCACATCACCAATGGCAGATGCTAATCTCAAGGGCTGTCATCCTATCCAGAATCTCGGTGCTGTAGAAACCTATACCAGACGCTATCTCTGGGTCACAGCAATGGAGATTGTTGAACACGATGCTCTTGACTCATCTGCGCCACTTAAAGAGCAGGTAATCATCACGCCTACACAGGGCATAAAAGAAACTATTCCTGTAGAGGAATTACGATACCTAGAGGAATTAGCAATTGATTTGATTGCTACTTGCGAACAGGGAAACCCAAAGGATGCTTGGGTAAAGCTGGAGTCCGAGAAATTAGACTCTGAACAAAAGGTGGCACTATGGACACTAATGCCAAGCAAGGTGCGTAGTGCAATTAAAAAAGCAAAGGAAGAATGATGGAATACGACAACAACAACCGAGGTAGTCTTTTCAAGAACGACAGAAAGGATGACGCTAAGTTTCCTGATTACAAAGGAAGCCTTAACGTAGAGGGAACGGACTACTGGCTATCCGCTTGGATTAAGGTCAGCAAGGATGGACAGAAGTTTATGTCTTTGTCTATCAAGAATAAGACTACTGATGCTCCTAAGAAACCAGTAAAAACTGATGAGCATAAAGACTGGCTTGACGATTACGATAAAGCACCATTTTAAGTTAACGGGGGAAAGCGGATACCGCCCGAAATGTTGAATTGCGAACAAGTAGCGCATATCTGTGGTGCAGCGAGTACCCCACCTAAAGGAGAAAAGTAATGGATTACAAAAAGTATTTTGACCGCATCTTCCCTGACTTCCCAAGAGTTAGGACTACAGACCCGCTAACTTCTTTTGAAGCAGCAGAGTTAATTAAAGAAGTGGCGAAAGACCACTACAACACCATCCTAGAGTGCCTTAGAACGCATGGTGCGCTTGGTAAAGATGGTATTGCTAGTCTGACTAACCTAGATGGAAGTCAAGTCGCTAGGAGGCTTAGTGAGATGAAAGCGTTAGGTCTAATCCAGCTAACTGGTAACACAGTTAAATCAAACTCAGGAAGAAACGAAAGGGAATGGGAATGTCATACGCAGCTATCGAAATAAAAATTATCCAATGGGCTGAGGCTCGTAAGATTATCCAGTATAGCAATCCTGAGTCTCAGCTATTAAAAGCAGTATCAGAGATAGGTGAGTTAGCTGATGCAACAATAAAGCATGACAGAGATGCAATTATTGACTCTGTAGGTGATGTAATGGTTTGCCTAGTTAACTACTGTGCTATACAAGATTTAGACCTTGTAGAGTGCATGGAAATAGCATATGACCAGATCAAGAACCGAAAGGGAACTTTACTTCCTAATGGTGTTTTCAAAAAAGAATAGTCTTGTTTCTGACATAAATTTACTCTAGCATTTGATTGCAACAATCGGTTGCGTATGGAGAAAATTATGTACACATTGGAAATTAACATCGGCTGGATTGGTGAAGAAAAGATTACTGTTCATTCACATGACTTTGAAAAAGTACAGATCATTCAGGAATTTATTGAATTCCAAGAAGAAAATGGCTGGGATGTTGACTATGAAGCTATTGACGAAGTTGAAGTCGAACTTGAAGAAGATACAGAAGAAGAAGAAATCGCAGAGTAAATGAATGGGGCTTACTTGGCTAACAGGTAAAGCCCCACATTGCTAAATGCGTAACCTGCATACACTACAGCCATAGATGGATTGCCTCTGTAGAGTTGTTCAGCAGCGATATAGGCATAAATTGCCCCTGTAAGGATAATTAACCAAGAACTCATATAATTTAAGTGTTAATTGTCCTTGTGATGACTAAAATTCGCTTACATCAATTACTTCACCACGAAACTGGATATGTCCTTCACTAAACGAATGGACTAGCTCAGGCCACAATAGTTCACCATTGAAAAACGTCAGCACAGCAAATCCTGATCTGTGATTAGATGGATTTAATTCAGCGTAAGTAAACTGAGGGCCATCTGGCTCTGCTAATGTTCCTGTATCAACACCAAATCGTATTCCGTTATAGTCATTGTATGGCGTAACTTTCAAAGAGTGCAGATGCCCTGTCACCATCGAAACTCCGCTTGAAACCGCATTGTTATGCGTAGCATGAACACCACCCTTATATCGGTGCTTCACAATCACTTTAGATGTAGGCCAGCAACCCCAGCAGAACTCCCAATCGGGTATGTGGTCTGTAATCTTAAATCCAAGTACATCTTTATATTGTGGTGCGTGTTGTGCAAGTCTATTTGCAAACCTTGCATCGTGGTTTCCCCAAGTATGGATTAACCTAACATTGTGTCGCTCGGCTTTGGCTCGCTCCTCAATCTCACCTAATGAAGCCTGAGTAGCCTTTAATTCCTGTAAAACAGTTGTAGCTGGTTGGTCAGTTGGGTCATGGCGGCTTATAGACGCTCCGTCGAAAGAGTCACCATTAGCTATTACCGCTACTGGTTTAAGAGCCTCAATAGCCCATAGAAGCCCTTTAAATGCCGTAGAACGCTCTGAGGGAATGAAGTGAGCATCTGAGAACACAATTACAGTCCCATCAAGTATTCCAAGATCAATTTGCTTTAATGGGGAATAAGAGGCTTGTCGTGTATCGTAATAACTGCTTCTGGGGTCGGCACTAAAAAGTCTTATGCCATATGAGTGTTCAAGGTTGCGTCTTCTGTTCTGAACATTACGGGTAGCAATACCAAGAATTCTTGCTAATTTTGCGGCAGATTGGTGTTGCCCCCACAGAGCAATAAATTCATCATCTGTGCAGGTTTGATTATGAGCGCCCATCTGAATCCTTTAAGAGTCGTTCAAGTAAGTTAATCACTCTATGCTCTTGCTTGTCTATATCGTCTTGCGAGGATTTAGGGTCTTGAGCCGCTGTCAAAAGATCGTGCAGCATCACATGAAGTAACTCGTGCAGTGCTGTGCAATCAAGGGATTGATGGGTTATTTTCTCTGCACCAAAGTCACCAAGTCGGTAAACAGCAAGTCTTGCGGCCTCGTTAAACTCTACAGAGGCCATTGCTTGCTTGGCAGGTTTTAACCCTTTTTCAAGTCTCCAATCCCCAAGGTTTAAGACTTCTTGCCATTTCTTAACACATTGTGCAAAGTATTGTGCGTCTTCGGTTGTTGGGATATTTGACATAGGCGAGACATTAGACTGTGTTTATGTCACCTTTATTAAACAAATGGTCTAGTGCCTGATTTATCGATAATAAGTGCTTGCTTTCTTGGTTTAGCATCTGGACTGTTAGGGATGCTGATATGTGTCCAACGATCAAACTCTCTAATAATCTGGTCGTATGGCAAGCCTGATGCGATTACAGCCTTAACTACATCATTGGGTGTTAGTTCAGGAACTCGGAAGTCCACAGCAGCCCCAATCCTATGCTGAGAACTATCACGACTACCCACTCCATCATTTGTTTGCTTACTGCGAAAACCAGATGAAACAATGATTGGTTTTCCTCCAAGGGCTTGTTTAACGTCTTCAAGGAATTCTGCGAGTCGTTTAAGGTTTTCAAGTTCTTGGTCATTTGGTGTGTTATCCCATCCATTGCGCTCTGCAATCTCTGAAAATGTCAGTTCTTCTAAAGAAAAATGTTCAGTTAACTTCACTTTTTCACCCTATCTGTTATTTTCTCAAGTGTTCTTCCACCAAAGTAGAACGACATCACAAGCATACCCCATTGACCTAATAGCTCGACATAAGCACCACGAGTCTCATATTCAAATATTGAGGCGATGGCAAAGCCAGAATAGGCAATTAAAAGGAATATAAGGGTCATAGGGCGAATATTCTTGGACAACCAAGAGTCAGATGCCATGTCTGCCTGAACACGCTGTGTGAGGTTATTTTGCTCAGTCTTGTATAACTCAGTCTCGTTAGCCATCTTTGCTAACTCACCATCTTGAGCCATCTTAGCCAAGTCCATCTGCGCTTTAGCTTTAGCTTCAGGGTCAGGAATGAGCTTATCAATGAGCTTGCCGCCAATGTTTAAAAGTGAATCTAGTCCAATCATTTTTTATCCTCGGTTTGATTTAGTTTAATGCCTGACAAGAAGCCAATCATGCCGCCAATCAGCGTGGAGAAAGCGGGGCTAATCATCTTAAATATCTCGCCGTTGTCTACTTCTTTAGCCCATAGGCCGAGTAAGAACGCGATAACCATAGCCAAAACAGAAACGCAAAGCGTAATGCTGACCATAAAGGTCACATAAAACGTCAATTTATCTTTAGTGTTTTCCATATTTCCATCATACAAAGATTCTGAAACGTCTGGTATCGTCAAACGACCCAAGCTCAATGGTGTTTTGTTTGCCTCGTTTGTTGTAAAGTTCCACTTCCATTTCTTCAGTAGCTTTAACTTGTTTATGGCACTCAAGCGCAGCTTTATATTCAAGCTCAACTCGCTTACAAGCCTTTTCAAACGCAACAGATTTAGCATCATATGGTGTAGGGTGAACTAGCGGATACCATTTATCTAAGGTAATCACTTCTTTTCTCTTTCTATTGCCCTTGAGTAGTAGTAAAGAACTTTGCCCCTCATCTCAGCACTATCTGCAACACCAGCCCAAGCAGCTAGGTTATTCCAGATCAATACCAGTTGTTCAGAAGAACAGTTATCACCATTTGTGGTAAGCCATTCTGACAATCTCTGATGTCTCTCCGATGGGTTTCCCAGCCAACTCAGAGCGTAGAAGTCGGAAACTGTGCAAGGTGCTTTTGCACTCACCCAAAAAACAAAACAAAGAAATAATAAAAGAAGCCATTTCACATGACCTACTTTTTAATCCATGTCTGCCAAACAGCACCAGCCGCCATGATTAACCCGCCAATCCACAAAATAGGTTTAGCGGCTGAAGCAACCCACCCAAGCACTTTAAAAGCACCCTGTAAGGCATCAAACGCCTCTACAAGCCCTTTAGTGTTCTTGTCTATGCTATCTACCTTAC
>Ga0304730_1000612_pt1 | contig 30002 bp, 29 predicted proteins | sample M_130628_MF_Meta_FD_190474 | JGI IMG/M metagenome (GOLD analysis project Ga0304730, IMG submission 190474) | Freshwater microbial communities from Lake Montjoie, Canada to study carbon cycling - M_130628_MF_MetaG (v2) (version 2) | ecosystem: Environmental > Aquatic > Freshwater > Lake | place...
GAGTTTGAAATATTTCTTTGTCTTTGTACCTGTGCCTCTCTACTGTTCTCATAATGTCTTTAAGGTTCTTATATTTTTATCAACCCTCACAAAGGTATTATAAGTGATTATTGAGTACTTGTCAAGTTCTTCACAAAGTCCTTAAGTTCTTCAATTTGTTTCTGTTGTTCTTTGACTGCCTCAATAAGAACTCCAACTAAACCATTATAATTCACTGATTTATTTTCTGCAGTTTTAACAAGACTTGGAAATACTTTCTCAACTTCTTGTGCAATCACACCAATAGATGGGTTTTGATTTTCTTTCCAGTTAAATGTAACACCATTAAGTTTAATGATTTTATCAAGTGAGTTTTCAATGGGTTTGATGTTCTCTTTAAGATTAATATCAGAAGTAGAGTTGAAATCAGTTGCAGTCAATGCACCTGTAGAAGGATTAAAAGTCAGTTTAGTGGATGATACATTTGCAGCAGAAATAGACCCTGAGGTTGCACTTGTAAATGGTAAATATCTTGTTGCATTTGTTGAAGTATCATCAGTAATCGTTGTTCCAGAAGTTACAGCAGTTGTTGTAACTCCAGTAATTAGTCCTTTTGCATTCACAGTAATGGTTGGAATTGCACCACCAGAACCAAAAGTTCCTACATTAGAGTTAACTGTTGCTAATGTGGTTGCTTTGTTAACTGATGTAATATCACCAGTTAGATTTGGTATATTAGTAGTTGATGTAGCAGTACCAGTTAGTGCTCCAACGAATGTAGTTGCTGTTACAATACCAGCAGCAGCATTAATACCCGATGCATTAATTGTAACTCCACTACCAACAACAATACTGGTTGCTGTTGCACTTCCTAATACAGGAGTTACTAAAGTTGGTGAAGTAGCAAATACAGCAGAACCAGAACCAGTCTCATCAGTTAATGCTGTTGCTAATTGTGCTGATGTAAAAGAACCTAATGATGTTGTGGTATTGACTGATGTGATTGCACCAGTTAAGTTAGGTATATTAGTGGTTGATGATGCTGTACCAGTTAGTGCTCCAACGAATGTAGTAGCAGTTATAATACCTGATGCATTAATACCTGATGCATTGATTGTAACTCCAGAACCAACAACAATACTTGTTGCTGTTGCAGCACCTAATACAGGAGTTACTAAAGTTGGTGAAGTAGCAAATACAGCAGAACCAGAACCAGTCTCATCGGTTAATGCTGTTGCAAGATTAGCAGAACTAAAAGAACCTAATGTTGTTGTGGTGTTAACTGATGTGATTGCACCAGTTAGATTGGGTATATTAGTTGTAGAAGTTGCTGTACCAGTAAGAGCTCCAACGAATGTAGTAGCAGTAACCACACCAGAAACTCTTACATCACCAATAACATGAAGTTTTGATGTTGGACTTGTGGTTCCAATACCAATATTTCCACTTGATGCAATTCTTACTACTTCAGCACTATTGCTATAAAATTCTATCTGCCCGTCAGCAGAACTATACATTCCAGAGTCATTATCACCAGACCCGAAAAATCCATATCCATTATTATTAACACCAAGAGCACCTGGAGCACCACCTCTTGCTCTAAATGAATTAGCAGTAGCAATTCCAGCAATAAGAGCATCACCAGAAACAGTCAGTTTTGATGTTGGATTTGTGGACCCAATACCAACAGAACCAGAAACATAAGCACCACCAGTGACTTGAAGTGGTTGTGATGCTGTTCCTGTTGAAGTTCCTGTTCCTACTAATATGGGCCCATTAACGAATGTAGAAATACCAGAAACATTTAACTGTTGTGATGTTAAGTTGGTTGCACTAGTAACACCTAAAGTACTAATACCAGAAACATTTAACTGTTGTGATGTTAAGTTGGTTGCACTAGTAACACCTAAAGTACTAATACCAGAAACATTTAACTGTTGTGATGTTAAGTTGGTTGCACTAGTAACACCTAAAGTACTAATACCAGAAACATTTAACTGTTGTGATGTTAAGTTGGTTGCACTAGTAACACCTAAAGTACTAATACCAGTAACTTGAATACCAGAAGAACTTAATGTTACGGCAGAACCTACAACAACACTTGTATCAATCGTTGCTGTTCCGTAAATTCTAGTACCAGACTTAAGTTTTGCCATCTATTATGCTTGTGCCTCCGTCCAGGATAAACGACCAAATACATTACAACTTTGTGCTGTAAGATTAGTAACCACAATCGTTAATGTATCAGGTCCATCAGGATAGATTTGAGTATTGGCAGTAGTTCCTCCACCACCAAGAATTGAATTACCAAGGTCTCTAACTTGAGAAAGGTCGATTGAGTTTGCACCAGAACCAACAAAGAAACCAGCAGTAACCTCACCACCAGTTACAGTAGTTGAACCCGCAGCATAATCTGCAATTTGTGCAAGAGATGAATTAATACGACCAGCAACATTACCAACAGCATTTGTCCAGGTTGTTGCACTACTTGGAGTTGCATTCAAGAATGCCTCTACAAGTAAGTTTGCATTACCTGAAGCAGGAATTGCAGAAACATCAAGTGCTCGGAGTGTTAATTGCATTCTATTAATCAATTCTCTTGCACCAAATGTTGCAGAAGTACCATTATCAACAGAAGGTGATACACGAATTGAGAAGAGTGCTCTAGTTGCACCACCAGCAATAGTTGTTCCTGACCTTTGACCATAAATAAAGACCAAAGATTTATCATCATCAAATCGTCCATCCATAATCACACTAGTACCCCAGTGAGAAATAGAAGGCCCATAAGTTGGGAATGCAAGTTCAACAGCAACTGGGTCAGTTGCAGAATATGTAAATGCTACTCCAACTGGTGAACCCATTGGAATTGCTGCTACTGTTGGGTTTACTCCTGTTGCTGCATTACTTAATGTGATAGTTCCAGAACCAATAGCACTAATATAAGTACCCTCGGGGAAACCTGTGTTTCCAGCACCTATAATTCTTTGCCCTACTTGTAGGTTTGTTGTAGTTGCAGTTGCTACATTTGAACTTGCAGCAACCGTAAGAGCAAGAGAAGTATTACCAGATTTTCCTCTAGTTAGTCCAGTAAATGCAGTTGTACCAATACCAGCATAATTCACATACTCAAAAATTTCTGCATTTCTGATGAGTAATGTTCCAGCAGGTGGGAAACCTGCAGTACTTGCTACACCAACAGTAGTATCAGATGCACCTAAAGAAGTATTAATTTGAGTTGTTGGTGGTCTTGCTTCACTTTCATATCGTGCTGGTAAGTTTCCAGAACGCATATATGCTTCGGTATTTACATTATTGTTTATGACTTTATGACAATAAAATACATTACCATCTGGACCTCTAAATCCCCAACGAATAAATCCAGCACCATACCAAGAGTAGTCCATATAGAACATCTGCATCTTGGCGAGGTCAATATTATAACCAGAAGGTCCAGTACCATCACACTTATCAATATTCCAAGATGATTGTGGATATTTTGTATCTACTGTTTTTGAAACAATTGCAAAATCTGTCGTTGCTCCCCGATAAGAAGGGGAAATTGTTAAACTCGTATCACTTGCAATATCAATTACACGATAAGATTGCCCACGAATAACAATAAAGTCTCCAATACTTAATTGCTTTGCAAATGCTGTTGGGAATGTTGCATCTGTTTGAGTAATGGTATTTGAACCATTTGTTGCAGTAACCTTTCCTGAAAGTTGAAAGGTAGAACTTCTGCGAACAGCAAAGAGTGTTTGACCATCAAACTCAAAGAAAATGCCGTTTTGAGAATCAAATATTCCAAGACGATTTGCACATCCATACCAACTTGAAACATTACAACTATAAGGACCAGATGCTGTTGTAGATGTAAGTCCTGCTAATGCAGTCAATTGGAAGGTATTGTATCCAGTTACGGAAGTTACACTATAAGTTTGATTGTACCCAGTTTGGTCTGCACCAACAATTGTGATTTGAGTTCCTGGTGTTGCTGCCTGAATATTATGTTGTTCTTTTGTTTGAACGGTAATCGTACTACCAATACTAATTCCAGAAGCAGTTAGTGAATCAATTTGTAGATTTGGTTTTAGAATTGTACCAGAACTAACCTGAACTCCCTTACCAGATTGATAACGGAAATATCTTCTTGTTTGACGAGTTGCCGTCTCAAAGTTACCATTTGCATTACTTGTGAAGAATACTCCACCATCAAAAGGACGATGTAAAATTTGTCCTTGCGGCCTTACAAAAATTGAACCACCAGTTGGAGTTCCTCCTGGTGCAGTATTTGTATAATATGTGAAGGTTCTTGAACTTGTAATACCAGAAACAATATGAGAACCATTTGCATTTGCCTGTGAAGAACCAACAACAGCAACTTCATTTCCAATTGCAAGTCCGTGTGGAACTGATGTAGTTACAGTAACTGCAGTTCCAACAAAGGCAAATGTGGGAGTTGCACCAATTGCAGCATTAGTATAAACTGTTCCACTAAAAATACCAGTTTTATTTGGATCAAAAATACTAGTGACTGACCCAGTATTAGTTGCTCTTGCAGTATAAGTAAAGCTTGTATTACTAGCACCCACACTTTCTATAATAAAATTTCCATTCGCAATATTCAAATAAGTATCCTGAACCGTAATTGCTGTTCCAATTCCAGGTAGAGTAACTCCAGAAACTAAAACCGTGACGGTTCTAGAATTGGTTGGTAAAATTATCGTACCAATTCCAGTTATACCAACAGCAGAAGGAAAGGAAAAAGGACGATTGTTAATTGTTACTAAATTTTCCCACTTGGAGATTTGAGTACCGTACTCAAAGTCAGTATCAATTAGTGCTTGTGGTGATGATGTGCGGAATTTATTTACAGGGTCTTGATATACTTCAGAAGGTGTAAACTTCTCATCATACTCATCTATGATGATTTGAAGTTTATCAGTACTGGTCATTCCAGACGTACTATAATTCAATACGACTGTGGTTGTATTCGTACCACCAGTCGTTGATACAGTATAAGTATTTGCTTTTAAATTTAAATCAGAGAAATTATAGATTACTTGATTTGTAGTAACATTCGTAATCAGTATTAATCTTTCTCTTGGAATAGCACGAGGAATGGTAATAGTATTTGTGGAAGGAGTGAATGTATATCCAGTTTCCAGTATTGCCTTTCTTGCCATAATTAATGAATACCTTTGCTATATTTATGTGTTAATAAATGGGAGTAATTTCATCAATCTCATTATAAACAATCACATTTTGCCCATAATCGTGCCTCATATAAGTACCATTCCCTGCTCCATATTGAGGCATCGCAAATTCAGAATTTAAAATATCATAAGGTGCATATACATTTGCAGTAAGTAATACACCAGGAAAACTTGTACCAACACCAGAGGTAACTTCAGCAATTAATCCATCTTGTATATTATACGCAGGAAAAATATTATTTACAGTTGGAATACCAACATTTTCAATAAACTCAGATGTAGTATGATAAGTTCCACCAATTGATATTCTTATTTTTGTAATACTAATTTCATCAAACTCTGTTGCGAGCATTGATGCATATTGGTCTAATCTTGCTACAACTGGCATAATATTATCCTGCTACAAAGTCCAAACTATTAGTTGTTGAGTTGTGCTGTATATAGAAGTTTGTGGTTCCGGCAGTTCCACCAAATCTCATTTTGTTTTCTGAAGTTACTCGGACATCTCCTGCAATATCTGCTTTGAATGCTGGTGCTGTTACTCCAACTCCAAGATTACCAGAAACATAAACATTACCAACAACGTGAAGTTTACTTGTTGGATTTGTGGTTCCAATGCCAAGATTACCAGTAGATGGATTAAATACAAGACCAGTAGTGGTTATACCAAATCCAGTAGTAGAACCAGTTCCGGTTACATAAGTTAGATATTGTGATTGATTATCAGTGTTTGCTGATATTAATAAACTTGAAGTTGCAGTAACTCCAGTAAGTTGAGAACCATCACCCCTAAATGATGATGCACTTACAATACCACTAATATTCGCATCACCATTTACATATAACTCATAACCCTGTGTGTCAGCAGTTTTGATACCGACATTACCAGTAACCTCAAGTACTGTTTTATCTTCGGTATAAGAAGCAATACCAATCTTAAGATTTCTTTGACGATTACTGATATACTTTGCCATTTTAGTTAAGAGTTTCTAGAATACTACCAACAAACTTTAAATCTGATGCATTACTACCAGATAAGACTAACTTATCTCCACTTTCCAAGACTAATTTTCCGGCAAGAAGATTTGCAGTATCATTTGCCGAGATTGGATATTGTTTTAACATTTCTGTAGTGACTGCTACTCCAACTACACTTCTTTGATGTGATAATGAAACATCATACGAAGATGCCCCAATATTTGCGACTTGAGCTAAAAGAACAACACCGGTATAACCAACAGGTGCGGTATATACTGTAGTTGGACTTGTAGAAACAACTGCCGTAATTGTTTGAAATACATTAAGTGCTAATGCCATTTTTTAATCTCCTCCTAATGCGAGTATGAATGGTGTCATCGTTGAAAATAAACTCTTGGAATAAAAAGTACCAGAAATAGTTCCAGACTGTTGATTAATCACAACACCATCACCAATACGAAAGTTTCCTGCTTGGTCTGTTGATGTGAATACAACTAGACCACCATTTCTCATATCAATTTCATTTTCTTGAATTGGAACTCCACCTTGATTAGGAAGAGCACCATTAATATTAGTTCCAGAACCAATATATTCCAAAGAATGACCTGATGCTAATACCCGACTTTGTTTAAAGAAAGGAACAGTTGAACCAAGACCAACTGCATAAGGAACATTATCATTCACCGTAATCGTGCAAATACCACCAGATATTGGTGTTGACATTAATATAGAATAATAAGTTGGAATTAGATTTGCAGTTCCTGTTGCAGTATTAATTCCAGAGTTTGGTGATGCAAAAGTTACTGTTGGTATTCCTGTATATCCTCTTCCATTAGAAACCATTTCCACAGAAGTCACAGAACCATTTGTAACTTCACCTACGGCAGTTGCAGAAACTCCCCAAGGTTCACTTGGGTCACTAAAAGTAATGTCTACATTTTGAGTATAACCAGTTCCACCAGAACCAACAGTCACACTTCCAATAGTATAATAAAGTTTATCAAAATACACTACCTGACCGTCATAAGGTCTTGTGGTATTTATTTTAACAGTTCCACCAGAATTATAGGTATGCGAAAGTGTAGATACTCCAACATAAGCAGAGAAACTATTTGCGGCACCAATAGCAGCAACCTCAAAGATATATCCAAAGTTTCCAGAAGGAAAAGTAGAAATTCCAGGTCCAGAAGGACAAGTAAATCCAAGTCCGGCAATTGAAACACCCATTCCCACATTAAAGTTATGATTTGTGGTCGTGGTGATTGTGATAATTCCAACAGTATTATTATAAACAGCAGTCTGTATTCCAAGTGTTGGAACATTTAAATCCAAAACAAAAGTATCACTATCTGCATCTGCGGCGGTTGTAATAATTCCGGTATATTTCTTTGGACCAACACCATCGGCAACTAATCCATAATTACCAAATGATGAGTTAGAGTTCGTTAAATCACAAGCAGAACCAGAACCACAGAAAATCGCAATATCATCACAAATGGTAAAAATAGAAACTAACTGGGCATATCCTTCATTCGTAATTGAAACTCCAATACCACCTTGATTATATTGAGTATAAGAGTCCACAACCATTGACTTTAATGGTCCTATTGCCTTGGAACCATCAATCTTCATTCCAATACTATTTGGAATAAAGTTAGTACAGTTCTGAACATAAGGTGACTGATTAAAATATCCAACTTGACTTGGATTAAATGCAAAGATTGCCTTACCAGAATTTAATGACCCAGTAAAGGACATTTCTGCAATATAATCACCATTTGCAACATAAAACAAATCTTCATTTGCATTCTGTGGTGATACTGATACTTCTCTTAGACTATCACCAATAATTGAAACCTGTTCTGGTATTGTAAGTGGATTATTTTCTACATAAGATCCAGCAGAAACTTTAATAACAGTTCCTGTTGTTGATTCTGTGAGGGCTGCACCAATGGTTGCTTTTGCGTCTCCAAGTTTTCTTCCTGTGTTTGTATCACTTCCATCTTTCGTAACATAAAGAATATTTGTAACTGTTGTACCGGCACCAAGTCTTACAACATCAGTTCCTATACCACTTCTTTCTCTTCTGGTATAAAGTTCTGCATCATAAGTATTGAGTGCGATTTCTCCTAAAGGTAGATCATTTACTGTTGGTCTCTTTCCAGCAACAGATGACCTCTTGATTTTAATTATAGGTGCTGCCATTCAGTCTCTCATTAGTGGTATAAACCATAGAAACTCTTATATAAGAGTTTTTATTATTTATGCAAAATCTTCTTTGATTGTTCTTTTTGATTTCTTTAGTTTTTCCAGTTCATCATTTAAGATACCTATAGTTTTATTTGCTTGCTCTACTTGTGTTTCTAATACAATATTAGTATTGAATAACTCAAAGGTTTTTTGTTGATATTTTGCAAGTATTGCTTTTAGGTCTTCTTCAGTCATAAAAAAAGAGGAGTATTAAACTCCTCTATTTAGATTTAAAATTGTCCGGCGTCAATCGTAATGTTCTCCAGATTTCTTGTAGTTCCTGTGCAAGAAATGACTTGTGATGCTCCTGCACAATCATTCACAAAGAGAGATGCAATCTCAATTGGAGCAAAGGTTGTGACTGCAAGTTGTGGAGTATCCACTGTACTTCCATCAGTATCAGCAGTCAGGACACTTGCAAATTTAAATCTTGCATCTCCGTGTTCCCAAATAACTGCTGATTTCTTTGCAGTTGTTGCATAATAATTAAAGAGAATACCAAGGTCCCAAGTGGTCGCAGATGCTGGTGCAGAACCATTCACAATACCCAAGTCAATCGTTCTGTCTTCTACTGTAATTGCAGCAGTATTAACTTGAGTTGTACTACCGTTTACAAAGAGGTTTCCACTAATCGTTAGGTTCTGTGCAGCAGTAATATTACCAGATGCATCAATCGTTGCAGCATTAGTTGCATTAGAGTGCTGAATCGTTGCTGTCTTGACTGTAGGGGCACTTAATGCAGTTCCAACATTAACTGCACCAGATACCTCAATACTTGTTGCACTTGCAGCACCTAATACAGGAGTAACTAATGTTGGACTTGTTGCAAATACAGCAACACCACTACCAGTCTCATCAGTAAGTGCTGTTGCAAGATTAGAAGAACTAAAAGAACCTAATGATGTTGTGGTATTAACTGATGTGATTGCACCAGTTAGATTAGGAATATTAGTTGTTGATGATGCAGTACCAGTGAGTGAACCTACAAAACTTGATGCAGTGATGATACCTGCTGATGCAATAATACCTGATGCGTTGATTGTAACTCCAGAACCAACAACAATACTGGTTGCTGTTGCTGCACCTAATACTGGAGTTACTAATGTTGGACTAGTAGCAAATACAAGTGCTCCAGTTCCAGTCTCATCTGTAACTGCTGATATCAAGTTTGCACTTGATGGAGTTGCAAGAAAAGTAGCAACGTTAGCACCAAGACCATCAACACCTGTAGAAACAGGAAGTCCAGTACAATTGGTAAGAGTACCAGAACTTGGTGTTCCTAATGCAGGAGTAACTAATGTAGGACTTGTTGCAAATACAGCAGAACCACTACCAGTCTCATCAGTAAGAGCTGTTGCAAGATTAGAAGAACTAAAAGAACCTAATGATGTTGTTGTATTAACTGATGTGATTGCACCAGTTAAATTAGGAATATTAGTTGTTGATGATGCAGTACCAGTGAGTGAACCAACAAAACCATTAGTAGCAGTAATAATACCTGATGCATTAATATTAGTTGCAACTAATGAAGTAACTGTGGAAACTCCAGAAGAGTTTATATTACCTGTTACATTACCAGTGAGTTTACCAACAAAGGTAGTAGCCGTGATAATACCAGTAATAACAACATTATCTGGAAGTCCAATTTGAACCTGATTATTTGTGACTGCTGTCTCAATTTCACTTGCAGTTCCTGCAAAAGTAAGAGTTTCACCAGTATTAAAGGTATCACTTCCAGTTCCACCAACAATCGTAAAACTTGATGCTGCTGAAGAAGAGAATGATAGAGTTCCTGACCCATTTGTGGTAAGAATCTGTCCATTCGTTCCATCAGCACTCGGAAGCACAAAGGTTGTAATACCTGAAAGAGTATTTGGGGCCTTAAGTGTAATAAAATCAGTGCCGTTAGAAGTTCCTTCTACAAAATTAACACCACTACCAGTTGAGGCAGTTCCTCTTGTCCAGTAACGATGAGAACCAAAGAACTTGTTTTCTTGAGTGGTACTATTAATACCTATATAAAATTCGTAACTATCGGTAGTAAATCCGGGTTCACCTGCTTGAAGTCCAGGCAGATTAGCAAGAAGACCTCTCTTAAACTGTAAAGTAGGAGCTGGCATCTTTTTATACTCTTTTTAGTTATTTATAATTATTAAAACCCACCTGCATCTAAATCAATCTTATCATCCAGGACTGTATCTAAAGTATTAATAAAATCATTTGGCAGTCCTGGTTGTGTAGTTTCAGTATTTGATGCTGCAGAAAGAACAGTATCTGGGTTGACTGCATTATATTTACCAGTGGCCGCATTGTACATAATTACATATCCATCCTTAAGTCCTGTAATATCAACATCTTGTAAGTCTGATAAATTTGCCACTTCGGATGCTCCTAAGATTATGGATACCTTAAATTTATTTGGTGATTTTTGTTGAACATTATAACTATTAGAAGAAACAGAAACTTTATGAGTCATACAGATACCGTTTCTTTAACGAGTGCCATACCTTCAAAAACCTTTGTAACCTTTCCAGTTGATGAATGAGTAATAATCACATCATAATAGTTTCTACCTGCTGATAAGTCATCAGTATTTGTAGAACCCATAGAGATTTTGATTTCTCCTGTTTGTACTGTGATTGTAGTTGTAAAAGACTTTGATGTGGTCGCAGTTGGGTGTTTTTTTATCTTTGCAGTTGCTGATTGATTTGTAAGAGAATACACAGAGTTATCAGCATTTGTTACAGTATAAGTTGCATCAAAATCAACACCCTTTTCTATAACAATATTGACTACAGGTACTGTCATTTTTAGAAGGTTTTTAAGTATTTATCAATCAAAAGAAGTTAAAGTTCACATTCACTCTACACTTATTATCAGTGCAAGTAGTGCTGTGATGAGGTACTGATGCATCAAAGATTAACAAACGATTTTCTATTGATTTGATTTCTATTGTGTCTTCTAATACTGTAAGACCATTATTAGTATTCAGGTAAAAGATTGCCCCACGATGAGAAAACTCATAATCTGTATGATTATCGTGATGTACTATGGTTTCTGTAGATGGATATAGATTTCCTTTGATTCTCATCATTGCTCTACACTCTAAAAGATTAAGAATGGGTGCAAAGATTTGTGTTTGTGGTTCTGTATGAAACCCACTCCAGAACTCGTGAGTAAAGTAATAAGATGCTGATATTGGTAGGTTTTCTTTTTCGTTTGTGACGACTGGTGTGAGATTCCAAGAAAAACTTGGATTTAACATAAAGTTCTTAATGTTCTCAAACTCTTCTTGTGGGAGAGCATTGTCTAGGATTTTATGCATAGTTAATATTAATTACACAACGAGGGTTGTCTGTTGATGTTACTGAATGATGTTCTATAGACCCATCAAAAAGTAACATACGATTTTGTACACATTGTACTTCAGTAGTGTCTTTAAGTACAGTAAAACCATTAGAAGTTGTTACATAAAATAATGCAACTCTATGAGATACTTTTCTGTCTGTATGAAACTCATGATAAATGTGATTTTCTGTGGGAACTAAAATATTTGCACGAATATCAAAAAGTTTTTTTGTTTTGAGTTTGTTGATTATTGGTTTGACTAATGGGTAATATCTATCAAACTTAAGTCCATTATCTGTTGAGTATAGTGGATGAACGTAAATCCAATCATGCTCTTCATATCCAGTTGGACCTAACTCTGGGTTTCTTACAATACCCTTTTGATAGTTCCAAGCAAAGTTATTTGGATTGTTTAAGTCTTCTGGAAAAAATGTAGAAGTAATAAAATCAAAATCTTCTTTCTCAAGAAAATCATCTATAATCTCATAAGTCATAAAATCATTCTAATGTGTAAACTGCGAACATTCCACTTTGAGTAAATGCTTCTTGTATTTCTGCAAGTTCTTCTGCATTAAATGCAATACCAGAAACGATTTCAGTGAGTACTTCTTGGATTTTTTCTACATTTGCTCTTCCTGCTTTTGCATCACTCATCAGTGCGATAAATTCTGTTGCGATAGTATTTGCTTGTAGTGATTGTGTTGCTGCAGTTTTGATAGTCGTATATGCAGTTGTATTTAAAAGTTTGTCCCAGAATTGTTGATACTGAACTCTTCTTTGTTTATCATATTCTGATATTTCAGTTACATCATACTCACGAGTTTCTTTATTCCACTTATAATCATGAGTAAAGTATCCTAGATTAGTGGGCATTACAATCGGACCCTTCCAACCAAGTGCATTTAATTCTGCATCTGTAAGGTCAGGAAGGTCAGTTCTTATTGGTCCCCCAATAACCTCTCTCCAATAATCTGGAAGTCCTTGTGGGTCATTTCCATTTGGAGGACTATACATTCCTCTTGCTTCTGTTGCAGCAAAATCTACGTAAGCCATATGATTTCTTTTTCTTTATTTATGCAAGTTCCACAAAACCGTGATGCATCGCGGATGTAAGGAATAAACTTTACTAAATACTTATGTAGTTTGACTTATTCTACATAAGAATGTATAGAGCATTTCGTTATAGATTTTACCCTTCACCATCCCAAGAAGTTCTTTTACGGAAGACTATGGGTTGTAGCAGGTTTGTCTATAACCATTTTCTTGCTCTACGTATTAAAGAATGGACTACAAATCAAAAAACAGTTTCTTATAATGAAACTTCTTCTTTATTAACTAATTTTAAAAAAGAGGAAGAAACAAAATGGTTAAATGAAGTTTCATCAGTTGCTCTTCAGCAATCTCTTCAACACCTTCAAGAAGCATATAACAACTTCTTTAAAGGATTGAAGAAAAAACAAAAAGTTGGATTTCCAAGATTTAAGAAAAAGAGTAATAGAAACTCTATTACTTTAACTAAAGCAGGTTTTTCCTACAAAAATGGAGAAATGTTTATTGCAAAATCCAAGAAAAAACTAAACATCCGTTGGAGTAGAAAACTACCAAGTGAAGATATTAGTTCTATTACTATTTCTTTAACTCCTTCTGGGAAGTGGTTTATTTCTATTTTGGTAGAAGATAATGTAGATTATACTCTACCTCTTTGTGATAAAGTTCTAGGAATTGATTTGGGTATTGAGACTTTTGCTACCTTATCTACTGGCGAAAAAGTAAAAATGCCTGACTTGAAACCTCATTATAAAAAATTAAAGAAACTACAAAGGAAACATTCTAAAAAGAAAAATGGTTCTAAAAACAAAAATAAAGCAAGAATAAAAGTCGCAAGGCAACACGAAAAGATTACCAACATCCGGGAAGATTTTCATCATAAATTGTCTACAAGGATTATAAACGAAAACCAAGTTATAGTTCTTGAGGATTTAAATGTTTCTGGTATGGTAAAAAACAGAAAACTTGCTCGTGCTATATCTCAACAAGGATGGAGTCAATTTGTGACCTTCCTGAAATACAAAGGAATTATGTATGGAAGAGAAGTAGTTCAGGTTGATAGGTTCTATCCTTCAAGTAAAACCTGTAGTTCTTGTGGAACTATTCAATCGTCACTTCCATTAAATGTTAGGGAATGGACTTGTGATTCGTGTGGTGCTATCCACGATAGAGATATAAATGCAGCAAAGAACCTTATGGCGTTGGGAACCAGCGTTACTGCCTTTGGAGGCGATGTAAGACCTACTTGTAGGCAAACTCCGTTGAAGAAGGAATCCACGATGTCTTTAGCATCGTGGTAGTTCAATTATGAACCTTTATTTCTTGATATTGTGACTTATATTTCTCATTGATTTCTTTTTTGATGCTTGCTCTTAAGTCGTTGGTGATATAAACACTTCTTGCAAGGTCTATAAAAGTTTCACCAAAGTCTTGTGATTTCTCAAGAACTCTTAAGTCATCTTCTATTTTCCAGAGTTTATGATTGATTGAGAGTAGTTCTGCAAGATAAGAATCATCATAGACTTGATGTTTTTTTGCGATTGATATAAGGTCTTGGAGTTCTTTATGAACATAAGAGTTGTCTGTGTATTGAGATTTGATTGAGAGTATAGAAATCTTATCTAGTAGTTCTCCTATTGATATGGGTATTTGTATATCATCCATAGTTAATGTTCTTTGATTTTTCTATAATGATTTGTGGTTTCTTATTTCCTTCTATGTTTCTTATGATGTCCTGATACGCAGTTTCTATTTCTTTCTGTGTAAAATCTATTCGTGGTTCATTGAGTCTAGAAGACATATGTGCCTGGAAACCAGAGATTCTCATTGAGTCTGGATAAAACTCCACATCTTTCTCAATAATATGAAATCCATCATAAGTCACATTGACTCTGTGAGTTCCTGCAATCATCACCGATGCTTTTTTATTCAGTGCCTTACAGATATGCTGACCACAACTATCACAACCCACAAAGTAATCAGCAGCACCAATGATTGCTGCCCATTCTCTTAAGTTAGGGTCAGGGTCTGGTTTATAAGTTCTTATTTCGTGAAACTCCTTTGCACCCATAAAGATTAGATTATAATCCTTGGAAAGTTCTTTAATAAAGTAATCTAACATTGGTTTTGGAATAGACCTTAAACTATCATCAAAAATACCAGAAGGATGTGGAGTTGCAGTAGAACCATAAGGTTGCAATACGATGGTCTTTGATTTTTTATGTTTTGATTTTGCTTCTTCTATGATTTCATATGCTCTTCTTTTTTCCTGAAATGAAATGTTCAGTTGCATTGGAGGTAAATCACTATGGTCTGTGGAACCATTGATTTCTACATCAAATGCTTCTCTTAATGAAATCTCATTACGATAATATGCAGGAACACGATAAGGTTCTGGTGAGATTACCTTGTCTGCTTTCCAGAATAAATCAAAAGAACCTCGGGCATCGGGGTTAAAGGTTCTTTCCTGAAGTTCTGGAATACCCCAAGTAATAAAATCCCACCCTGGAATCATTATGAACCACTCTTCGTCTGGATGATTTTTGTAATATTTAAGAAATGCTGGTATTGCTGTAATGATTCTTCCAAGTCCACCATCTAATGTAATGATTGTCGTCATTTATATTTTAATGTAAGTGTTTCTTTTTGTTCTTTAATATAAGTCTCATTCACAACTTTCTTCCAGTCTATTATAGGGCTGATGTGATTTGCATCACAATGAGTGCTCCAACCAGGCATTGGAGAAATCAAATATTTCCCTTGTTTTTGTAGTTCCCAGAACTTATTATAGTCTTTTGAGAAATGAAATCCTTCTTGCTCTTTTACACCATTTATAGAATAATTTTGATGTATTTCTAAGTCTTCTATCAGTGTCTTATATTTACAAGCAAAGGTGTTTGTGGTTACTGGTACTGCTCTCCAATGAGAACTTGGTGTTGTAAAGATTTCACATAAGTATCCTTTTGCAATAAATAAATCAAAGTCATAAAGAGTAAGGTAATGTGAGTTAATCTCAAACCCTTCTAACATTACTTCACACCACCCTGGACGATGCAAGTAATCATCCTCTAACAGATAAATTATTTGTTTATCATCAAAGTTTCGTGATTTGATAATATCAAGTGTTTGTAGAAAACTATCAGTCTCACTTCCACATTTAATGATTTCTACATTATTTTCTTTTGCAAGAAAAGTCTTATCAATACTTCCATAAAACTCATCATAAACAATCGTATAGTTTATTAGGTCTGGATTAAGAGTATTTTTAAAATTTTCAAAAACTTTAATATTATTAAACCAAGAAGGTCTTGTGCGGTCTGGAAGTTCTTGGAGTTTTGAGTAATAGCAGTGTCTTATAAAGACCTCAATTGGTTTTTTCATTGGTACTTCATGCTATTTTTTTTAGTTTTATCTATTTTATTAGTTCTCCACTGAATCGTTACTCTTTTTTTGATTGTTCCTGGAACAATACAAGTTACGCAATGAGAGTTGTGAGGGTCTTCTTCTGTTGCAGAGTTCACAACCATAGTATTATAAGTTGGTTCTATACCTTTGATTTCTTTTGTTTGACTCTCTTTATATAAGAATACTCCACCATCATTACTATCCCATTCTTCATTTAAGTATATCGTACCATTATAAGGGTAACATTCATCTGGATGCCAGGTGATATAAGAACCACCAGCCCAGACATAAATGGATGGAACAAAGATTAACTCTTCTTTCTCAAAATCAACATCAAGTGCTTTTTCTATACTACTCTTGATTTCTTTTTCTAAAGACTTATTTGATATTCTGTGAGTAAGTGTATTGGATGATATGAGACTTAAGTTTTGGTCCCATGCAATACTTGACCCCCACACATCGGCACCCATTATAGACTTAAAGTAATCCATAACATTTTTAATCAGTTGTTCATCTAAAACATTATTATAAGTTCTTATCATATCAACAACCCCAAGCAACACCAGAATATCTTATATTTTTTGTAACTTCTTCAACTCTATGTGGAAACAAAAATAATGATGGAAATACTACTACATCACCTTCTCCCAGATCAACTTTATGATCATCCCAGAATATCAAATCACCACCTTCATAATCATCATTAAAATTAATAACAATACTTAAGACTGGAATACCTCTAACATCACCCTCAAAAAGTGATTTGATATGATCAACATGCTTTCTCATAATTTGACCTTTTTGATATCTATTAAATGTAATAGGAGAAAAACAAGTCACTTGTGATACTTTTTCACTTCCAATAAAATCATTATAATATTTGACTGAAAGAGATATTAAAGGGTTTAGAATATCCTCTAAAGATGTTGTGACCTCTAAAACATTAAGTTCTTTTGTTGGATAACTAAAGCGATGAATTTTATTTCCCTCAGATTCAGTGCCCCATAAATGTGTAGTCCAGGATTCATTTTTTATAGAATCAATCACAAATTTACAAGTATCTTTTGGTATTAACCCTCTTTCTATATGAATAAAGTTTTTCAGTTGTAAGTTTTTAATATTATTCTTCATTTTGATTTAAAAGTTTACTTCCCATTTGTGCGATTTCATCCCAATTCATTGTTCCAATCTCATCGTATCCCACTTTCTCTAATACTTTAATATAACCTCTTGGAACCACTTCAGTGGAAAAATAATACTCAAGTTCTTCATAAAGTGGGTTATCAGTATCTAGTCTTATTTGTAGTGCTTTTAAAACTTTCTTTATATCTTCAAGTGTTTCAAGTCTTTCAGTACAAAGTTCAAATCTTCTTACAGGTTTTTCAGTCATAAGTCACTCCAAATAATTTGAGTTTTGAATATTTATCCCACCACTTCAGGTGGTCTATATGAGGGTCTCGTTGCTTCTCAAATTGAATATGAAGAGCAAGAGAAGGCACAGGATTTACACGAGTCACATAATGTTCCCAGATATTTGAGATTGTATTTCCTTCGTGAATCAGTTCTATTTCATCTATTCCATTCCAAGGAGTGTATTGAGAAGCAAGTTTCTTAAAGACTTTCCAGTGGTCACGAAATACTTTAGGTGTCGTCATCATTGTAAAGGTAGTCCATATTCCCTCTTTCCAGTGCCTTGTAGGTGTTCTAAACAATCTTCCTGGTATTATAAAGGTGTACTCATAATCTTCTCTATTATCAAAAGGAAATAAACAAAGTTCTTTTTGTAAATGATAATAAGACTTTAAGTAACCATAAGTAAATAACATTTCTTGGATTGCTTCTGTGCAGTGTAGGTAATCATCTTCTACAGAATATACTAAATCAGCAGTAGAGTTTTTGCAATACTCAAACTGTTTTAATCCACTATAGTGAAATCCTTTTACTTCTAAATCTATAAGTTGATATGGGTGCTTTGAGTGTGAGAAGATTTTATGAACTTTAGAAACACAATCAGCAGTGCAGTGGTCATTAAGAACAATAAAAGAAATCTTTGCATTTGTGACTACATTTGCAGAGTTAATCAAAGAAGATAAGCAACCAAGTATCAGGTCTTTTTTAGGTATATCAATATACCTTGGTTTACCTCCGTGTATATTTTGACCATCGTGTATTCTTAAGATGATTTCCAGTTTCATTGATAAGAGAATAGTTGTTTTGTGTCTTTGATATAGGAAAAGTTTTGATAATCAATATCATATATTTGATAGAGTTGATTTTTAGATTTCTTTGTAAGTTCTATTGTCTTCTCATCTTTTATTTTAGAAGAGTTGAGTTTTTCTATTTTATCAATACCAATCTTTTGCAGGTCTTCTAATAGATTTTCATACCTTACATAATAATCTATTTCTCTTTCTCCATTTTCATTTGAGATAATAAAGGTCTGTGGAGAAATCCAACGATTAAACTTTTCCGGATTTTTATAAAGATGTGAAACATACTCATTAATATTCATCTCATTACAGAGTTCATAATGATGATGTTTCTCAAGTCCTTCTTCACCAGTTGCAGAGAACCATCCACTTTCATCCATTCGTGCAAACTTATATGCAGAGATAAATCTATCTATTGGTTCACGAACAACAGTAAACTTCTTATATTCATTCCAATAATCTTGATAGTGTTCCTTATATTCCTTTATGGTCTTATCCATAAAAAGATTCTCAACTCCCATTGCCTTGATAATAGAAGTTCCCGCATTTTTAGGAATATGAATGAATATAAGTTTTTTTTCGTGATTGATAGTCATTCTTCTATCCACCCTCTTAATGGTGCCCAGTATCCTTCTATACCCATTCTATGAATATTTTGTACCAGTTTCTTATTTAAGTGTTGATAAAGTAAATGTTCTATGTCTGCTTGTTTTTTTGTTGTTGATGCATAGATTATATCTTTCTTCATTTTATCATAAGTCTCTATCATTACAGAGAGTAAACTAAAATCAAAACTCCAACAACGAGTCATATACTGAAACATACTTGCCTTCACCTCAAAGTTATATAAGTTTTGACTATTATAAGGAGGTAATATTACAACCTTACCTGTTGCACTTTGATGTTTAGATTCATTAAACTTGGAGTTTAGTTTATATCTTCCACTGATTTTAAAGATTCTATCATAAGAACTTGTGATATTTTTTAAGTAATCACTAAACATCATTATTTCTAACATTGACTTGATAATAATATCAGGCTCAAGGTCTATGTCTTTCTTTAAGTATTCACCAAGATGATATTGGATTTCTTCATTCTTTGTGTAATCAATCAACTTACAATCAAATATATTTTTTTCTACACTCTTCTCACCACAATCTATAATAACCATAGAAGAACCAGGAGCATAAGTCTTAATAGACTTTATGGTTTCTTTTGTTTGTTCTATACGTTCTTCTGTGGAACACTTACCATAAGAAGTGTGTATTGCAGATGTTATAATAAAGTGAGAGGTCATTTATACTCAATAAACTTATTACCTAACTTATCAATAATATCAATATCAATTTTGTGTTCTTCTTTCCAGAACTCCATATTCATTTCATTATACTTCTTGACGATTTCTGGTGGGAGAATACATATTGGAGGGTTATATTCTACTTTTTTCTTGACTGTATGAAGGTCTTTAAGATTGCAAGACTTATCAAAGTTCTCATTAGAGTATTCTACATTCTCAAAGTCGTGAGAATAATAAGGTCTCTCCAGAAACTCATAGACCTTTCTCATTGTTTTCTCTGGAGTTTTACATAAGTTCTCATAATCAATCAACATAATCATTTCTGGGTTCATTGCATAACCTTCACGAAGTAATATCCAAGGACCTGCAACAATACCATCATTTCTGTCCATCATACTATCACAACGAGCAAATACATTTTTATTGCATTCTGTAAGAGTATTAGTATGAAATGGATTTTTAGATGCAATCAACTCAAAGGAATTAAGAATAGAAACAATATCTCTTACAGGGCATAAGATTTTAGTATATGGAAAGAGTGCCTTGAGAAATGGTGTTTTTTTAGTCCAACCACGACAACTATCAAAGATGACTGGTTTTTCTATGTGCTTATAATATCCATCAAAAACTCCATACATTAGATTTTTTCTTTGGTCTTCTGTGATATTAAGGTTATTTTCGCCACTTGTAATCACATCTATAGAGGTTCCTGTAAGTCCTTGTACTGGTGATGCAATATCAGCATAGAAGTCTGGATTCTGTTTGAGAATACCAGAAAGTAATGTAGAACCAGACCTTGGAAGGCCAGAGATAAAATAAAAGGATTTCATAAAAAAATCAGGTTTCTTCAGTCTGTGTTGAATATGCAATCGTACCTTTAGGAAGTGCAATCAGGTTAAATGAGATTGAGATGCGTTCTTCGTCGTGATTATTGGTTTCTACTGAATGTGGTAAGTAAGAAGGAAAGAGAATAATATTACCTTCTACTGGTTCTATACGAATACTTTCTCCTGTGAACTGATTTTTCTGTGATGTGAGAGCACAACCATTCCACATACGATTGATTGCAGGATTTTGGAGTACTAACTTTCCACTTTCTTCTGGTGCTTTGAGATAAAAGACACCAGAGAATACATCTCCATGTACGTGCTCACTATTCATACACTGACGAGTATCATTAATGTTTAACCAAGCAGAAGTAAGTGCAATATCACAATCTACAAAATCCAAATCTCCAACTGCCTTAAATCCCAACTGGCAGAGATACTCAAAGAGTGGACGAAGTTCTTCTACTCCTTGTAATGTATCTGGTGATTGATAACCAGCAATATTTGACCTTGGAGTTTCTTTTGTTGGATTTTGTTCCTTATAAGTTCTTACAGCATTCAGGAAGATTTCTTGATGTTCATCAAACTCTGGATATTCACTTTGCCAGAGAGGAACTGAATAAATGAGCATTAAGTTCATAGTGTTTTCAGTGCAAGTTTCTTATATTGTATCATATTTAGATGGTTTCGTAAAGACTCGTTTAATCAGTTCACTTGTATCTCTGTAGATTTGGAGGTTTTCTACCATAATGTCTTATAAAAAAATTGGGTACAAAATACAAGTATCAAAGTACAAGTATCAATAAGTCACACACCTGAAGGCACGAATACAGTACGTGTTACCCATATTTTTGTAAGGCGCGTGGGAACCAGTAAAGCTCACGGTGCAAGCGGTATTCGGTGCACCACTGCCCGATGTACTACTCCAGTAGATAGTGGGGGAGTATGGACCCCAAAAGGACCTACAAAGGTATCCTGGGTTCTGGAGTTGTGATCTTGTTGGAACAAACCATCCGGTACATCCTGATACTGATTGTGCTGTGGTATTAGCATCATCTCTTGAGTACCAATTTCTAGAAACTTCTGCAGGGGACACAACCCATGTAGTTCCACCACTTTGACAAATTAAATATCCTCCTCTTTCTAAACCTAATTCTCCCAAATTTGCTGCTCTAAAGTTAAAACTATATTCATCATCACCTGGTGCACCACTATTAACTCCGGGATAATATTGACTATTATCAGTAAAATAAATCGCATTAGAAGGAATTATTGGAAAATATCTAAATATTGTAGTGGAACTTGTAGTTATTCCACCACGGGGAAAAAATACATTAATTATCTTAAGATTTCCATCCTTATAATTAACGCTACTAATTCCAGTTTGTGTTACTAAATTTCCGTCAACACTAGTTTTTCTAATCTGAAACGGGCTGCTTGTTGTTGCAATTCCAACATTTCTAGTAAATGTCATTGTAACAATACCAACCCAAACATCAAATTGAGTTAAATCATCTTCTTGAGGATAAAATGCAGTTAGTCCAGTTGTAGATATTGAACCGCCCCCGACAAAAAATTTACCATTGATAGTCAAATTTCCATTAAAATATGCGTTTCCTGCACCATCTATAGTTGTTCCAGTTCCAACTTTAAGTGTACCAGAAGTGCCACCCGTCCCAACAGTTATAATTCCTACGTTGGTAATATTTCTACTGTTATCAATAACAGTAGTTCCACCGATTTGAATAGCCATCTATATCACATCCACATCTTAAGAAAAAATCTTTCCTTTACCATCATCGTGTCTCCACTCGGTAGTTTTTATTATTTAGCACTCTTAAGTTCTCCAATCTCTTTCTTAAGTTCTTTAATTGCTTCTATCAATACTCCAATGATACCATTATAATTGACTGATTTAGTTTCTCCATCACCAACAAGTTCTGGGAGCACTGCTTCCAGTTCTTGTGCAATCACACCATAAGAACTTCTACCAGTTTCTTTCCAGTCAAATGAGACACCACGAAGATTATCTACAACATCTAATGCATTTTGAACTGTGTGAATATTTTCTTTGAGTTTTATGTCTGATGTTGAGTTGATATCTGCACAAGTAATAATACCAGTTACATTTACATCACCAATCACAGTAAGATTTGATGTTGGATTTGTGGTTCCAATACCTAAAGAACCACTTGAAGGAATAAAGGTAAGATTAGAAGCAGTAATTCCAATAGAAGTTGCAGATGCACTTGAAACAAAAGTTATGAATTGTGGGGTGCTTGAAGTTGATGTTGAAATACTTAAAGAACCTCCTCCAGAAATACTGATATTTACAGTTTTAGTAGAAGAATTATATAAGAATGTATTTCCCACTCCAATAAAGTTAAGAGCAGTCACTACACCTGTGGTAACATTTAATCCACCAGACTGAATACCAATATTAAATCCACCAGATGCAGTGACGATACCAGTTACATTTAAACCAGTAGAGTTAATAGTTGTTGCAGAACCAACGATTGCAGAAGTTGCAGTCAAATTAGTAATGGTTCCTGCAGTACCAGTGAGATTAGTAATAGTTCCATTAGTACTATTAAAAGTAGTAATAGTTCCTGCAGTACCAGTTAAGTTGGTACTATTAAAATTAGTAATGGTTCCTGCAGTACCAGTGAGATTAGTAATAGTTCCATTAGTACTATTAAAAGTAGTAATAGTTCCTGCAGTACCAGTTAAGTTGGTACTATTAAAATTAGTAATGGTTCCAGCAGTACCAGTGAGATTCGTAATAGTTCCATTAGTACTATTAAAAGTAGTAATAGTTCCTGCAGTACCAGTTAAGTTGGTACTATTAAAATTAGTAATGGTTCCAGCAGTACCAGTTAAGTTGGTAATGGTTCCCACACCAGCATTTACATTTCCACTAAATGTAGTAGCAGTTACAACACCAGTGACTCTTGCATCACCGACAACAAAGAGAGCAGATGTTGGATTTGTGGACCCAATACCAAGATTACCAGAAACATAAGCACCACCAGTCACCTGAAGTGGTTGTGATGCTGTTCTTGTTGAGGTTGCTGTTCCTACTAATATAGGTCCGTTGGTGAATGTAGAAACTCCACTAATGGACATACCAATAGTAGAAGTATTTCCAGCATTTAAAACTTGTTGTAATGTTGGATTTCCAGGAAGTCCTGTTAGATAAGAACCATCACCAAAATAAGTAACAACACCTGAAGTAGCAGTAATAATACCAGAAGAAATTTTTACTGTTCCTAATGTACTGACACCAGTAACATTGAGAGTTCCTGTGGTGATTGCAGTACTCACAATATTTCCAGTATTTGCAATACCAGTGAGATTTGCACCAGAACCAAAAAAACTAGTTGCTGTTACAACACCAGTAATATTGATATTAACACCACTTAAATTAGTAATAGTACCAATACCAGAATAATTAAGATTAGTACCACTAAGATTAACAATAGTTCCATTAGTACTATTAAAAGTCGTAATAGTTCCAGCAGTACCAGTGAGATTGGTAATAGTTCCATTTGTAATGGTTCCTGCAGTACCAGTTAGATTAATAATATTACCATTAACAATAGTACCAATACCACTTACACTTAATGAAGTAGAACCGATTGAACCTCTTACATCAAGAGTTAATCTACCTATACTAGTACCAATACCAACATTCTTGGTAACTGAATCTAAAACAAGAGCATCAGCAGCAATTTCTATTCCGTGTTTAATTACAAAATTTTTATTTATGGCCATTGGGTTTCACTCTCCACCCTTTAAATTTAAACTATTTATAAACTGAACCTTCCTACAAGTCCAATGCTATATTGTCCTGTAGTACCACTAGTACTACCACCAAGTTTTGTAGAAACAACACTTACACCACTAGTGCCACCACCAAGTTTTGTGCTCACAGCACCACCAAACCCACCAGCACCACCACCACCAGAACCAGACCCTTTGGATGCTGCATTTCCCCCCCCACACCCAGATCCACCCGCACCATCATTTGAATTTTGTGCATAACCACCATTATTTCTGTGTGATACTCCGCCTTTAAACCCTCTACTGATGAGTGCTGCCCCACTAATAGCAGTTCCATTAATATTCAGTGCAGAATTACCATAATCTTCACAAGGACCATAGTTTGTTCTCCAAAATCCAGCAGGAGTGCATGAAGGACTACCAATTGTACAAGAAGAAATTATACCCCCAAATGTTGATATTTTACTAGAATCACAATAAACATTACCACCAGAAAAATATCCCAGACGCCTTGCACGATTAGTTCCACCATTTCCAGAACCCGAACCCGAACCATTTTCTCCAGAAATACCTGCACCACCACCTCTTCCACCATTTCCATTAATTCCTGCTCCTCCACCACCACCACATACAGCAATTAATCTTGCTTTTTCATAGAGGAAACAACCACCACCACCATTACCATTATTTGAGGGTAGAGTTATAATTATATACTCTGTGTTTTGTTTTAATGTAAGTCTCACAATTGCAACTCCTCCACCACCACCTTTGAAATTTCCAAAATCTCTACCTTTTCCACCCTCCATTTTTATATCTACAACAATATCTTCAAATGGTGAATAAAATTCAATATTATTAGCAGAAATATAATCAAATGCAGATAAATTAACGTCTTGATACTCTATACTTGTAGATTCATCACCTCTTGATGCAACTCTGATAGTTGGAGACATTTCATTTACAGTTAGAATTGCCAATTCAGATTGTAATGGAGAGTTACTTGCAGTACAGGTTGAACTTGGATCTGTTATAATTGCATATAAGTTAGAAAAAGTACCCACACCACTTGTTACAATAGAAAGTCTTGATGTTCTTGAACCAGAAACATTTCCAATAGATGGTGAATTATTTGTTCCATCCACAAAAGGCACACTATCATTAATCCACTGATAGTCAAGTCCTCTCCCATCAGAAGCACTTGCAGTTATATCAAATGTTGCTGTTTCTCCAACAAAAACAGTTTTATCTAAAGGAAGACCTTCTGTTTGAGTGATTACTGGTTTAAACTCAATAACGTTTACAATATAATTTACAGTATTGGATTGTACTGTACTTTCACCACTATAAGATACTCTTACAAATAATGTATTATTTCCACCCTGATTCTCAAGAACTCTAAGTGTTAGAGTAGTACCTGTTACTCCACTTACATTAGCACTATCTGATAATGGATTATCATTTAAATACCATTGATATGAAAGAGTTGCACTAGTTAGATTATCAACTTCTGCACCAACACTAAAAGTCACCGATTCGTTACTTCCAGAACATTTATTAAATGTTACTGAAGAATTATTTGGTTGACTTGTGATTATTATCATAGGTGTTGTGGTGTTGTATTAATTGACATTTACAGTTACAGATGCTGTTGTAGATCCACCTGGACCATTTGCTGTTACAGAATAAGTTTTGCTTGCAGTTACATTGCTAACAGTATATCGTTCATTTACAAGATTCCAACCGTCATACACAGCATTAGTAGGTGCAGGAGGATATGACCTTCCAAACCCAAAATTACTACTAGCCGAAGTTTGGTTATACATAGTGATTTGAAACGAAACTGATCCACCAGAATTTATACTGAAACCAGAAAAACTTGCCATACTAATGAATGGTGCTCCAAATACTGGAGGTGCTGGAGGTGGTGGTGGTGGAGGTGGAGGTGGTGCTGGTGGTGGAGGTGGTGGAACACTAGCACCTATCACATTAGAATAAATTGGTTCATTAATTGCTCTTCCATTTTTTCCATTACCATATGCAGAAGGATTAAATCTTGCCTCCAGATAAAATACTCTACTTGAATCTGAAAATTGAATATTTGAAAGTGATAATGTAGTTGTTGCAGTTCCAGAAAATCTATTTCCATTAGATAGGGCAACACTTCCCTCATACCAACGATATGCAATAGAACCTGTTGGAGTAGCAGTATTACCCGCACCAATAAAAGTTGCAGTTGCTACTCCAATAAATGATACAGTATCTCCAATTTGTCCCGATATTCCTGTTGGAGTCTGTGTAAATGATAGAATAGGTCCGTTAATATCGAGACCTGTTGGTATTATTCGATAAAAACTTTGATTTATCATGCGAAATTCTGTCCTCCAACAACACCATAAAGACTTGCACTGCCATCAAATGTTTTAAATGAGTACATATCAGTTTTGCTTGCAACAGTAGTCACAATTGGAACAACTCCGCCACCAGGCCAATAAACTGGAATTGTAGATGCACCAGACGTTTTAAAAGTATCAATCCCAACAGAATAACCAACAGCATTTTGAGTGATTAAAATGCTAAATGCAGTTGATCCAGAGGGAGTATTTAATAAAGTAAATTGACTTACTGCTGCTGATACTGTAAGAGTAAATGTTTGACCTTTGGATAAATCAACATTTACATTACCAGCAGAAATCGACAAAGGTATAACTGCTTCTGAGTAAGATTTAAATCTCACAGAACCTTCAATATCAAGGTTTGCTCTTGGAGTTGCAGTTCCAATACCAACTGATGTTGCAGTTGTCGTAATAACTGTTCCTCCAGAACCAACATTCAGAGTTGATGTAGTTATGATACCTGCATTAATTGTTCCTGACCCGCCTGCAAGACGATATGAGGTTGCTGTAATGATTCCACCAACAGATACATTTTGAGTTGTAACCTGACCATTAAATATTGATTTATTTTCTACATAAAGGTCTGTATTTCCTGTTCCTGCCGTTCCTAAATGTAAGTTATAAAGAGGAACTGTTGTACCAATTCCTACTCTTGGTGTTGTAGAGTAAATACCAGTTCCCAATCCAACACCAACTTGTGTCCATCCACTTGCACCAGCATTAAGATTTGTTATTCCAGATCCGTCACCAACAAATATTCCGTTAATGGTACCATTCACATTTAACTTGTATGCTCCTGCAGTTACACCAATACCAACACCATTGCCATCAACACAGAATAGAGATGATCCGGATCCAACTCTTAATGTACAATCTCCAGGAGAAGTGGTTGCGATTCCAACTTTATCAAAAATACCAATATTTAAATTCTTTGATATACTTATGTTTCCAAAACGATACCAATCGTTATCTGTTGTATAAATCCACCCAACATATCCACCCTTGACTGGATTTTCATAATAAACAATATCACCAGGATTACCTGCAAGAGATGGTGTTGCAATACCAACAGTATATTTTCTTGAGACAATAGAATCTCCTTGCAAGAATAAAGAATTTGCTTCTATACCCTTTGTTGATGTTGATGTAACTTTATTTGTGAAGATTGCTGGCCCATTAAACTCTGAAATAGCATTTCCATCAGATCCACCTTCTATTTTAATTGATCTAGAAAAATACCCCTCAATTGAATTAATAACATTAATTTCTGCAAAATTACTAATATCTTCTCCTGTTACAGTTTGAATTGGAGTATCAAAAATTTCTTCTCTACCAGTAACGGTGCTTACTTTCTTATTACCAGTAAATGAAGCACCTCTATCATTCATTCCAGTATAGAAGTTAATACCACCATTTCTTCTGGTTGATTGTGCAAGAAGTTCTTCTTCTGAACTAATTTGTCGATTTTGTTTATCTGGTAATGCAGTTGAATAATTTCCAGGACCATATCCAACATATTCAAAGGTATGCCCAGATGCTCTTAATATAGAATGCCTTCTCATTTCAATCGGCAGTGGTCTAATTTTTCTGATTATTGAATTGATTGTATGTGTTGATGCCTTTGTACCAAGAACTCCTCGAAAAACATAAATTGGATTTGATGGAGTGCCTGAGATTGTTGTTTTTACTCTTAAAATTTCACTATCAACAGACAAATAATCTCCAATATTAATATCCAAATCTTGAATATTTGTTATTTGAATTTGGTCTGTATTTGTATTTGAAATCTGTGCAGACAAAGTTGTTGTGATTCCTGCATAAGGATAAATTTGTCTACCACTAAGATTTTCATTTTCTAATGTTAAAACTCCACCATTAGAAGTAAATCCTTCTGGTAAAATATAAATTGTACCTGTTGCTGCAGAAACAAAAGTTGTAACTCCAATATTCACGGAAACTGAAGTTAAACTGTTAACTTGAGTAACTACAAATTCGCCATTATACACACTTTCATTTGCCCCAGACAGGCGAATCTTTTTATCAATAGAAAGTCCATGACTATCAAAAGTTGTAATAGTTGCAATACCAACAGTGTTGTTATATGTTATGGTATTAACTCTTACAGATTCTCCAGTCAAATATACAAAAGAATTGAGTGTTGCTGTTATACCAACTCCAGCAGATGCAGTAGTAACTCCAGCAAGTGCAGATGCAGATTCAATTGTAAACCTAGTTGCAGAACCAACTCCAACAGAAGTAATTCTACCTAAGGTATTATAAATGTTTGAAGAAACTCCAACAATTCTGACTACATCATCTACATTATTATAAATTTTAGTAACCTGAACAACTGCCTGTGAATAACCTGCGGTTGTGGCAACTCCAACAATTGCGAGAGTATTTCCAATTCCAAAAGCACTACCACCATCCATGATTCTAACATTGGTAATGCTACCAAATGAGTTAAATGATATTTTTGCAGTTGCATTTAGACCTGTTGTAGATGCGCCAATTGCAACAAGTCTTGCATTATAAAAATCTCCTGCAACTCCAAGACCATATCCAAAACCACTGTTAGCAACACTTACTTGAGTGATTCTATTGAGTCCATGATCAATAGAAGTATGAATTGTATGAATTGTTCCACCAATAGAAGTTACAATATTAGTAATTCCTACACCAATATTAACGTCTTTTATGATTTTAGTAAGTGTTTCTCTAGTAATGCTTCCACGAACATCATCAACAATTACTTGTCCTATTGGATTTGCAATAGCAAATGATACAGTTTCTACTGGATCAGATTCTGGATTATCTCTATTTGTTTGTGGGTAAAGTTCTTTAATTGGTTGCGAATAAGTTTCTTCAGTAAAAGGAGCAACATTTGGTGCATTTGATGCATTTAAAACCGTCAGATAATAAACACCATCTTGTTTTCCAGAAATGTATTCTTGAATTTCTTGTGTGCTGTAAATGTGATATGTATTATCAAAAGATTTTCTTACAAAATGTGGTAAGAAAGTATCTCTTGTATTTGTATCATTTGTGAATACACCGGGATTGGTATTAATACCAACACTAAATTGTTTTGAGCTACTGATTCCAGTTACACTATAGGTTCCATTAAACCCAGAAGATCCTGCACCAGTTACATTATTCGAACTCTTAAGTTGAATTAATTTAACTTGAGAACCCACAGAAAGATTGTGTGGAAGTTCTGTTAGAATATTTGCAACATTTGAAGACCAATTTGCCCCGGCAATAAT
>Ga0304730_1000614_pt1 | contig 29951 bp, 16 predicted proteins | sample M_130628_MF_Meta_FD_190474 | JGI IMG/M metagenome (GOLD analysis project Ga0304730, IMG submission 190474) | Freshwater microbial communities from Lake Montjoie, Canada to study carbon cycling - M_130628_MF_MetaG (v2) (version 2) | ecosystem: Environmental > Aquatic > Freshwater > Lake | place...
AAACTCTTGCGGAACTTCAACTTCTAGAACATTAGCTGTAACAGTTTCACCGGCTACACCGGCAACACCTGCTGCCATCACAGGAACAGCAACTCAGTGTCCAGCTTTGACAGCGCAAACATACTCCATCGCAGCTGTTACCAATGCAACATCATACAACTGGACTGTTCCAACTGGATGGTCTATTACAGCTGGTGCTGGGACAACATCAATCACAGTAACAACAGGAACTTCAGGTCAGAACGGAAACATCAGCGTTACTGCACAGAACTCTTGTGGAACTTCATCTGCGCAAACATTAGCGGTAACTGTTTCACCAGCAATCCCTGCAGCACCAGTTGCAGCAGCGGGAACTAATGCAGCGTGTACGTCGATTTCTGCTAATTGGGCAGCTTCGGCAAATGCAACAGCTTATTTCCTCGATATTTCGACTGTAAACACATTCGCTTCTTTTGTAACAGGTTTCAGTAATCTCAATGTTGGCAATGTTACAACTTACAGCGCAACAGGCTTATTAGCCAATACAACCTATTACTACCGTGTTCGCGCAAATAATTCATGCGGAACAGGTGCAAATTCTTCAACCATTACCTTTGCAACATCGCCTGTGCCTGCCCAACCATCAACTATTACGGGTACATTAAACCCTGAGATCGGTTTAACACAAGCCTACAGCGTTACAAACGTTGCAGGAGTTACCTATGCATGGTCGTTTTCTGGTCCTAATGGCTGGTCGGTAGCTTCAGGACAGGGTAGTAATGCTATCGTGGCGAACGTTGGTACTGCCAATACAACCATTACGGTTGTTCCTTCAAATACGTGTGGTAATGGAACTTCTCAAACTATTACGACAACTATTCCACAATATCGTGCACGTTTTATCTCTGCCAATTATGGTGCTTCACCTTGGTGTCAGAATGAATCGCGTAGCATTTCGGTAGTTGTAAAAAACACCGGTACTGCTTCATGGACAGATGCTTCGCCTGATGTAAACATTGGCGCTAAATGGAATGCAAATGGTGCTAATTGGACAGATTATCTTTATCGTGTAGACGCAGGTGGTCTTGCTCCGGGAGCACAACAAACCTATACATTCGCAGCAATGCAGGCGTCTAACGCAACTCTTGGTGGAAATCCTCCAACATATACAACAGGTTTGAACGCCGGTAACAACAACATCACGTTCGATATTGCTAAAGAAGGCGATTGCTGGTTTGGTAGCAATGGTGGAACATGTGGGCCAGGTAATACTGCATATATAACTCCTACCATTGTCATTTCTCCTGCAGCACCAGCAACTCCTGGAACAATAACCGGAACAGCAACTCAGTGTCCAGCATTAACATCTCAAACATACTCTATCGGAGCTGTTGCAAATGCAACTACTTATAACTGGACTGTTCCAACTGGATGGTCGATTACAGCTGGTGCAGGTTCAACTTCAATCACTGTAACAACAGGTAGTTCAGGTCAAAACGGAAATATCAGCGTTACTGCACAAAACTCTTGCGGAATTTCAACTGCTCAAACATTGGCAGTTACAGTATCGCCTGCTGCACCAACACAGCCTGTTGCAATCACTGGAACTGCAACACAGTGTCCGGCTTTAACAGCGCAAACGTACTCCATAGGAGCTGTTACTAACGCAACTACTTATAATTGGACGGTTCCTGCAGGATGGTCAATCACAGCAGGTGCTGGAACAACATCTATCACTGTAACAACTGGATCAGCAGGTCAGAACGGAAACATTAGCGTCACAGCGCAGAACTCGTGTGGAACTTCAACTGCTCGTACTCTTGCGGTTACCGTTTCGCCAGCAACTCCAGCGCAACCGGGAACAATTACAGGTACGGCTACTCAGTGTCCAGCGTTGGCGTCTCAAACTTACTCCATTGCAGCAGTTAGCAATGCAACATCATATAACTGGCTAGTTCCAACTGGATGGTCTATCACTGCCAACACAGGTACATCAATCACTGTAACAACAGGAACTTCAGGCCAGAACGGGAACATCAGCGTAACTGCACAAAACTCTTGCGGAACTTCAATTGCAAGAACATTGGCAGTTACTGTTTCGCCAGCCACACCTGCTGTTCCAACTGCAGCAGCTGGAACAAATGCAGCATGTACGACGATCTCTGCAAACTGGGCGGCATCGGCAAATGCTACTGCTTATCTCCTAGACGTTTCGACTGTAAATACTTTCGCTTCGTTTGTGGGTGCATACAATAACCTCAATGTGGGCAATGTTACCACAGTAAGTGTAACAGGCTTAACAGCAGGTGTAACGTATTTCTACCGTGTTCGCGCAAATAACTCATGCGGAACAAGTGCAAGTTCTTCTATAATTACATACGCAACATCACCTGCAACACCGGCTCAACCTGGAACTATTACTGGAACAACAGCTCAGTGTGCTGGTCTAACTGGTCAAGTATATTCTATCGGAGCTGTTGCCAATGCAACAACTTATAACTGGTCGGTTCCAGCAGGTTGGACTATTACAGCAGGTGCAGGTTCAACTTCAATCACTGTAACAACTGGAACTTCAGGACAGAATGGAAACATCAGTGTTACTTCACAAAATTCATGTGGTACAAGTGCTGCCAGAACGTTAGCAGTAACGGTTACAGCAATCCCAACTGTAAACGTGGGACCTGGTTTGGCTGCAATCTGTGCTGGAGGATCATCAGCTGCTTTGGGAGGAAGTGTTACTTCGCCTGCTACGGGCGGAACATGGACTTCGTCGGATGGCGGTACATTCAATCCAAATGCAACTACATTAAATGCAACATGGACTGCTCCTGCATCATTCTCTGGAACTGCAACACTTACCTTGACATCTTCAGGTGGAATTTGTGGAACTGCAACTGGTTCTAAGAGTATTACCGTGAATCCATTACCAGCAAATGCTGGAACGATTACAGGAACAGCTACAGTTTGCCAAGGACAATCAGGTGTAACGTATTCAATTGCTTCGTTAGCTTATGCAACAAGTTATACTTGGTCTTATAGCGGAACAGGATTTACTGCATCAGGGTCTACTGCATCTATTTTTGGAAGCTTCTCAGCAAGTGCAACATCGGGCAATTTAACGGTGCGTGGTGTGAATTCTTGCGGCAATGGAGTTGTTTCGGCAACCTATGCGATCACAGTAAACAGTGCACCATCAGCATCTGGAGTTATTACGGGAAGCCCATCGCTATGTCAGGGACAAACTGGAGTAGCATACTCGGTTGCTCCAATTGCAGGCGCATCAAGTTACTTGTGGACTTATACAGGAACTGGATTTACAGTATCAGGTACAACAGCATCTATTACTGCAGACTTTTCTGCATCTGCCACTGCTGGAACATTAACTGTTAGAGGTGTTAATAGCTGCGGAAATGGTGTTGCATCAGCAAATTACAACATCAGCGTAGCGCAATTACCAGGAACTCCTGGAACCATCTTAGGTCCATCAACTGTTTGTAAAGGACAAGCGGGCTTTTCGTTCACCATTCCTGCAATTACTAATGCAACAAGCTACAACTGGCAATATACAGGTACGGGTGTAACCTTCTCTGGAAATGGCAATCTGGTAACAATTACGGTAAGCAATACGGCTACAGCCGGAAATGTTAGGGTTCGTGGTGTTAGTGCATGTTTAAATGGTCCATGGAGCGCCAATTTCCCAATCTCAATCATCGCCTCTCCAACAGTTTCTATTACCAGCAATTATTGTGGAAATCCGGGATTTGTAATTCTAACAGCTAGTTCTGGATTCTCGAATTATTTGTGGAGTACAGGTGCAAACACATCTTTCATCAATGCCGATATTGCCGGTCAATACAGCGTTACCGTTGCTAACTCTTTCGGTTGTATGGCAACAGCTACAGTCGGTGTCGCAACAGAGTTGTGTACCAACGGAAGTTTTAATGCAGGAAACACTGGCTTTACTACAAACTATACCTATGTTGCTGATGTTGCGGGTCAATCCGAAATGTATCCAGAAGGGACGTACGCGATCGTACCAAATGCCAATACGGTTCATACTTCATTCTGGGGAACAGGGCATACGCCAGCTGGTGGGCCATATATGGTAATTAACGGGCATCCGACTCTTGGTCAAGCAATTTGGAGCCAAAACAGCATTGCTGTTCAACCCAATACTACGTATTATTTCTCTGCTTGGGGATTGAGTGTTGTTAATGGTAACAATGCAGTATTGCGCTTCTCAATTAATGGAAGCCAGGTTGGAACAACAGCGTTCCTTCCAAATGGCTATAGCAGCACTGCAGGTCCATTCAATTGGGTTCGTTTCTACGGAAGCTGGAACTCGGGATTTGCAACAACAGCCAATATTTCGATTGTAAACCTTAATACAATCTTAGGTGGTAACGACTTTGGTTTGGATGATATTTCATTCGGAACTCTCTCCCCTGTTGCCTTGTCAGTTTCTCCTTCTACTGTTTTAGGAACAACGGTATGTCAGGGTAATGAATTGGTGCTCAATGCCAATGCAGTAGGTGGCGCGAGTCCATTTACATACCAATGGACTGGACCTAACGGATTTACATCTACAGTGATGAATCCATCTGTTACGGCATCAGCCGCTGTTGTAAATGCAGGAACCTACACCCTTACTGTTACCGATGGTTTTGGATGTTCAGCAACATCGAATGTTGTTGTAACGATTAGTGCATTGCCAGTAAACAAGACACCATTGGCAAGTATCGCGACTGTTTGTGTGGATGGAAATTCTTCTATCACCATTGCATCTTCTCAAACTGGTGTGAGTTATCAATTGCGAAACGATGCGGATGATAGCATGGTTGGAGATCCTGTAGCGGGAACTGGCGGAACGATTAGTTTCCCGGTGGATAACTTGACTGCTACAACAACTTACAATGTATTGGCAACAGGTGCATTAACGCAGTGTTCGGTAGAGATGTCTTCGACGGTAACCATTACTGTTGCAACAACGCCTGTGCTTGCAATAACAAATCAGGCGGTATGTTCAGGAACTATAAACTTAACAGCTGCTGCAGTAACTGCAGGAAGCACTGGTTCTGGAACGCTTTCATACTGGACCGATGCTGCAGCAACTTCATCATTAGCAAATCCATCTAGTGTAGCAGTATCAGGTATTTATTTCATCCGAAGTAATGTTGGAACTTGTGTAGATATTGAGCCAGTTACTGTTTCAATTAGCACCACGCCAATCACAGGTTTCACTTATCCTGGCACACCATATTGCAGCACCGAATTGGATCCTGCATCAACAATGAATGCAAGTGCTGTTGCGGGTGTATTTACAGCAACTCCAGCAGGTTTGGTGTTTTCGAATACTGCAACAGGTACCATCGATTTATCGGCAAGTACGCCTGGAACATACACTGTGCGCAATACAGTTTCACCCACAGGTGGCTGCCCGAGTGTAAACTCCACATCTTCAGTGGTAATTACAGGTGCACCACTTACTGGATTCTCGTACGATGCAGGTAGTGATTTTTGTCAGATTTACAGTGCACAAAACCCTGCTCCTATTTTCGAACCGGGAGCTGCAGCAGGAACATTTGCGTCTACTTTTGGCTTGAACTTCATAAGCGCGGCAACAGGTGTAGTAAATCTAGAAACATCAACTCCGGGTAACTACGCCATCTGGAATACACGTCCTGCCGTTGGTGGTTGCTTATCCGAAAGCGATACAGTGTTTATCGATATCAATCCGTTCGTTTTTGATGGAACTGTAACTACTTCGGTTTCTGATGACATCATTTGTTTAGGCGAAACGGTTGATTTGTTCTCACAAACTTCGGCATACAGTAGCGTATTGCTTCGCGAACGTTTTAATGGTGCTATTAATAATTGGGTTAGATCCACAACGGGTTCAGTTGGTGGAACATTTGCAAATGCTGCTTGGACCTTGAGACCAACAAACTACGTTGATCCAAATAACTCTGTAACACATCGCTCGAACGATAATACGCAGTTCTACATGTCGAACAGCCAGTCTCAGGCAGGTACATCAACCCTTACTACGCTTCGCTCGCCGGTATTGAGTACGGTTGGATACACCAACCTCTCCATGGACTTCTTCCAGTACTTCAATACTACAGGAACAGGTGATACTGCTCGTGTGCAAGTTTCGTTAAACAATTCAACATGGACAACCGTTGCAACTTATACCGCATCGCAAGGTTCTCCTACAGGATTTACGAATCCAGTAATTAACTTGAATGGCTATATCGGTCAGCCAATCTTCTACGTTCGCTTCCAGTACAAGGTAACCAACGATCGCTTATGGGCTATCGATAATGTTTCGCTTACAGGAAACTGCACTAAGTACAGTTACAACTGGGCTTCAGCACCAGCAGGCTTCTCCTCTACCTCGGCAGATCCAATAAATGTTGCTCCACCGCAGAATTTATTCTACGTAGTAAATGCAACCAATACTTTTGGCTGTAGCAATCCATCATCACCAATTCCTGTAACGGTTAATGCATTACCAATCTTGACTAGTTCATTAACGCCGCCATCGGTTTGCGGAAACGAAGTATTTACCTATGTTCCTGCAAGTACACCATCGAGCGCATTGATCAGCTGGACAAGACCTATTGCTACAGGTATCACCAATGCTGCAATTACAGCTGCACAATCGGGCAATCCTAGCGAAACATTGGCAAATATTACCAATTCCGATAAGAGTGTTATCTACAACTTTACGCTCGATAATAATGGTTGTTCTCAAGTTGTTCCTGTAACATTAACAGTAAAGCCAATTCCAGTAATCAATCTAGGTGCGAACCTTAGCGTTTGTAATGGATCTCCAGCACAGCTCAATACGACGATTACCAACGGCTTAGCAGTTAACACGTATTCTTGGTCACCATCTACTGGATTGAGCAATACGGCGATTTCAGATCCAACTGCTACAGTTCCTACTGCAAGTCAGAACTACACTGTAACTGTTCAATCTACCAATGGTTGTTCAAGTACAAGTGCGGCAGTATCGGTTACCAATGTTGGTTTCGGAGGCACACCAGGTTTATGGTTAGGTACCTTGAGCAACGATTGGAATGATTGTCGTAACTGGTCAGATGGGAAAATCCCAACCAGTGCTACCAATGTAACTGTTGATGGAAATGCATTAAACGATATCCAGATTACTGGTGCGCAACAATGTAACAACTTGGTATTCTTGTCGAACAACAATAATACAAGAATGATAACACTAATGTCCAATTCAACATTGCAAGCGATCGGAAACGTTGCTGTTGCGAAGTCTTCCGGAACTGGAACAATTACATTACGTGTAATGACCAATGCAACATTAACCTGTAACAACCTATCGATTTCAGGAACAGCACTTGGTGCAAACAATGCAATTGTTCAGAAAGATGTGGTGAACTCGATCATCAATATTAACGGCAACTTAAGCATTGATCCGGGCGCTCAGCTTGATATGAACGATGGCAACAATGCAACATCAGAAGGTATACTAACCATTAATGATAACTTTGTAAACAATGCGAATGCAGCTGATTTCAATGTTGGGAATGTGGAAGTGATCTTCAACGGTAGCATCTTGCAAACCATCACTTGTCCGGCTAATCAAGACTTTGGTAGCATTACTCTAGACAACAGTTCGGTAGCAGGTGTTAAGTTAAACAATAGCATCAGAGTATCAAGAGGTATGCAGTTTATTAATGGTGTGCTTGACCTGAACTTAAACACACTTACGTTGGGCTCAAGTTCTGCCAATGCAGTGCTCACTGGAAGTGGAAACAACAGTTATATCCTTGCTTGGGATGGAAGTGATAATGGTACCGTTATTCAACAAGTTAACAATACAGGATTCAACTATTTGTTCCCGATTGGTGATTTGAACGAATACACCCCATTCTCTGTAAACTTGAGCAGCGCAACCCTTAGCAATGCTACAATTACTGCAAAACTTAATGGTACTGTGAATCCGAATATCGTTGGAAGTACAAACTACCTTGGACGTTTCTGGAGCATTGAACCAAGCGGAATTACGAATCCAGTTTACAGCGTTCAATATAGCTATGCATCTGGGGATATCGTTGGTAGTGAAGGGCTCCTATTTCCTTTTAAGTACAATAGCGGCGGATGGCAAAGCTGTAACGGTAGTGCATCCAATGCAATGATTGGTACTGGAAGTGTGAATGCTGGTACTAACACTTTAACATGGTCTGGAATTACCACATTCAGCGAATTTACGGCAATCGGAAACGGTTCACCTCTTCCAATTGAGTTGCTTGATTTTAATGCAGCATGCGATGGTTCTAAGGTTAATTTAACTTGGACTACAGCTTCTGAATCGAACAACAAGCAATTCATTGTTGAAGAAAGTAATGATGCTAAAAATTGGGTAGTAGTAAAAACTGAACTAGGAGCTGGCAATAGCAATACACTTCGCAACTATGCCGTATCTGTAAATGCTAACTATTCGAATGGAAGCTACTATCGCCTGACGCAAGTTGATTACAACGGTGATTCAGAAACGTTCGATCCTATCTACGTGAACTGCGATGTGAAAGTAAGCAACGAAATAAACATCTATCCAGTTCCAGCTTACGAAGTATCCAACTTGGATATCCAAGCAGCAGAAGACATGGATATTCAGATCACATTGTTTAGCTCAACGGGTCAAATCTTATTGTCACAGAAAACAGCCCTTAAGAAAGGTAACAATATCATCAAATTGGATATTGCCAACTTAAGTCCTGGAATGTATCATGTAAATATTATAAACGATAAAAAGATTGAATTCTCCGGAAGTCGTTCTATTATCAAACGATAGTACCTAACCCTTAATATTAAAATCCCAACAGTATGTGATATGCTGTTGGGATTTTTTGTTTGTTGTGAAGAATTGTTTAAAGCAGAAATTACGAACGACTTAAGAAATATGATCGTCATCAAAGTGGAAACGGAAGCCCAGTCTTTTGCCTGTTATAGCTTTGATACTTTGAGCATTTTCTGTAATTTGATTGAATGTAGTTTCTTGAACAGTTTCGTACGGAGGCATCAGCAAATCGAAATTGAGGCAAAACAAAATTGCTGATTGAATAACTGCTTCGATACGTTCTTCGGAGATAACATCTGTAGCGAAATTGTTGTATAAAAATCCCATCTGACGTTTTCCTTCCACCATAAAATGGCTGTCTTTATTGATAAAGATTCTGCCAATTAAATAGCCAACATCATTTACGCGTTTGTGCAGAATGGAATCGGAAAGGAAGTTGTAGATATTGATTAATCCACAATAAGCTCTTGCATGTTCATCTTGAACGTACGATAAATTCCAAATTTTATGATGTGGATCGAACAGAAACACATTGGTATGCATTTCAAACACCATGACATCACCCGCTGTTCTTATTTGGATAGAGAAAGGAGAATTCTCGCTATATTCAACCAGAATACGCTTATCGTGTTCATGAATCTCGGTTTGCAGTTTGACCGCAACATTTCGAAGGATTACTTTAAACTTTTCGAAAACATCCAAGTTTAATCGATAGATATCTTGCTTGAGCGAAGACTTGTCTTTCAGTGTTTGAATGATTAATTCCTTTGCGTTTTGCATATTCAATAATTAATAAGCTCTTGCAAAAATTACACGTTGCGTGGAAGGATTGGCCGTTAATATACATTTCCCGGCTTCCTGTTTATTGTTTAAAGGAATGCATCTGATGGTTGCTTTGGTCATTTCCTTGATTTTCTCTTCCGTTTCTGGAGTGCCATCCCAATGTGCTTGAATGAATCCTCCTGCCCCATCTAACATTTCAACAAATTCATCCCAAGTATTGGCTGTGTGCGTATTGGCTGTTCTAAAATCCAAAGCTCGAGTATAGAGGTTATTTTGGATGTGTTCGAGTAGATGGACAATCTTATTGGGTAAATCGGCAATGTGTAATACTTCTTTTTCGAGTGTATCGCGACGAGCTACTTCTACAGTTCCATTTTCTAAATCGCGCGGACCAATGGCAATACGAACAGGCACACCACGAAATTCATGTTCAGCGAATTTGAAACCTGGTTTTTGAGTATCGCGATCGTCGAGTTTCACCGAAACACCAAAACGTTCAAGGTCCTTCTTGATTTCTCGTCCTGCATCACATACCTTTTTATATTCTTCATCGGAACGATAAATAGGAACAATAACCACTTGAAAAGGAGCCAATTTTGGAGGTAAAACCAAGCCTTTATCGTCTGAATGCGTCATGATGAGTGCGCCCATCAAACGTGTTGAAACGCCCCAAGATGTAGCCCAAACATAATCCGATTTCCCTTCTTTACTTGTGAATTTAACATCGAAAGCCTTCGCGAAATTTTGTCCTAAGAAATGTGATGTTCCTGCTTGAAGCGCTTTTCCATCTTGCATCAAAGCTTCAATGCAATATGTTTCTAATGCACCGGCAAAACGTTCGTTGGCTGTCTTCACCCCTTTTATTACCGGAATTGCCATGAAGTTTTCTGCGAAATCGGCATATACTTCCAACATGCGTTCTGTTTCTTCGACTGCTTCTTGGGAAGTAGCATGAGCTGTATGTCCTTCTTGCCAGAGGAATTCGGTAGTACGTAAAAATAATCGCGTACGCATTTCCCAACGAACTACATTCGCCCACTGATTCACCAACAAAGGTAAATCGCGATAGGATTGAATCCATCCTTTGTACGTACTCCAAATAATGGTTTCGGATGTAGGACGAACAATCAGCTCTTCATCCAATTTAGCATCTGGATCTACAATAACACCTTTTCCGTTAGGATCATTTTTTAATCGGTAATGCGTAACCACCGCACATTCTTTTGCAAATCCCTCGACATGTGCAGCTTCTTTGCTTAAAAAAGATTTGGGAATAAAAAGTGGGAAATAGGCATTCACATGTCCCGTGTCTTTAAACATTTTATCTAATGCCGCTTGCATTTTTTCCCATATTGCATATCCGTATGGTTTTATCACCATACATCCGCGAACAGCAGAATTTTCTGCAAGGTCTGCTTTGATCACAATATCGTTGTACCATTGCGAATAATTTTCTTCCCGGTTAGCGTGTTCTTTACTCATTGTTTTTTTGGTATGGTATTTGGAAATCGCAAAAATAGATTGACAAAAATAACATAAATCAGTCAAGCCAATTCACGCATTCTGTTTTACATTTAAAATTTTAGCACCATGAAACTTCTTACATTCATCTCAGGAGCATTGATCCTTTTCGCAGGTTCATCATGCAGCACATACAAAAGTGGATCAGTTTCGGAATCAGACGACCGCTATTACTCATTAACAGATGCCAATAAAGAACGCAGGGCTGCAAGTAAATTAGTTCGTAATTCGGATCAGAATGTAACGAATAATCAAAATCAGAATTCCGCTTCTCCTTCATCTATTCAGGATGATAGCAATTACAAGCAATATCCTGATGCATCAAACTACACCCAAAATCAAGAAAGTTCGGGTGCTAACATTACCAATAATTATTACGGTAACAACTCAGACAATTACGACATGGACGATTATTACGATTACATGTACTCGTCACGTATTCGTCGTTTTCACAACAATAATTTAAGTGGTATGGGTTACTACAATCCATATTATACCAACAGTTATTATTACAACAACAATCCCCTTTATTTTGGGAACAGCATTTATTCCTCTTATGGATTTTTCAATCCTTATGTTCCATGGGGTTACGGAGGTTCCGGTTTAAACTTTGGATGGAATTCCTTTACTGGTTTTAATGTAGGATTTGGCTATTCTAATCCGTATTATATGTATAACAATCCTTGGAGATGGAATAATTGGGGATACAACCCTTGGTCATCACCATTTGGATACAACCCTTGGGGATACAATCCTTGGGGAAATTGTGGGATGAATTCGATGTACGGATGTTCAAACATGTACATGTATAATAACATGATGAACTCCCCGATTTATTATAACAGTTACGATAATAATACATTTGTTCAAACAGTGAACAATTACGGTCCCAACACACCGGGAGCTGGTGGAGGAACTTACTATAAACCGGATGATAATATTTCCAGCGTTTTCGGAAAAGGCATTGGACAAAGTGTTTCGGCAAGTGCAGGAAGTGTGAAGGAACCGATAGCTTCGGGGAAAAACACAAGCAGCTCCCAGGGATTATCTGGTAAGCCGGGAAAAGAAAATATTCAGAATTCGGTAAATCCAACAGAAGTGGTTGCTACTCCCGTTAAGGGTCAAGTTTTACCAGGCAAAGTTGAACCAACAGTTAAACCAGGCAAAGCAGATAATTTTACTTCTGCTCCAGTTCAAGGATCTGCACCTGTGAAAAATCAACAAGGAACGGTAACACCATCACCAGGAAAAACTAGCGCTGCCGACAATTATACCAGTGCTCCAAAGCCAGCACAAGGTGTTTCATCACAAGGCGGAAAACAAGATTTGATAAACAGCGGTGTTATACGTAATGATAATGTTCCAAGCAAGCAATCACCTGCAAGCAATTACAGTAGTGCTCCGGTTAACCAACCCAAAGAAAGAAGCGATAATAAGCCAAGTATAAATCGTCCGGCAAATATTACTCCTATTCAAGAAACTCCTGCTGTAAGAGATCAGCAACCTGCGCCTATTCGTTCTCAGCAACAACTCAATGAAATGCCTAGAAACCAAAAAGGCGTAAATCCACGAAACAATTCGAATAATTCTGGCCTGAACGATGCAAATCAGGTTCAACCTAATCAAAATCCTTCGCGTAATAATTACCAACAATACGAGGCTCCTCGAAACAACCAACAACCTAGTAATTACCAGCAATACGAAGCTCCGCGTAATAACCAACAATACGAGGCACCGCGTAATAACCAACAACCGAGAAGTAATCAACAATACGAAGCACCTCGAAATAACCAACAACCACAAAGTAATCAACAATACGAGGCACCTCGAAATAACCAACAACCGCGCAGTAACCAACAATACGAAGCACCTCGAAATAACCAACAACCACGCAGTAATCAGCAATACCAGCAGCCACAACGAAATAATTACCAAGCTCCCTCGAACCGTAACGAATCGGCACCGAAATCATCGCCACGTTATGAAAACAGCGCACCTTCCCGCAATAATAACAATTCTTCACCGCGCATGGAATCTCAACGTCAGTCGAGTTCTCCATCAAACAATTCCTCGAGAGGTTCCAATGGTGGCAATTCTCGTTCTTCAGGTTCTGGTAATTCATCCGGCTCAAAGAATTCATCTCCACGTCGTTAATATTAGAATATGAAATCCATATTATCTCTTGCAATTGCCTTGGTTTCATCCAGTGTATTTGCCCAAAATATTGACGATGTAGTTCGTTATTCGCAAACAAACACCGGAGGAACAGCACTTTCTCTCGGAATGGGTGGAGCAACTGGAGCAGTTGGAGGAGATTTCTCTAGCTCTTCAATTAACCCTGCAGGATTGGGTTTGTATCGACAATCGGAATTGGTTATCAGTCCTTCGATTTTCAATTTCACTGGAAATTCTGAATATTATGGCACATCCGAAAGTGATCGTAAATTCAATTTTAATATCAATAATTTTCATTTGGTATTGCACTCCACTGCCATCAACCGCTTAAAGAAAACGGGATGGATGGGAACCACCATCGGAATTGGATACAACAAACGAACTAATTTATCGGAACGCTATACTTTCCGTGGAGTAAATGATTCTAGTTCTATTGTAAATGCGTGGGTTGGAGCTGCAAATGGTCTTAGACTTGATGAATTACCAACCGATTTAGATCGCGCATTCAATGCTTATTTAATTGATCCTTTAAATGACTCAGCAAACAGCTACAGCAGTTTGTTAGGGCCAAAATTCGGTGGAATTACACAACGTGGCACTTCTGAAAGTCGCGGCAGAATTGGTGAAACAAACATTGCCTTTGCCACAAATTATAGCAACCGTTTATATCTTGGAGCAACACTTGCCATTCGGCGCATTATCTACGAAAATACGTTTACTTACACCGAGCGTGATGATGCTGATACGATTGCTGGTTTCGATAATTTAAAATACACACGGACATTAAACGATAAAGCAATTTCGGTGGCATTGAATATGGGTGCAATTTATCGTGTTGCCGATTTTTTACGTTTGGGAGCTTCTGCTTATGTGCCTTTAGATTATTCTGTTTCTTCAAATTATTCGTACGATATAACTTCGAGTCTCTCCAACGGCGATCATTTCCCAGGTGAAATAACAGGAAATTACAAATACAAACTTCGGCAACCCGCTCGTTTAACAGGTAGTGTAGCATTTATTCTCGGAAAGCGTGGAATTCTCTCTGTTGATTATGAAACAGTAAACTATTCACAATCAAAAATCATTGAAGATTCGGGTGTATTTGATGGGACAAACGATGCTATCCGAAATAAATTATCAAACGCAGGCAATCTGCGTATTGGTGGTGAAGCCCGTTTTCAAGATATGTATTTAAGAGGTGGTTTTCAATTGCTCGGAAGTCCTTATTCGAATCCTGAAAACAACCAAGGAATAACGACATATTCTATTGGAGGAGGTTATAGAGAGTCCGAATTTTTCATTGATATCGCTTATGTTTATAGTCAGCAAAAGAAAAATTATTACGCCTACAATCCCAATTTAGCAGCAGTTTCCCCTGCTAATATTAGCATGAACCGACACAATGTGGTTGTTTCTGTGGGAACACGTTTTTAATTCAATTTCTTTAAAGCTGTCTTTGCCTTTGCATCCAAACTGTTTTTGTAAGGATGATTGGGGAATTTAGAAACACGAACAAACATGGATTTTGCAGCTGGGAAATTTCCCTGAGCTAAATAAATCTTCCCTGAATTATATGCTGCGGATGCCGCAAAATATTCCGGCAAATTTGCTGCGCTATATATCGCAATGTTGAACCAAGAAATGGCCTCATCGTTTTTATTGAGCATCTGATAGGAACGCCCCAAGCGATATGCTCGTTCGCTTGTAAAAGCTAAGTTTCTCCCTTTCATTGGAAGCGATAACAAACGAGTAATTGATTGTTTAAAATCACCACCATCAAAAAGTAATCTCGCCCTCAATAGATTGGTATCGGGAATTTGTTTTGAGGTTGCTTCGAGGACAGCCTGTTTATCTTCTTCCGATTTAGCATCACCTAATTGAATAATACTTCGCATGTTGTGTTGATATTCATCCGTATTTCCTTGAAGTAAATATTGCCATGCAATACGACGAATTGCAGCATGCTTAAAGTGTTTCCCTTTGGAGCAATTTAAAAATCGTTGAAATCCATTTTCAGACTGTTTATTCAGGTTCATTAAAGCTTCTGCTTTCAAATAATACAGATAGCAGAATGAAATTCCATTGTCTTGTAATGGGAACTTTTCAATACGTTTTATTACTTCGGTTGCATGCTGTGTTTTTTGGGCTAAAAGGATGTCGATGTATTGAATGATAGGTTCATTTTTATAGACAGAATCAAGGCTCGATGAAATAGGTTGCAATAACGACTGATCCATAATATTGATCTTAAGCATCTGATTAAAGAATAACATTTCAGGCAAAAGAAATCGCAAGTTTGGAGACTTTCGGCAGAAGGTAATTACTTCATTTAATTCGCGTTCTCCTTGACTTGCATTTCCATGAATGCCTGCGATATTGGCAATCCATTGAAGGTTATCGGGAATACTTCCGGCCAAAATGTGGACAATTGCCAGTCCTTTTTTGTTTAGAATAAAATTAGGATGGATTTTGGAATTTTCTAGGAGTAAAGAATTGGCCTTTTGGAGTTCATTCGCTGCTTTTAACAATTCACCTTGCTTAAAACGCAGGAAACTCCATTGTAAATAAATTTCAGCTAAGCAGTAGCGGTAATAAGGCGATGACTTTTCATATATCTCGAGGTTTTTAATTCGTTGAGATCTTCGCGCAAGGGATTTTCGGTATTCGAGTGGATCGTCTTCGATAAAGACTTTTAAAAAATCGCAATAGTTCGCAATGAGGTAGATAAATCCATTGGAAGGATTTATTTTTTTTTCGATTTGGATAAAATATTCTGCTTGATTGATTTGGAATCGGCTGCAAGCTTGATAGGCTTTGATTGCATTTTCAGATAAAACAAATGATCCTTGTGCTTTAAGCAACATTGGAAACAAAAGCAAACCTAAAAGCAAACGTAACAGCATAAAAAAAGGGATTACCCGTAAGTAATCCCTTCAAAGATAAGCGTCCTTTTTAATTATTCTATAACAAGAAGATCAGCTGCAATTTCTGGATCTACCAAAAGGCGACCACAATATTCGCACACGATGATTTTTTTGCGAAGACGAATGTCCATTTGACGTTGTGGTGGAATATGATTAAAGCAACCACCACAAGAATCACGTTGAACTGTAACAACGGCTAAACCGTTAATTGCATTTGTACGAATTCGCTTGTAAGCTGCATAAAGGCGTTCTTCGATGTGAACAGCTGCTTTGCTTGATTCTTCGGAAAGTTTTTCTTCGTCTTTCTCCGTTTCAGCAACGATATCAGCTAATTCCGCTTTTTTATGTTCCAAATCTTTGCTACGTTCGTCGAAATTTGTTTTTGAAACAGCAATCAAATCAGTCTTAGCTTCGATACTGGATTTAAATTCCTTCATTCGTTTTTCAGAAAGTTGGATATCAAGTGTTTGATATTCAATTTCTTTATTGATTGAGTCGAATTCGCGATTATTACGAACGTTTCCTTGTTGTGCTTCGTATTTAGCAATCAAAGAAAGTGATTCTTTTATCGCATTTTTCTTGTCGATAGTTGAATCATCTAATTGCTTAACTTCAGATTGAAGGTTATTGATACGAGTTTCTAGGCCGGCTAATTCATCCTCTAAATCTTGAACTTCAAGAGGTAATTCTCCGCGAACCATGCGAATTTTATCAATTTTGGTATCAACTAACTGCAGTTTGTAAAGTGCACGAAGTTTTTCTTCAACTGTAATATCTGATTTGGTTTCTGCTGGAAGTGTTGCGCTCATAGTTGTCAGACGTAGTGTATTGGATTGGTCAAAATTGTTGTTAAATAGCCGGCAAAGTTAGGGAATTTTTCATTCAGAAACCTATGAATTAATGGTATTGTAAATTGCTCATTTTCAAAGTGTCCTATATCAGCAATAATAATTCGTTGGTCTGCATCGAAAAATTGATGGTATTTAAAGTCGGAAGAAATGAAAATATCGGCATTGGCACGAATCGCATCCTGAAGCAAAAAACAACCCGAACCGCCACAAAGCGCAATCGTTTTAATCTGAGATTTTGTAATGGAAGTGTGTCGAACTACACCTCCAAAAACTTGCTTAATGTGCTTTATGAATTTTAGTGAATCAACTGGTTCTGCTAATTCTCCGAGCATCCCCGCTCCTACTGTTTGCATTGGATTTTCTAAAATTGTCCAGTCGTAAGCTACTTCTTCGTATGGATGCGCTTCGAAAAGTACTTTCGAAATTCGGTCTTGTAACCAAACCGGAGCCACCAATTCGATGCGTGTTTCAGGTTCTAATTGACGTTTACCCGCTTCTCCAACAAATGGATTAGCATCGCTGCTTGGCCGAAATGTTCCGATGCCCTCTAAGTTAAATGAACACTCATCGTAATTTCCAATATGTCCCGCGCCAGCTTGAAACAAGGCAACTCTTACTGTTTCAGCATGCGCATGCGGCACATAGGTAATTAATTTGAGCAGTTGGTTCTTTTTGGGCTGTAAAATGCGCGTGTTGATTAATCCAAGTCGGTCGGATATTTCTTTATTCACGCCAGTTTGCAAATGATCGAGGTTGGTATGAATAGCGTAAATAGCGATGTTATTTCTAATTGCAAGCAATAAAGTACGTTCGACATAATTTTGACCGGTTAACTTTTTAATGCCAGAAAAAACGATGGGATGATGTGCTATAATTAAGTTACAGCCTTTATCGATTGCTTCTTGAACCACGGCTTCAGTTGAATCGAGACAAATAATCGCTCCCGTAAATTCATCTTCTTTGTTTCCAGTAATAAGTCCCGAATTATCATACGATTCCTGTAATGCAGGAGGCGCCCAATTTTCGAGTTCTTGTATTATTTGCTTAATCTTCATACAAAGTAATTAGAGTTCAAATGTAGGATTTTGTACTTTCGACCCATGCGAAGAATTGTCTTGCTGCCATTTTCTTGGATTTATTCCCTTGTACTGACGATTCGGCATTGGCTTTATGATGTTGGATTGAAAGGTGTTACGCATTTTGAAAAACCCGTAATCGTTGTTGGAAATTTAAGTTTAGGAGGATCAGGTAAAACTCCACATACCATTTATTTAGCCGAACTTCTTCGTCAATTTCAGCCCATTGTTTTAAGTCGAGGATATGGTAGAAAAACCAAAGGATTTAGATGGGTTTCGTCAATCGACACGCATGCAATCAGTGGCGATGAGCCCATTTTAATGAAACGTGTTTTGCAGGATATTCCCGTTGCTGTTTGTGAAAGTCGTGTTGATGGTATTGAGATAATTATACAAGAGAAAGATCCGGGAGTAATTCTTTTAGATGATGCATTCCAACACCGAAAGCTTCAAGCAGGATTTTCAATTTTGCTGATAGAATATTCGAGTTTTACCAAACCCCGTTTATTAGTTCCAGCGGGGAAGGAAAGAGACCTTTGGGAGCGAAGAAACAATGCAAATGTTGTTATTATAACCAAATGTCCTGAAGACATTGATAATGATACTGAATTGGAAATACAAAGTTCATTAAAATTACTCAATAACATACCAGTTTTCTTTAGCTCTTTACGCTATGGAACAATTCGAAATTTTATTGGAGATGAAATTTCGGAATCCAAATTGAAGGAGTCGCAATTGATTCTAGTTACTGGAATTGCTAATCCCGATTTACTTGTTAAGGAACTATCTCAAAAAAGCTCATTAGTTTATTCATTTCAATTTCCCGATCATTATCAATTTAAAAAAAGCGATATTGAAATGATAAAACAAAATAGTATTAAGTTTGCGAAAGACCGTCCTTTGTTTATTACAACAAGCAAAGATCGTGTTCGTATTGAACCTTTATTATTGGAGGATGAAAAATCTTTCTGGATTGAAATTCCTTTAACAATAGAGATTGACGAAGCTGAAAAATTCAACGAAATCATAGAAAATTATGTTAGATCAAATTAATGAAACGGTCAATTACATCCGCAGTAAAACTTCGAATTTCGAACCACTTTGTGGAATCATTTTAGGAACTGGTTTGGGTGGATTAGTCAGTGAAATTGTGATTCAGTATACATTGCCTTATGAAGAAATTCCGCATTTTCCGGTTTCTACTGTTGAGGGACATAGCGGAAAACTCATTTTCGGTACAATTGCAAACAAACCGGTAGTTGTTATGCAAGGACGCTTTCATTTTTACGAGGGCTACAGCATGCAGCAAGTGGGCTTTCCTGTGCGTGTGATGAAGTATTTGGGTATTTCTACCTTGTTACTTAGTAATGCGAGTGGCGGCGTAAATCCTGCCTTTGAAATTGGCGATGTAATGATTCTCAACGACCACATAAATTTGCTTCCTAACAATCCTTTGATGGGAAAAAATTTCAAAGAATTGGGTCCTCGATTTCCGGATATGAGCGAACCTTACGATCGTTCCATCATTCAAAAAGCGCACGGAATTGCAAAAAATCTAGGATACAATATTCACGAAGGTGTATATGTAAGTGTAAGCGGACCTTGTTTCGAGACACCTGCAGAATACAAATACATGCGAATTATTGGTGGAGATGCAGTGGGCATGTCTACTGTTCCTGAAGTAATTACAGCACGACACATGTCACTCCCTTGTTTTGCAGTTTCTGTCATTACCGACATCGGTGTTGAGGGTCGCATTGTGGAAGTAACGCACCAAGATGTGATTGATGCAGCTTCGAAAGCAGAAGTTAAAATGACTGCCATATTCAAAGGTCTACTAGCTGAAATGTAAAAAATTGATTCGGATTCATCTTTACCATTTTTTTGATGTTTTCTTTTTCATACTTTTGCACCCGAAAATAAAAAACAAAAACTTATAGAAATGGCTGGTAAAGTAACATTCACGATGATTAAACCGGATGCGGTTAAGAATAATCACATTGGAGGAATCCTTCAAAAAATAAATGAGGCTGGATTTGTAATCCGTGCAATGAAATACACGCAATTAAGTTCAGAAGTTGCAAGTAAATTTTATGCAGTTCACAGTGAGCGAGGCTTTTTTGGAGAATTGGTTGAATTTATGTCATCGGGTCCAATCGTTGCTGTTATCCTTGAAAAAGACAATGCAGTTGCTGATTTCCGTGATTTAATTGGGGCAACAGATCCTACAAAAGCTGCACCTGGAACTATTCGTGCATTGTTTGCTAAATCAATTGATGCAAACGCTGTTCATGGTTCTGATAGTGATGAGAATGCTGAGATTGAAGGAAGTTTCTTCTTTAATCAGTTTGAGCGCTTTTAATTAAACATAAAATACAAGTAAACGAGGAGTATGAGATTCATGCTCCTCGTTTTTTATTGAATATACACGATGAAAAAATTTGAATTAAGTCAGGAATTTATAGAGCTCAACAAATTATTGAAACTCATGCAATGGGCTGAATCTGGTGGACATGCAAATCAGCTGGTAGAAAACGGTGAGATAAAGGTAAATGGAGAATTTGAATACCGTAAGCGCAACAAGCTGCGCGCTGGAATGATTGTAGAATTTGGCAAATTGCAGGTGGAGATTGTTGAGGCAATGGGGGATTGATTTTGATGTGCTGATTTTTCGATGTGCTGATATTTTGATGTGCTGATGTGCTAATGTGCTAATGTGTTCGATATGCTGATGTGCTGATATTCGATGTGCTAATGTGTTCGATGTGCTGATGTGCTAATTAAATCTGGTGTGTTTCATCAGCACATCTTTTTTATTATCAGCACATCAGCACATAATTTTTTTCATCAGCACATCCATTTTTATCTCTTTACTAAACGCATGCTTCTCATTCCACTATCCTCCATGAGGTTGATGAAATACAAGCCTGAACTTAGTTCGCTGATATCTATAGCGTGTGTGTTTTCACCCGTTGTAGACGTAGCAGTTTTGCTATATACCACCTGACCCAATGCATTGAGCACGTTGATAGTGTACTTCCCTCCTACTTCCGATCCAAATACCACATTGGCATTGCCTGCTGTTGGGTTTGGATAAACGCGGAGATCAGTGCTTGTAGCATCAACTTCGATGCTTGGTTCTTCAGCAAGTTCTTCACCCATGCGACATACCTCTAGTGTTACAGCAAGTGTTTTAGCAGTAGCATTTATTCCGCAAATATTACCTGCTTTAACCGTTACACTTCCTGCCACAGTTCCCCATGTTACCGTGATGCTGCTTGTGTTTTGTCCTGAATTGATGATTGCTCCGGTTGGAACTGTCCAAGTGTAGCTTGTTACACCTGCCACAACTGGTGTGCTGTAAATCAAGCCTGTGGCTGATGCACAAACCGACGTCGAACCTGTAATGGCCGTTGGTGTTGCTGGCAATGCCGACAATGTCAAGGTGCGTGGTGTACTATTTCCACAAGCGCTCTGAGCAGTAACCGAAAGTGTTGCCGTTGTAAAAGTCGTTGTAGGAATGCTCACTGTAACCGATATTCCTGTATTGGCAGTGATTGTCCAACCTGGCGGAACGCTCCATATATAACCCGTTGCGCCTGTTACGGCTGCAATGGTGTAGGTGTATGAACCACCTCCGCATAATTTAGTACTTGTTCCAGCAATAACGCCTGGTTGTGCAATAGTCGAACTAACCGTTGCCGATTTAGCTGCACTGGTATAACAAGCCGTTGCCGATTTAACTGTAACAGCTCCGGTAGTAAACGGACTCGGGTACGTAACCGAAATGCTGATTCCGTTGTTTGCGCCGTTAATTAATGCTCCTGTTGGAACTGTCCACACATAACTTGTTGCACCGGCTACTGCTGTGGTGCTGTAGGTTTGCGTACTTCCTGCACAAACTGCTGTTGCTGGCCCTGTTAATACCGTTGGTGTTGCCGTTACCTTGCTAAGTACAAGTGTACGCGCGGTAACCGATGTTCCGCTGCAGTTTACGCCTTTTACGCTCAGTGTTCCGGTTGTAAAGCCCGCTGCAAATTGAACAATTACCGATGTAGTTCCTTGTCCGCTCAGGATGCTCGCATTAGCTGGTGTTGTCCAATTGTACGAGGTAGTATTGGTTAATGCAACTACCGTATATGTGCGTGTTCCTGAAGAACAGGCTCCTGCTGTTACGCCGCTTATTGTACCTACAGTTCCGGGAACTGCAGCTTTTGTTATGGCTAGTGTACGTGCAGCGCTTGTTCCAACGCAATTCCTCGATTTTACCGAAACACTTCCTGTGGTATAAGCCGTTTGAAAACTAAATGTTGCCGAGGTAGTTCCTTGTCCTGAAATTAATGTTGCATTGGTCGGCGCTGTCCATACATACGAAGTAGCATTGGCAACTGCATCTATGGTGTAGGTGAATTGAGTTGAATTTGCACACACTGCCGTGGTTCCTGAAATAAAAGCGGGTATAGCGGGTATAGCCGTATACGGAGTAGCAGAAACACTCAACTGCATAGAACCGGTCGGTGAAATGTTACCCCAGCTTCCAGCGCTAATGTAATAAACAGTGCCGGAGGTTGCGGCCCAAGAAACACTGGCTCCGTTGTTGGAGCAGGCTTGTCCGATGTCATCGTTGCAGGCCACCTGTGTAAAGGAACCACAACTGCCGGTGAAAACAGTTAACTCCGTGTCGAAGCTAGATCCACAAGTGCTTGCCGTAAGGGTTCCGCATATACCCGTTACCTTCCACCACAGGTTCTTGTAAGGTCCATCGCAGTTAGATGTAGTATAGTCGTCTGTGGCAAAAGTATTAAACACTACTGGGCTGGTATAAGGCAGAGCAGAAATGTTACTTGCTCCGGCACAAGCATCATTGACGGGGCTAAAATTCTCAACCGCGCTAATCATGCCCGTATTAGCCGTGCCGCAAACTGAATTGGTATTATAATGAATGAAATAGGTACCTCCTAATGATGCCGTCCAATTAAGAGGAGTGCTGCCCTGCGCAACTATAGCGCCTGCTGCAGTCCCTGCGCGCACAGTAATCCAAGTCCCTGCAATGCTGGCCGTTGACTGAAAAGTATTACCTGCAACGGCGCCGGTCATTTGGTTGTAATCGAAATACGTCTGTGTGGTGGCTATAGTATATGGGCCAACACCATTGATTGGTGCGGTGAACGCTGAAGTGGGAAACTGATTAATATTAGCGCATGCAGGGGTGGTATTCTCAACCGTGCTGGTCATGTTCGTGGTAGCCGTGCCGCAAACTGAATTGGTATTATAATGAATGAAATAGGTACCTCCGGCTGATGCCGTCCAATTAAGAGGGCTGCTACCCTGCGCAACTACTGCGCCTGATGCAGACCCTGCACGCACAGTAATCCAAGTCCCTGCAATGATGGACGTTGACTGAAAAGTACTACCTGCCAAGGCGCCTGTCATTTGGTTGTATTGGACCTGTGTCTGTGCGGTGGTTATAGTATATGGGCCAGCACCCTTGATTGGGGATGCAAACGCTAAAGTAGGAAACTGAAAAGTATTGGCGCATACAGGGGTGGTATTCTCAACCGTGCTGGTCATGGGCGTGGCAGCCGTGCCGCAAGCTGAATTGGTATTATAATGAATGAAATAGGTACCTCCGGCTGATGCCGTCCAATTAAGAGGGGTGCTGCCGTTCGCAACGATTGCGCCTGTAGCAGTCTCTGCACGCACAGTAATCCAAGTACCTGCAATGCTGGCCGTTGACTGAAAAGTACTTCCTGCCAAGGCGCTTGTCATTTGGTTGTATTGGCTCAGTGTCTGCGCGGTGGTTATAGTATAAGGGCCAACACCCTTGCTTGGTGATACAAACGCAAGATTGGGAAACTGATTAATATTAGCGCAATTAGGGGTGGTATTCTCAACCGTGCTAATCATGCTCATGGAAGCCGTGCCGCAATCTGAATTGGTATTATAATGAATGAAATAGGTACCTCCGGCTGATGCCGTCCAATTAAGAGGGCTGCTACCCTGCGCAACTACTGCGCCTGTTGCAGTCCCTGCACGCACAGTAATCCAAGTCCCTGCAATGCTGGCCGTTGACTGAAAAGTATTACCTGCCAGGGCGCCGGTCATTTGGTTGTATTCACTCTGATATTGTGCGGTGGTTATAGTATATGGGCCAACACCACTGATTGGTGATGTGAATGGATAGGGAAACTGATTAGTATTAGCGCCGCATACAGGGGTGGTATTCTCAACCGTGGTTATCATGCTCAAGCTACCCGTTCCGCAAACTGAATTGGTATTATAATGAATGAAATAGGTACCTCCGGCTGATGCCGTCCAATTAAGAGGGGTGCTGCCGTTCGCAACGATTGCGCCTGTAGCAGTCCCTGCACGCACAGTAATCCAAGTACCTACAATGCTGGCCGTTGACTGAAAAGTACTTCCTGCCAAGGCGCTTGTCATTTGGTTGTATTGGCTCAGTGTCTGTGCGTTGGTTATAGTATAAGGGCCAGCACCCTTGATTGGTGATGCAAACGCTGAAGCGGGAAACTGAACAGTATTGGAGCATATAGGGGTCGTATTCTCAACCGTGCTAATCATGTACGTCGAAGCCGTGCCGCAATCTGAATTGGTATTATAATGAATGATATAGGTACCTCCGGCTGATGCCGTCCAATTAAGAGGGGTGCTGCCCTGCGCAACTAAGGCGCCTGTTGCAGTCCCTGCAAGCACAGTAATCCAAGTCCCTGCGATGCTGGCCGTTGACTGAAAAGTATTACCTGCCAGGGCGCCTGTCATTTGGTTGTATTCAGACTGCCATTGGACGGTTGTAATCGTATATGGGCCAGCACCCTTGATTGGTGATGCAAACGCAAGATTGGGAAACTGAACAGTATTAGCGCAATTCTGCGCTGCTGCCTTTTGCGAAACACCAGTAGTGATGGCCAACAGGAGCAATGCCAAGTAAAGCAAATGCATTGTAGGGCGCCCCTTGGCCAAAATGCTGAATAGTGAATTAGTTTTTTGTTTCATGATTAGGATTTGGATTTGTTTTTACATTTTTAGTCTAAAAAATGGCCTGTTTGGTTTAATGATTTCTTAAAATAATCTATTCGAATTCAGTATTCAACAAGTACATTTTTATTACACGTCATAAACCTACAATGCCTTTTTTTAATTTGGTAGTCTCAGCTTGCTAATGCAACATTAATATTCGAAAGTAATTCTTTTATTGCTTCTATTGGAGTTTTATCGTTTAATGTTTCTCTTGGTCTTTCGTTAATCCAACATTGGATTTTGCTGATTTTTGATGTGCTGAATTTTTAATGTGCTGATGTGTAAAGCAAAAAAGCCGCTCCGTTTTTCAACAGAGCGGCTTTTTTTTGATGTGCTAATGTGTTTGATGTGCTGATGTGCTAATTAAATGTATTCTTTTCATTAGCACATTTCCCGATAGCTATCGGGATCCATTAGCACATCAGCATATAATTTTTTTATCAGCACATATTATAATCAACCCATCATACTTTCCGGTTCTTCTCCTCAATCCATTTCGATAAATACTTGGTGCTTTGCAAGGTGTGATGCATAAACATGGTTCCTATAAAATTTACCAGACGGTGTTCGTCAAGATGTTTCGAAATAGATTGAACGCGCGCTATGAATTCTTTCGATGGAGCATCCGATTCAAAAAGTGATTCAAGGATATGCTTTCCATTTGCTTGAGCCTTGGTCCAGTCATTTTTGGATGTATACAATTGCTCTGCAGCAATAGCAAAATCGCTTGCATCATCACACACATAGCCATTCCAAGACAAATTGCCCTGCATTCCTTCAGCACCGATGCGCGTAGTTACCGATGGAGTTCCGCAAATCATGGATTCGAGGAGTTTGCCTTTGATGCCCGCACCAAAACGTAATGGCGCCAAACAAACACGTGCTTTTCGCATGACTTCCATGGCATTTTCGGCTCTTCCATGCACAAAGAAACCTGAAGCAGGATGGTTTAATTGCAACAAAGCAGGCGATGGATACGAACCATACACATGCATTTGAGCATTGGGTAAGACATTCCGGATGAGTTGCCAAATGTCGCTTTTGAGAAATCGGATGGCATCGGCATTGGGTGGATGACGAAAATTACCAATGGTTACGAATCCACTTCGTTCTTCAAAAGTAGGCTCGAAGGAATAAGGCCCTTTTACTTGAATAGGCAAATAATGCAAGAGTTTTTCATCGATATGAAAGACCGAATGCAGTAATTCCATTTCAAAGGAAGAAACCATCAAACTCAAATCACATCGAAGAATAGAAGCAATTTCACGTTTTGCCGTATCGTTTTTCAGATCCATTTCGGTCAATTCCCGATTTTCCTGAACGGCCAATTGACGAGCAACTCGAAGGAAATGCAAATCTTCGGTATCGAGAATTCGAATTGCACGTGGGCAGTTTTGTGCCACTCGCCAGCCAAATTGCTCCTCCATCATGAAACGATCGAACAAGACAGCATCTGGCAAAAGTTCGATTATGAACGCATCGAAACTCGGGTCGTTTAGAATTATAGTTTCTTTACGAATATTTAAATCTTGAAGTGGGAATGAGAACTCACTTTCTTCGGCCGGACAAGCAAAACAAATTTCCCAGTTTGCCTGATGAAACCAATGAATGAGCTGCATCATTCGTCCACCAGCCGCCGAAGAAGTTGGTTCGGGCCAAACGGTTCCGATAATGAGCAGTTTTTTCATTGAGCAAAAATAGAACGAAATAACGAGAAGGCATTTTTACTTTATCGAAAACCAAGGATAGGCCTCTTTAAATACATGCTGAAATCTCTATCTTGCGCTCATAAAATTTATAAACATGGCACATATTCTCGCAAGAATAACTGGAGTTAATTTCGATGATATTGAAATGGTTTTATTATCAGATGCAGCCGAACATGCCGAACGCGGAATGAACTTAGAGCATTTGTGGAAAAATGCAGATAATGCGGAAGAAGTTCTCTTTTTATTTTCTGCCGATGACTTAGATAAAGCACGCGCATACATAAATGAAATGCACGAACAAGCTTTGGCTGCATTCCCTGATTTCCCAAAACCAGAGATGACATTTCTAGTTTAACAAAATTCATTAAATCGTTTTTCAAATTGGATAACAATCGTTTAATAGTGCAATAAAAATGAACAGAAAAGAATTCCTTTCTATTGTTGGAATAGGCGCTACAGGTGTTTTTGTAACATCCTGCCTCAGTGCTTGCAAGAAAGAAAACAATTCGAACATTGATTTTACGCTCGACCTGAGTAGTTCAGCAAATTCTGCATTAGCGGCAACTGTTGGCTTTGTAATTTCACAAGGTGTTATTGTAGCCAAAACGAGCGCTGGTGAGTACATTGCTGTTTCGGCGGCGTGTACACACCAGGGAGTCAATGTTCAATTTCAATCGTCAAATAATCGCTTTCATTGTCCTGGCCATGGTGCAAATTTTAGCACAACTGGTGCTGTACAAAATGGACCAGCCAATAGTCCACTAACTAAATACAATACAAGTTTAAGTGGAAATATGCTAAGGGTTTATTCTTAGTCTAATCATTTATTGATATGAAATTATCAAAGAATCGAATAGAAATAATTACGGTATTTTTTCTATTGCTCATTGCGGGTTGTTTTTTTCATTTAAATAAAATAAACGAATTTCCTTTATACACGCATGCATGGGCTCAAGCCGATCGTTATGCAATTGCATTAGGATTTCTAGATAATCAGTTCAATTTATTTTATCCTCAAACATTTGTATTAAATACCCAATTCCCAGGCGATTTTTTAGTTGCAGGAAATTCTGGAATTACTTCGGTCGATTTTCCTATACATGAGTTCATAGTTGCTGGTTTCATGAAAATTTTTCATACCCAAGAACCCTGGATTTTTCGTGTGTATGAATTATTAATTAGTGTCATTGGAATCCTTTATTTATTTCGAATTTCTCGCCTATTTAATATTAATTTTTTAGGTTCTATTTTCATAACATTATTTGCAGCGTTGTCGCCAGTTTGGGTGTATTATCAAGCAGGTTTTATTCCGGGTGTAACGTCACTTTCGTTCTCAATTATTGGGTTGTTTTATTATTTTAATTGTAAAATAAATTCATCTACTAAATTATTGCCTGTTGCATTTATTTTTTTAACGATTGCAGCTGCTAGTCGCACCACGTTTATTATTCCTTTACTAACAATTTCAGGCATTGAAGCATTACATTTTCATCAGAAAAAGAAATTTGAATTTAAAACGGCGGCATTAATTATTGGTTCATTTGCATTTATTGTTGGTTATTATTTTTGGAATATACATTTAAGAGAATTGCATGGATCTTTGTTTTTAAATGAATTAAAGCCAGCAAATTCAATTACTGAATTCTTTGAAATACTTGAAAATGTTCAGTCGAGGTGGATACTTCAATACATGAGTATAATACAATATTGTGTTTTATCAGGTTTGATTATTCTTTTTATCTTTTCATTAATTAAGAAAAATCAAATTTCAAATTCTTCTACATCTTATTTAAAACTATTTCTATTAATTGATTTTTTGGGCTGTATCTTTTTCTTTTTCGCCATGATGCAGCAATTCAGCAATCATGATTATTATTTTATTGACACGTTTTATTTACCCATTTTAATATTGCTGATCGCATTGTTTTCAAGAGTTCAAAAATCAATTCAGAACATCCCGACTTATATCCAGATTTCAACATTGATAATTTGCGTATGCATTATGGTGGAAGAATCCTATGCAACACAAATTGACAAAAGAGTTACGGGGCAATGGGATAAAACCGCATCCTTGGTTTACGATTATGATAAACTTGATAAAAAACTTGATTCCATTGGAATTTCGCGAAATGCAAAAATCCTCGTATTAGATGCATTAGCACCAAACATTCCATTCATCCAGATGAAACGAAAAGGATTCGTGGTGGTAACAACTTCGGAAGAGAATTTACAAAAAGCCCTCCATTTTCCATTCAATTACATTGCAATTCAAGACAATTGGTTCATGAACGATATTTACCCCAATTATCCTGAAATCATCGATTTACTGAGTAAGAAAGCCGATTTAGGAGCAGTCAGTATTTACACATTAAGAGAAGCACCATTTAAAACAAGTCTATTCGATTTCCTAGAATTAAATAAGAAAACTGCCGTCATTCATGAGATATGTACTTATGAAAGCACCTTAAAATCTGAATGGGAACATACAGAGAAATCCGATTCTGTGGTATTAGAAGGTCAATTTTCCGGAATTGTGTTGGCAAAAAACGAATATGGGCTAACATATCGAACAAAGCCCTCTACCCTATTTACAAACATTAATCGAACCTTGTTTTTAAGCGCGGATGTATTAAATCCGAAATTATCTCCAGATTGTAGATTAGTTGCTTCGATTGATGCACCTGGAAAAAATCTATTCTTCCAAGAAATTTCATTATCTATGTTTAGTTCGAGCAAATCATCCTGGAAAAAAACACAGGCATTAATCAATATACCGAAGACATCCATTCCCAACAGTACGTTAACAGTGTATTTTTGGAATAAAGGCCGAAATAATTTGCATATTGACAATATGGAGATTTGTGTCAATTAACAGTATGATTGGCTTTTCTATTAAGGTTTGGATTTGCACCCTAGTGTTAAGTTTATTTTAATTCACTAGTGTCCGATAAAAACTCAAAATGAGTATTTGTCCTTTCGAAAGTACTGATTTCCTTGGAACGTTCTCTGCATTTTGAAAAGTAAGCCCCTAAATTAAGAAGTGTTAAATTTCATTTGAA
>Ga0304730_1000615_pt1 | contig 29945 bp, 42 predicted proteins | sample M_130628_MF_Meta_FD_190474 | JGI IMG/M metagenome (GOLD analysis project Ga0304730, IMG submission 190474) | Freshwater microbial communities from Lake Montjoie, Canada to study carbon cycling - M_130628_MF_MetaG (v2) (version 2) | ecosystem: Environmental > Aquatic > Freshwater > Lake | place...
CTGGTGTTTTGCGTTGGGTCGTAGTTGGTCTTACTTGTCTCTTCTAACTCAATGTAGTAGTTATTGATTGATTGCTGCGTGTCAAAAAGGACTCCGAGGTTTGCACCAATCTCGCTGATGAGTTTGAGTTCAAGGTCTTCGTAAGACTGCTTCTTTGCTGCGGCTTTCTTTTGCGCCACAGGCTTGGTCGGGGCGTTTGGCTCGGTGGGTTTAGAAGTGAATAGTCCAATGAACCAGTCAAAGATACCTTTGATAGCCTTGACATCGCCAATGACTCCCTCGACAGTTTTCTTTGCGCCCTCAAGTTCCATGCGTCCTTCGTGGAGCATGTTGCACCCTGCCTTAATAAAGCCAACAGCGGCTTGCGCCGCCATAAGTAGGGTGAAGGGATCCACATTTTATTGAGGGTCTGCTGGTTCGGGTGTGTTGCCTTCAGCCACCCACTTTAAATAGGCTTGGTAGTCTGAATTAGCGGGGTCGAAGGGGATGCAAGCGTTATCTGAAAGGCGTTGCACAACAGTGACTTCTGTCAATGGAGCAATAGGGTTTAATAATTTATACATTTTATAACTCCGCAGATAATGTTAGTCTTGCGTTTGCTGTTGCGGCCGCTCTTAAATACGCACCCCTACCTACAGTAACCGTAGGAGAAGTAGCATTTACTCTTATGCTTCTAAGAGCGCTTAAATCAAAAGTAATTGCTGAACAAGTCCCACCTCCACTGCCATCACTTGTATTCCAATCACTAGCCGCAGATACCGATCCAGTTGGAGCAGTTCGCATTGTTAAATATTGCAAAACTAATTCAGCAGTAGTTGATCCTGTAATCACTCCAACTGCTGTTGTTTCATAAATAGATGTACCACCCCAAGTTTGAAAATACCTCTGACACAAAGCCAACTCAGTACCATAAGGGCGATACTCAAATGTCGTTGCTACTGTGCCCGTTTCTAGTTGTACGCCTGTGATGTAGAGGGTTGCATTTGCTGTTCCAACGAGAGATGTTGCACCAGTAGGTGAAGTAGCGTTAACACTTTGCCATGACCCAGCAGTTATGCTATTAGCAGAACCAACGCCAAGACTAAAAAACAAACCAATACCAACGCCATTATTTGTAAGCCAAGTTCCTGATGTGTCACCGGGAATAGTTATTGTTTTATATTCAAATGTATTTGCGGTACTAATTGTGTATGTGGCTGTATAAGAACGAGTATTAGACGCACCTCTTAAACCAACACCAAAAGTTCCTGTTAGTGAACTACGCACCCAAAAAGACAAAGTTATTGATGTAGCACTTGCTAAACCAAAATTAAAATCAGCGGTATTAAACCCCTCTATAAATTGATGTAAAGCAAAATAATCATTAGTGCCAACAGTATAAGCAGTTGACGATGATGTTACTAATAAAGAACTGGAAAACCCAGCGGGTGCAGTTGAACTTTGTATGACTGTAAACTTAGACGCTTGACTTACATCAGCCGCCCATCTATCTAAAGTGTATTGTCCGTTTGTAGGAGTAACACTAGCCCCCGCATTACGCTGGTCAATCACCATCGCACCATTGATGAGGCGATTCTTAAAGCCAAATGTACTAGCGCTATTAAAACTAGCTGCTGTCAGGGCTCCTGTGATTGTCTCGCTACCTGTGTTAACGATACCTGTAGTGCCGTTTAGTGTGATTGTCATTTAGGGAACTCCTCTTTTACGGACTGTATGGCGGCTTTCCATGCGTCGTAGCCACCGTGGTACATAAGGTCTAGTTGGTCAGCAATGCTTGGGTAGGCGGCTGCTCTTTTGGCTTTGTATGCGTTGGCGTTCATATAGGCTTGTACAACTGCTTCGTCATATTGAACAATGTTCTCGTCTTTGTCGTAAGCCACATCGCCACGGATAGTGACCACATTACTATAGGTTGCAATAATTGCATTATGTTTGTTCATGCGGCTATCTCCATGAGTGTTAGTGTTGCACCACTGTACCAAGTGATTGTGGAACTAGAGCCAGCCTGAAAATATATGTTGTAGGTTGTAGAAGATGTAGTTGCTGGAGAATCTAAATATATAACAGCAAGCCCACTAATCATTCTATTTGCGGCAGAAAAATTATTGCTACTATTTCCTAAATCTGTCGCGCCTCTGCGAACTGCTACTACGGCTTGATTATTTGCCACACCAGTATCCATAGCACCAGCAAGCAATATTAGTATTTTGCTAGTTGATGAGCTTGGAGTAATGCTTAAACCATAACCAGTTGCAGTTGGAGAGGATGATGCAGTTGTGTAACTTGATGAAGTTATTCCACTAACCACTTGCAACACAGCAGAGCGTGCTACCGAAAATGGATACCAAGTTGTGTTAGATAACCGATAGACATAAGATAGCGGTTGATTTGCAAAAAGTGTTGCTGGTACACCAACTATTGACTGGCCTGTGTTGCCACTTAGCGTTAACGCAGTGATTATCTGAGTTGACTCTACTGTTATGACCATCCCATCCGCAGGGGCGGCGGGCATTGTGACCGTTCCAGTAGCTAAAGTACCGGCAGGGTTAATTATCAGAGTCTGCGTTCCAGCCGCAAAGGTATAACTAAACGCCGTTGTTAGGACTTGGTAGTCGTACTGTTGAATCAGTCCGTTTGTTCCGTCGAGTTTTGCCATAATTTAGCCTTTCGGGTATTTAGTCTTAACCGCTTGGCAGTCAGAAATGTACTTTGCAATCTGTACTTGGTCACCTTTGACCACGCCGTCTAGGTAGTCGGTATACGGGGGATACTCAGCGGCACGTTTTTCAGCATAAGTTCTTGCGGCTTGAACTGCTGCTTGTGTGGCTGCACGAATAGTGGCGGCTTCCTCGTCTGTAATCTGAACAGAACCAGCAGGTAACAAATGTTCATGTTCAACAGAATCAATAAAGTGTAAAGAATTGTCGGGGGCTTTATAGTGTGGCATAGCATGTTCCTTAACGAAGTTCTGCCCAAGTCACTATTGATTTGGATCCTTGATTGTTGTCTACAACATAAGTTGCCCCTGCTGGCACTATTACAGTTACTATCGTTCCCAAATTTGCACTTGCGACACTTGAGGCTGCTGTAATACCACTCACCACGATTGATGAGGTTCCATTAGTAGTTGCTTGTGGTTGAGCATTTACTTGGATTGGTTTTCCTGTTGTATTGTAATAAGTAGTGCCAAGTACTCTACTTGCAGCTACGTTTTGCCAAGTTTGTCCATACCCCAAAGAACTCATAGCAGATAAAGCCTGCCCACCATAACCTTGAATAGTTGATGGTGCTGTAGCCCAAGTCCCTGCCGTCGCCTGCGTACTTTCAATGTAACCAATCACCCGATATGCAACACTTGTTCTGGCTGTTGTTGAATAGACTACTGATGCGCTATCTGCTGCGCCTGCCCCGCCTTCAGCCGTTGTACTAATCAGATTTGTTTCATCAAGTTGGTTGCCGCCACTAATATTTACGGCTGCAAGTTCAATTGTTCCAGCATTATTCAAAGCAATTACTATGATGCGAGATTGAACAGCGCTTACAGTTCCAAGAGTTGAACCACTTGAAATAACTAAACTAGAAGGAGTTCCTGAAACGGTAGTAACAGTACCGCTACCTAATGTGGTGTCACGAAAATCTAGTGTTAACACAGAAGCAGAAATTGTTAATGCGCTGGATGCAACAGAAGCGGAGATTGGTTGTATTTGTACCCCAAAACCTAAAGTCCCTGATGCCGCAGGCAGCGTGACTGTAAATGCGCTATTAGTGTTGGGCGAAGCTATCGTGACTGAACCCGACCCGCTTGCATTACCTGATAATTTGACTTGAGACATCGTTTCCCCTTTAGACCACAGTCCAAACGCTATTGCTTGGAACCGTTACTGTTACGCCAGCATCAATCGTTACTGGGCCAAATGTACCAGCGTTATTGTTCGTGGTGATTGTGTAATTTGTTGTGACATTTAAGCCGTTTTGGTAGAAGATTTGGTCAGTTCCACCACCTGTAGCACCTGCACCGCCGCCAGCAATCTTAACAAAATCACTTGTTGTAGAGTCCCATGCTACCAAAGCTGAACTACCAGCAGCTATGGATACCCCAGTAGTTGGAGATGATGGACCGCCACTGATATAAACCAGACTGCTATCTGAACAGTTATTGACAACTATATACGTCTTACTTGACTTTGGTGCATAAATATAACGTGTTACACCCGGTGCGCCTGTAGCAATTAGGATGGCGTATCTGGCTGCGTTTGTAGAAGATGCGTTTGTATCGCCCGGCTGTGTGGTCGTTAGTGTCCAGTTTCCAGCAGCAACAGAGTTTATTTGTGTGCCAGCAATAGCGTTTTCTACGAACTGGGTCAAATCAGTATTGACGGTGCTACCCCAGACGTTCGTCAACTCTCCCGTAACGGGCAGTACTAATTTAAGTAGGCTGGTATATGAAGATGCCACGTTTAAGCTCCTTTATTCATTGTATTGGTTTATTAGACAACAGTCCATACCGAACCACTTGGAACCGTTACAACAGCACCGCTAGAAATCGTTACTGGCCCACCACTGATAGCGTTGTTACCTGTATTTACGGTAGAACTTGTACTAACAGTCGCAGCATTTTCAATATACCCTTCGCCACCTATGACCGCCCGTTTAGCAGGGTAGTCACACCAAACATCTTTTGTACCGGCACTGAAGTTAACTAAAGCGCCTGCGTTACTAGAAGCCAGCACCGTATCCCTGCTCAGGGACGGAGTTGCCGAAGTGTATGTACCGATACCAACTTCCCATTCTGTGCCAGTCTGACCTGCAATCGTATAGTACGTTACATTGGTATTACCTATAGCAGAAAAAGATTGAAAGCCTGTAGCTGCGCCAAGAAGCGTCACTGCTCCAGTGCTAGTAGTGGTGGTAGTCTCCTTTACTCGGTCTGCTAATACAAATGCCATATTTATCCTTTAAGCGACCAACGCCCAAGTTGTACCCTGAGAATTATCAACATTATCCCATGTTGTGGACTGATTGTCATTCACCAATACCCATGTAGAGCTTTGAGCATCGTTGATGATTTGCCAATTTGGGCCACCCCTAGTCGGTGCATGTCCAACCAAAGTCAAAACCCCACATGGTGGCGTAATAAATGTACCGCTAGACACACTTGGGGCTGCCCCAACCAAGGATAGCGCAACTCCATCAGGTTGTACTGCGCTAGTCTGAGCAACAGACGGGGCATAGCCTGTTATGTTTACAGCCCCCACTGATGGGGTAATTGAAGCCGCAGTTATTACATTTGGTTGTACACCTGCAACTGAAACTGCCCCACTACTTGGCGTTACGAAGGAATCTTGTCTAACCGTTGGAGCGCTATATGCTAGGGTCAAATTACCCGTGCTCGGTGTGATTAGCCTATTTTGGATCGTTGATGGGGCGTTTCCAACTAGAGTCAGTGTCGCCGCAGCGGGAGTCATCACCTTGCCCGTGACAACAACAACAGGCACAGAGCCGATTATTTCTGCACCGCCGCTAGGTGTGAGGACTGTCCCAGTAACAGCCAACGGAGCCGCCCCAGCGATAGTTAAATTTTGTACCGCAGGGGTGATAACTTTGGCGCTAACAACAGATGGTGCTACGCCAGTAAGGGTTAGTGTCCCCACGCTTGGCGTGATAAATGTTTCTCTAAGAAGAGAAGGCGCAATACCTGTAATAGCCGCTGACCCAACAGTCGGCGTAATGATCGTCTGTCTTAGTAACGATGGGGCAACTCCCGTAGCCGTTAACGACCCAACAGTTGGTGTAATGACTTTGGCACTAACAACAGACGGCGCTATGCCTGCAAGTGTCAGTGAGCCAACACTAGGCGTAATGATCGTCTCTCTTATTAGCGACGGTGCTGTGCCTGTAACAGTCAACGCTCCAACGGACGGAGTAATGATTGTCTGTCTAAGCAGTGAAGGAGCCACCCCTGTAAGGGTTAACGAGCCAACGCTAGGCGTAATAATTGTTTGTCTTAATAGAGAGGGCGCTATACCTGTAAGAGTCGCTGAACCAACGCTTGGTGTAATTATTGTTTCTCTTATTAGCGATGGGGTGGCACCTGTAACAGTCAAAGAACCAACGCTTGGGGTGATTATTGTCCCCCTAACAACAGTCGGTGCTACACCAGTAAGAGTCAGAGAACCTACAGATGGCGTTATGACTGGCCCTACAACAGCAGTTGGGGCTACACCTGTAAGTGTTAAAGAACCAACGCTAGGGGTAATTATTGTCCCTCTAACAACCGTAGGTGCAACACCCGCAAGTGTCAGCGAGCCTACAGCGGGCGTGATTATTGACCCACTAAGAACAGTTGGGGCTACGCCCGTAACCGTCAGCGAACCTACGCTTGGCGTAATTATTGTCTGTCTTAGTAGAGAAGGCGCTACGCCCGCAATAGTTACCGAACCTACGCTTGGCGTAATTATTGTTTGCGTTAGTAAAGAAGGCGCTATTCCAGTAACAGTTATCGCGCCTACGCTTGGCGTAATGATTGTCTGTCTTAATAGAGAGGGCGCAACGCCTGCAAGAGTTAACGCCCCTACGCTTGGCGTGATGATTGTCTGGTTTAGTAAAGAGGGTGCTACACCCGCAAGTGTTAACGCCCCAACGGATGGCGTAATGATCGTCTGACGTATAAGTGAAGGCGCTACACCAGCAAGTGTTAATGCCCCCACAGAAGGGGTAAGTATTGTCTCTCTGATTAACGAGGGCGCTGCCCCAGTAATAGTTAACGCCCCTACAGCGGGCGTAATTATTGTTTCTCTGATTAACGAGGGTGCTACCCCAGTAAGCGTTAATGAGCCTACTAAAGGCGTTATGTTGGTATTTGCAACCGAAGCACCACTAAGCCCCGAAAACGGTGCGCTTGAGAACGGTGCTTGTGAAAACATAGTTACCTCTCAATGCCCAACAGGGGGAAGGACAAACGCCGTTCCCCCAAGTCTACGAGCATTACCTTATTAGGTTAAGGTAAATATGCCAGTAGCGGCTGGGAGGATAGTTAACGTGTTTGGCGAAGTAACTGTGAACTGGACGGTAGACAACGCACACCAGCACAATAATTTACCAGCGCCAGCGCCGGTAGAGTTACGGAGAATCGCGTAACGTACGTTAGTTAGAGAAGCGCCAGATGCTGTGAAGGTCAAGCCAATAGTAGACATCGTGAACTTCATCTGTTTTGCAGATGCGCCAACAGTCCACTGTGCCGTTGCAGGGACAAGGTTACGTCCTCCAGCAACATAACCACCAGTAGCAGAAATCTCCGCCGTAATTTGCGCGTATGTGCTAATCGTAAATGTTGAGGCATTGCTCGATGTACGAGCTAACACCATCTTCACTACACCCGCACCAAGCGTAATTGTCCCGTTACCAATGTATCTCTTGGCGTAGTTGTAAAGTTGCCATGCACTTGCAGCCATGTTAAATCTCCTTAATGTCAGCGTATGATGCGCCAGTTTCTAAAATATGGCGGAGAAGCCCACCATACACTTCCAACTCAATCTCATCGCCTAACATTCGGATTAGGTCGATAAATTCTTGTGCTTGCGAAATCATCCAAGGGTTGCAGTAGAAAATCTTTCCGCCCACATTTACTGGGGCGACTAGTTGTCCGTCATTTTCCTCTTGTTCATAAGCATGGTGTTTGCCATCTTCTAAACATGAATCGCATCCAAATAGGTGAAATCGCTTGAACCCTAGCATTCTAAACAAAGGGATCGCTCTAAGCAATACCGTAGAGCCGCCCGGAATGGGATACCACTTATCGTATTGTTCCGCAAGAATGTTGTTAACCATCTCAGCACTTGTGTGCCAAATGTAAGTACGTTCTTTTGGTAACTTCTCAAATACAGATGGGTCACATTGGGATGCAATGAAATACTTGCAGTCATCAACAACATTCTCAACAAACCGCTTGTTGAAGTCCCTACCATCTACCATCACAAAAGCAGAGGGTGTAACGCCGTTATCCAAGCAATATTGGTAAGCATTGTTAATTGCAACTAACTTAACACCGCTTGCACGAAGTTCTTTAATCTTGTCCATGTTTGCAGCAAGAGAAGGCCCACCGCCCACAATCATCACTTCAACATCATTTGTTGGGTAGGGTTGTACTTGTTGAAAACCTAGAGAAATGTTGTGTTTGACATTCGCTTTAACTTTTTCATCGTCTAAGTTGATGACGCCAATATCTACAATATCAGCACCAGAAGCCCATGCTGTTACATAAAACAAGCAGTAGCCATCACGCTCCTCAGACCAATGAATGATGCACTTGCGGTCATTAAACTTCTGCAGCCACCAAGAATAGGGTTGTACGGTTAGATGCAGCTTATGCCCAACCAACTTACCCATGATGTCGTCTTCTGTAGCAATCTGGAAGAATACGTGCTGACAAGCGGCTAAACAGTTATCTAGTACGCGGTCTACATGATGTGGGCGGATATGCTCCATAACATCTGTGCAGAACCCATAGGCGGCGGATACTGGTAATGGCTGGCTTAAATCTGCTTCCACAAAACGCATAGCGTGGCTTTGTGTTTCAAGCATTGGAACAATATCTTCATCTAAGCAGTTATCAGCAAAGTCAACCATAGTGACATTCATGCCACCAAAGAACGCTAAATTCAATGCTCCGCGTCCTGTACCGCAACCAAGGTCGATAACTGACGCGCCTTTTGGAGGCTTAGCTTGTGCTAAAAACTCTTGGGCAATCTGCTCTCCGGGGGCTACAACTCTGTATTCTGGGCGACTCCACATCATCTTGTATAAATCTTTTTCTAACGGGCGATCGTTAGTGATTTTTACTTCTGGTGGGTCAGAAAGAACAGAGGAGAAGAAAGTCATGCGTTCCCTTTTAAGAAATACGAATAATCGCAGATGTATCAGTGACTGCTGGGAATTGTACGGTAAATGTGGCTGTAGAAGTCTTATCTGCGCCAAAATCTAACACACAAACTGCTCCGTTAGCACCGGTTTTATAAATCAAAGCGCCCCTTGCGGTGATGGCTCCAGACCATGAGGCGTTACTGAACGATATGTACGCCGTGGCACTACCTGTTTGGTTGCCTGTAGTTGGGGCCTGCGATATGGTTAAAAGGTTTCCACCCGCTGTATAGCCTGTAGCAGATACTTCGCCCGTAGTTGTATACGCAGTTGTGTTGGCATCCAACGAAGCCGCATTTGTATACAAGGCTATGTAGTAAGTGCCGGACGTAAAGTTAAACGAGCCATTCATCAAACCCGTCTTGAACGTATTGCATGTCCAGTTTCCTGTGAAAGCCATCAGGTCACCGCCTGTCTATATTGACCAGAACGATACGCATCCTGACGCTCCATACCGTCGCCAAGGCGTTTAGCCAAACCTAATGCTTCCTTGTACTTACCATCATAGAGAGCCATCATGTCTTGCTCGCCCTTCATGTACGTGTACGCTTCAACTAGTGAGCCATAGAGTAAGACACTATCAAAGTTATCCCCTAGCCAAGTCTGCCCTGTGCTGTTGGAAACTGAATATACCGTACCAGTAAAAGTAGTGCCTGTGCCGCCAATGTTTGTTACAGACGCGCTTATAGTATCGCCAACCACATAGGATGAGCCACCCTGTGTAATGGTTACAGTCGATACATAACCACCAGCCACTAAAATAGTGGCTAACGCACCGCTACCAGAACCACCAGTCAACGGCACGTCGTAATAAGTTCCAGCCGTCAGACTACCCCCCGGGGTTACAAGCGACACCAAGGTAATCACACCTTGAACAATGGTTGCTGGATAGTAGTAATAGTGTAGTTCTACGCTATACGCGGCACTTGGAGTCGGCCCAATAATGAAAGACAACTCGTTAGTGATTGCGCCCCCACTAATAGTTGGGCCAAACAATCCGTAGTACTTAGGAGCACCTACATCAGTTGGGCTAGGGTATGCCTGACGTATGAAGTTTACGTCTTTGTTAAGCAGGTATTCGTAGGCTCCATCTGCATCAATCACTGCCAATGAGTAGGTAGCTAGATAGTCGTCTGGGGCTGACAAATATGGGCTTGCGGAAGTCAAAGTACCTGTTACGTTTTTGCGTAACGATGGAAACTGCACCGTGTTGTAAATGCGCTGCTCTGCCTGCGTAATGAACGTATTCATATCCGCAAGGTTAAAAGTATTCTCCGTGTAATCGGAGATCGCAGTTACAAGCTGGCTGTAGTTCATCCCATTGGCCCTCTAGCCATCACGCCTTTAGTTGCTGCGCCAGTACCACGGATTTTGATGCCGTCGGTCTTGATAGGCTTGTAGTTACCTTTGCTAATACCGCCAACAGATGGGTTCATCTCTGTCATGCAGTTAGCACCAGTAGTAGTTGGAACTTGGTTAGACACCGAGCCGCTACTCATAGTGTGTGGTTGGGCATAGACGCTGGCAGAACCAACTTCCTTGCCGCCTTGTTTCATGCTGAATTTAGCCATATTAGCCTCCGCGTGAAGCGCCACGTTGGTTCACGACCTTAGCCATGCCACGTCCGTATTGCTTCATCATTTCATTAGTCTTGCCACCTTTAGCTAACTTCAAAGTAGTACCTTTACCGCCTTTGTGTTCTTGCATGTCGTGTTGTTTAAAGGCTTTTTTAATCATCGCCTTGTCTTGCTTCACGTCCATTTTCATGTCTTCTTTGCTGTCGTTTTTTGCCATTTTTAGCTCCTAAGTTACGCTAATCGTTACTGTACCAATACTAACCGTTAATGCCAAGTTATTCGGGGTCAACGCTGCATCAAAAAATGATGATCCACCTACTGGATTCCACCCCCATTCAAAGATTCTGCTACCGCCTTCTGGATATCCAGCACCATTTTCACTGGTGGTATCCGTCAAATTAATATGCAATCCACTTGTTCCAGACACTTGATAACTCGTATCGGGTCTTGGTTCCCTAACCGCTTGTGGGTCATTTACAGGGTACAAACCAAGAGACAACTGTGGTTGGTCTGGGTCCCAACAAGTTGGGCAAACTTTGATCTTAAAGGGTTTCGTCTTAACAATTTGTGTACGTAACTCCTTAAGCATGTAGCGCTGCGAGCACCTATCACACTCGGCGATTGCATGTTTACCTGATGCGTACTTACTAGGCATTTCTTACCTCATGAACGACATACGAGGCACGTAACGATCTGCTGCTTTCTCCCTGTCTTCCTGAGCGGCGAGGTCAAATTGCTGTTCGTAATCGGCTTTTAACATGCCAATCCTTGTTGGGTCTATTTTTGGCAGCTTCATACTGAGGTTGTATGCCAACCCTGCAACCATGCAAGTAATGAAACGAAACGGAATATCTTGTGTAGTTACACCGCTGCCAGCATCTTGCATACGGCGCATGCGGTAGTAAACAAAGGTGTATTGCTCCCCGGGGGAACTCGGTGTGGGCCAGACATTAACACAAGGCAAGTTGTTTACATACACACTATCGCCCGCTGAATGGCTTGCTGCAGTTGTGTTGTTCTGTCCACGCCAAGCGTTCACAATCTGGTTACCCACAATGTTCTGGTACCCAATAGTCTCGGTAACATTGGATGTAGTTATATTTATAAAGCCTTGTGTAGGCAATGTAGCAACGCTAGTTAATGTGATAGTAGTGTCTGTCGCGGATATGGGGTATCCCGTAGCAAGTGTAGTGTTAGCTACAGTAGCCACGCTACCTGTTTGGCGGTTAACGAAAACTTGAATCGGCCTGCCTGTAGCGTTTTTGTTCGGTATAGTGATATAGGTACTTTCACTAATACGGCTAATATTTATATCAATCTGGTTAGACTGCTGTCCATTATTCTGACGAATAACAGTATCAAGCAGGTCAATCGTATCAACTGGAATAGGGTAGATGGCTTGGCCTGTATTCATAACAAACTGCCCTTGCTCTACCGTCCAAAGGTTAATGCCCCGATTAGCCCACTCAATCGTCAACAAGTTAACAGAACGTCTAGCGGTTCTGAAATCGTAGCCAGTACGTAGTTCTTGTCCGCAACGCTCGAAGGCTTCCTCCACGAGGTCGCCCATGTCTAAATTGAAAGTGGTCAAACCGGAGGTGGACATTATCTAAATCCTGCTGTTTTCTTTGCTATATTTTTTGGCTGGGCTACGAATTGCTTCCCGGCTTTTTTGCCAGCACGCTTCGCACGTGTTGTAGCAGCGTACTCAGCAGGGCTGAGACTTTTGATAGCAGCTTCTGGAAGGTAGCGCTCACCTGTTTTACTAGACGGTTTTCCACTTTTGGTTCTCCATTTTTGGTCACCCCAGTTTTTTAAAGACTGTTGTGGCGCTTTCAATCTCTGTAACCCCCGCCCGACGCCTTGTACTTCTTGGCTACAAGTTGGCTTTTGCGGGCTGACCATTGTCCTGCACCGGTGCCTTGAGTTGCTGCAGCTTTTACTTGCGACACAATCTTCTTACGAAGGCTTGGTTTTGTGTAGTTACCAGCGGCATTGACCTTGCCTCCCTCAGCGTACTGAGTGAAGTCAGTATCGTCACGGCGTGCTTTTTTCACACCTTTAGGCATCTTGCTAGGGGCTATATCGCCCATGCCACGTGAGGCTCTCATTTTTTAGCACATCTTTCCACGAGTTTTACCTCGTTGAGCAATACCATCAGCACGAGAAGAAGCGGTGCCACCCTTCTTCATACCCATATCACGACTAGCTGCTCTAGAGGCTTTATCGGCCTGCTCCAGCATCTTCATTTCACGAGCATCATCACGAGCACGGTCAGTAGCAGTTTTCTCAACCCCACGTGTTTCGCGTTTTATCTCGTCAGCGGCTTCGCTTTCTTCTTGCTGTCTGGCTTTTGTTCCTTTGTAGTCCGCATAGCCAGCAGCACCAGCACCGACTAACATTGCTGGTCCCGCGTATCCTTCAACTGCGCGGCTAAGCCTACCGCTACCACCGGAACCAGACTTACCACCCTCAAGGATGGCGTTATGTCGGTATTTATCTGCTGGATTCGTTGCCATAAGGCCTCCTTAACACTTACCGCCGTTAGCCATTTTAATTTGCTTAGCTTTGGTCTTGCCTTTTGAAACAATACCATCAGCAGACTTGTGACCAGCAGATAAGCCGCCAGAAGCCATTTTTTTAGCTGTGCCGCCTTTTCTCATTGGCATTTCTGCTTTGGCTCCAGCTTTTTTCTTAGCTATCATTGCCATAAATCCGGGGTTCATTTTGCCTGCCATATCACCACCTCTTTTAAAAGTTTTGCCTTCATCGGCGTTGTTGAAATCCTTGCCCACAGACTGCGGGACTCCTACTTTCTTAGCGAACGACGGCGAGTGCGCTATCGCAGCCATGAAATTGCGCTGTTTCTTACTCGTTGACGGCATTCTTACGCACCAACTTTTGCACCGTTTCGGTCTCATATATGCGGATACCCATCCACACAATACCCAAAAGGCTACCAACTAGCGTGGCTACTGGAGTCATCCAGCCCATAACACCAGACAACGTGACTGTTAGAGCCGCGCCGTCTGCAAGAGTTTTAACTTCTGAATTCATACCATTCTTCCCTTGGTTTTACCTCGCTGGGCTATGCCGTCTGCACGGCTGGAAGCGGAAACTTTACCGCCCTTTTTATACTCTTCTTGTTTGTTCCCAAAAAGTTTTGGTTTTGCTGGAGGAAGTCCCCCACTAGTTTTGCCAAATGAATTTTCGTCTACACTTATATCTAGCGTTTCTACGGGTTCTTTTTCCATGCCAACAGCATTACGAACAATATTTCTATTGTTTTTCTTCCATGTGGAAACATTGCCTTTTGTTCTTTCGGTTTGATTTGACATTGCCCTATCAAATTCTCTTGGCGATTCTTCTCTAACGTCATTTATATCTTTTTTGGCTTTTTCTGCATAAGACTTTGCCAGCATACCAGCAATTTTTCGTCCGGGCAGGACGTTATCAAGACCTTGATTTACGGTATCAATTAATTCTTTAACTGCCATATCAGCACATCCTTCCCTTGGTCTTGCCCTTCTGGGCCATACCGTCGGCTGCTGTTACATATCCACCATCTGCGCAGTTCCAAGCCCGTAGGCTTTTGTTAATTCTAGAGTTCGGGTCTTTCGCTGTTTTTTCGGATGTCAACTTCTTTTTCATGCCGGTCATTCTGGCGCAAAAAGAGTCTTTCCTTGAGCCGCCTTCTGGTTGCGGTGGTTTCAAGTTCATCCCTTGCTTTTTCGCGGAGGCTCGCCCCTTGGCGTTTAAGCCCCCATTCGGATTCTTGCCTTCTGCTCTCTGCCATGCTGGTGATTTAGCCATTTACGACTTTCAAGCGGGATTCCCGAATGCCTTTTAGCAACGGGACAACAACCTCCTCGCGGAAGTTATTGGTGAATGTTTCGCTACCAATGTGGGGCAAGCTGATGTCTACATCAATGTAGACCTTGAAGCCCATCGCAGTAGCCCTATCGCAGAACAAATAGTCCTCGCCTACGTACCGGTCGCCCACAATATCAAAGTCAAATATGGCAGAGACCTTATTGCCCGTTACATTGTTTGTGTACGACCACTCTGGATGCGCCGCAATCATTTGCTCAATGACGTAGCGACGTATAAGCATAAACCCTGTACCTACGCGCTTGACGCGCATGAGAGAACCATCAAACTCCAAGTCCTCGTTATCGTCCCAATACAGGTCCGTAAAGAACTTTTTGTCTCTAGCCCTACGTGGGTATGCCCCAGCAGAAATATCCTTGTCCCCACCCTGCGCAAGCAGTCTGAGGATATCGTCTGGCGTAGCAACTACGTCAGCATCTATAAAAAGCAAGTCTGTGCAGTCGGTCTTCAAAAACTCTGCTACTAGCGAGTTACGCGCCATCGTGATGATGGAACAGTTCGATATATCAGATAGCGTGACAGCAACGCCTAACCGCATAGCTTCTGGCATCAACTGAGCCAGAGCATACGCAGTCTTAACATTGATCTTACCGTCGTAGCAAGGGATGCCGATAAACAGCTTACGCCCTGCCAGAACTGCTTTTTTAGACTCAGCCATAGAACACCGTAACACCGTTTTGATTTGTGCCAGCCGTACCAAGTTGGCAATAAATTCCAGTGTTAACTTTTATGCCTTCGCCGGGAATTAAAACGCTTGTAGTTGCCGCTTGACCAGAAGTTGTTGTTGCCGCTGTATCCAAAGAGAATATCCAACGTCCACCAGCCACACTCTGAGTTCCACCAGTGCCGGACGTAATTGTTCCAGAGTTGATGTCAGTTATTGTGTAGGTGCTAGAAGTTAAAACAGTAACCGTGTAGTTACCATTTGTAGCGTAACCACCAGTACCAGAACTAAAAGTTAAACCAATAACATCCCCAGTATTTAAACCATGCGATGCTAAAGTAACTGTTACAACTGCTGCTGTACGGGTGTACGAAGTAATTGCAGTAACAGCGCTAACAGTATCCCAAATGTTTATCGTGCCAGCAGAAGTTCCGCTGGTATAAATAAGACCTTTAAGACGGTTTGCGCCACTAACCGCTATGCCTGTTGCATTTAAATGCGCGGCTTTTACGTCTGTTTGCATCATATTAATCTCCTTGTTCAAAAATAGGGGCCGAAGCCCCTGAGATTAATTAAGCTTGGCTTGGGTTAGCAGAGCCGTCAGTATCACGTACAACGTATTCAACGGTAACCACAATAGAACCAGCCGTTGCATCAGCCGTAGCCGCTGTAAACGTGCCATAGATGATTGCGTCAGTTGTTCCTACGTTGTTAGTCTTAGCAGCTTGCGTTGCAGCGGCAATAGTCGCAGGTGAAGTCTGAACAGCAGAAGTTCCACTATTAACAGAAGTCATGTAGAAGTTAGAAGTTCCAGCATTTCCAATAACAACGCCGCAGTTTGATGCGCCTGTCAGGGCAACAATAACTTCGATATCAAAACGTAAAATCTTTGCGCCAGCAGGCAGAGTAAACATCTGTACTGCGGTGGGAGATGCCAAAATAGTGGCTGTGGCTGCGGTGTACGACTGAGAAACAATCGTTGCGCCCATATTGCGAATGGTGCCAGCAGTAGTGCCAGTTGTGTTTTTAACAGTGCCCAATAACCAAGGGCCTAGGTGAGTTGCGAATCCCATGAGGATCTCCTATACATGCGTTGTGGTATATCAATCTGCATGAGGTCAGCCGAGCCTGTTTGATACACCGATGGATCTCGGTTGGTGCAATATACACCAAAAGAAAAGGGAGCACAAGGCTCCCTTCCCAATTTCCTATTAAGCGCCGGGTGAACCGTACATACCTAAAGGATCAGACCAGCCGAAGCTATAACGCTCGCGGGACTTGTAACGGACGTTGCCGGTGTCGAAGTCGCCATCCATGCTGTTACTCAAAGGAGTACGCACAAAGTGCTTCATACCGTTAGGCACGTCAGTTGTCAAGTACCAGCCATTTGCGTCGGTCAAGAAGTGGTTAACGGTGTAACCTTCTGGAATCGAACCGTTGTTCTTCAACGCGTTGATATCGTTGTCAGTAGTACCAACACGGAGGTTAGTCTCTAACAAACGGGTAGCAACGAACATCAAAGCTGGGGGAACGATCAGCTTCTTAGGCTTAGCAGCGATCAACAGACCACGCTCATCAGTCCAAGCTGCGATCTGAATAACTGCGTTTTCCAACGAAGTTTCGTTCAAGTCAGCATTGGTAGAAGGCTTGTTGCTGTTAGTACCACCAGAGATCAGGGGGTGAGCAGTGCTGAACAAAACAACGCCGTCGCCACCGTTATAGCCGGAGGTGAAACCATTGTTGATAACAGCAGCAGCTTTAACCTGCTTGGTGTATGCCATAGCACGAGCCAAACCTTTGGTGTAACGAGCAGACAAGCTGTCATACAAGTTGTCTTCGATGGCCTCTTCGGTCAGCGAGAAACCCAAAGCGATGGTTTCGTGGTTGTAGCGAGCAGTCCATGCTTCTTGTGCATTGTCATAAGCGATGGCAGAACCCTCGTTTTTGACAGGAGCAGCAGAGAAACCAGACAATTTAGTCTCTTCTTCAAAGCTACGCTCAGAAGTCTCTGTTTCATAAATCTCTTTATGCTCTTCGCCATAGCGTGCATACTCAAGACCAAACAAAGCGTTAAGACCGGGAAGGAGTTCCTTCAGTAGTTGTGCGCGTGAAATTGCCATGTCTTACTCCTTAAATACCAGTGGTACTTGTATATTGGTGCAAGTTGAACTTGACCAAAAACTCGTAATAGGTCGTGGTAGACACACCGGCAGGGCCAGTAGCGGTATCAGGCACAACATCAATTACACGAATAGGTAATGTATTAGTAGTAGCGGCGGAAGTTCCGTCAATACCATAGTACGAATCGCCTGTGATTGTAGAGCCAGTAGCAACGGAAAGAGCCACGTTAGCACCAACAATCGCGCGGGTAAACGGATTGGGGACTGTGGTTTGACCGTTGGTAGCAACTACACGGAAGATCGCGTTAGGATCATCCACAACATAGGCAAAAGCCATGTTGCCTGCGACTGATGCAGCGGCTGGGTAGTACTGACCTTGAACAGTTTGACCGTTCGAGTTCACATACTGACATCCAACCAACACACCTACGTTAGTGCCCGAATCAGTAGCACTACCAGCAACAATATAGCCGCTAGTATCAACTTTAACAGTGTCACCATTCAAAATTGCGGTAGCGTAAGCTGGCGCAACAGGGATTTGACGGATCGCTCCGGCGTATGGAAGACCATCCAGTCGGTTGACTGGTTTTAGTCCATACGTCTTGTCGACGGTGGGATAAGCCATTTAAGACTCCTTTAAGTTTTTAAGAACCTTTACCAAAGCTAGTCGAAGATTTACTCTCTTTAAAGAGTGGCATCCTCGCATCACTTTGACGCATTAAGTTGTTATCTACCGCTTGAGTCTGAGCATCTGTCTGCTTTTGAACGTATTCGCTCCGTTGCGTAATGAACTCAGAAGGTGTCTTGCAGAGTAACAACCCACCAATCTCAATATTGTCTTTAAAACGGCTATTGGGATCAGCTAACAGTGAGAATTTAGGCTGTTCTTCGAGCATCACAGGCTCCCAACCTTCCCTCACTTTGGAGGACAGATTACGGGGGTCTGCTTGGTTTAGCACCGAAGCACGTATCCAACGATAAGCATAACCAGCCTGTTTGTCAGGCTCAGGGAGAAGTTCGGCTGGCATCCACTGCTTGGGACGCTCACTAAATTCACGGTTATCAGCTTCACGGGTAAGTCTATTTGCAGCCATGTCAGGCCTCCATTTTCAAAAGTTCACGGACGTATTGCTCAGGGGTGAGGCCAAGTTTTTTTGCAATCGCAACTTGCGACTGACTTAACCTAACTCTCTTCGGTGCTGTCGACCGAGTTGCTGGCGCTACTACCGTAGCTGGTTTGGCTCTAGGCGCGTCTGCTTTGGGCTTTACCTCATCCACTTCAAGTGGGTCTATGTCATCCTCGAAAATTTCGGGGAATCTTTTACGCATAGTGTTGTCCAACTTTGCATAGTAATCGTCAGATCCAATCTGTATGCCTTGGTCCTTTAAGTCTTCGTGGACTCCAAGGGCCGTAGCCGTCATCACTCTGTTCTGTCCGAACCAAGGATTACGTTCTTGCCAACCCATAACTTTGTCGTCAGGTTTTGGCACAGGTTGATACTGTTGAGGCGTTTGTACCTCATATTTCTCTTCTTGTAAAGAGGGTAGCTTAAATTTTTGTGCTCTTTCCAACTCTAACTGAGCTTTTGTCAGTTGCTGCTGGGCTTCCATCATCTTGTCAGAGTCACCAGAATCGTAGGCTTCCCTGTAGTCCCGCTTGGCTTTGTCAAGGCGCATCTCAGAAGTGGAAGTCACCGCCTGTTTATAGCCTTCTTCGCCTTGGGTGAGAAGTTGTTTAATGCGCTGGTTCTCAGAATACAAGCGTTGCGCAGTGTCTATAGCCACTTGGCGCTCTCTGTCAGCAGATTCTTTAGCGCGGCGCTCGTCATTCCATACCCGCTTCATGCGGATAAGTTTGTCCTTTGCTTCCTTGCTGTACTTATCTAGATCGTCAACTTCTACCTCTAAAGCCCTGACTTTGTCTGGGTCAGAAGGGGTACGACCACGATCTTCTTCGGGTGTATCGTCTTCAATTTCTATCTGAATCTCTGTCTCTAGGGACTTTCCCTCATCGGGTTTTCCCTTATCTTCGATCTCATCGGGGAATTTAAATTCGTCTACTTGAATTTCAGCCATGTCCAGCCTCCATTAATATGTTTTACGTTTGATGCCACGGGGGTCTTGCACTACTGCTTCTACCGAGTCATCGTTAATGATGCGGAACTCACGGTCATGAATGACCAGACGAGTACCAGCGTTGGGGCGCACCAGAATAAAGTCTCCCTTTTTGCACCAAGGGCCATTAGGGAAACGCTTTTCATCCTTGTAGCAATCAGCCCCTATATCCACAACAAATAAGACTGTAGTCAACAGCTCTTCATTGCGCATAGTTTCTTCTGATTTAACTAGCCCAAGGTTACCTTCAAACTCTTTTTCAGCTTCGGGTATAGCACACAGGATTCGATAGCCTTGAGGTATGGGCAGTTGTCTTGCTTTATCCTCAGCGCTCGTCTGCATAATCGCGGAAAGGTCCACCGCTTTTAACAGGTCTAGGTTTACATCACTCATTGTCCGAGTTCTCCATTCGTTTGTTGAGGTCTTCAATGATTCCGCATGCAGCTTCAAGACCTCGTAACTGACCGCATACGTATCTATACTCTTCCATTGTTGGGACGTTTCCCCGAGCGAGTCCCTCGGTTAAATAGGTAATACGTTCTTTGTATTCCCGCAACAAATATTCAAGGTTTAAATCCATTACTCTCCTTTAGATTTTGGGTTTTCGTGTCTAAAAATCTCTAAGGCGCTGTCCTTCTTATGCAGATTCTTTTCATGATTCATTGCGGCTACAGCCTTGATCGCCTCAAAGTTGCGACTAGCCTTGCTTTCTTTCTTCTGGTTGTTGAGTTGCGCAGCAGCTTTCAAAGCATCAACTTCCAGACGCTTCTTATTCAACTGAACATCCGCCATATCTTTCATGGCTTTGCGTTGTAAATCTTGACCTTTCAACTGCAACTCTTGCTGCTGCATCTGAATGATCGGGTCTTGGGCTTGCTGTTGGGCTTGTTGCTGTGCAGCTTGACCTTGGTTCTGTATTAACAGACGTTGTGCGGCTTGTGCAAGCATTGGTGCCAACCGTGCTTCTGCCTCCGTGTCGATGTGCACCTCTTCGCCAGACTCGTCTGTCTGTGGGGGCAACGTGAAGCCAAGCTGGTTCTGAATCTCAACACGATACTGGAAGCCCAAGTGCTCGTTGATGTGAGCCATCATTGCCATCTGTATAGCCTGACCCATGGGGTTGCCCTGCATCAACTGCTGAATCTTGGGGTCCTGCATAGCCGTCATGTGCACAGTGATATGCGCTTGGTGATCTTGGTAAGCAAACGCTTTAACAGGCTTACTCATCAAGACGTTCTGGTTCTCCGACACAGGATCAGTCGGTTTCTGATCTTCTGGCATCGGGATAAGTTTTGACGCATTCTTAATACCCAACACATCCAACATCTGGCGATGCAAGAGTGGCATGTTATACATCTGCGGTGCAGACTGAGCCAACTGCAACACCGCTTGGTACTGAACAATCTTCTGCGCCATAGTTGACGCGTTCGGATCACTTACCGGTATGACGTCGACGTTATCGTAGTCAGACTTCTTAGCACGGCGTGAGCCTTCGCTTGGGTCGTAGCTGTACTCATCAGGTGTGTAGTCAGCGATGATTACCTTGAGGAGTTTTAACTCTTGCTTCAAGCTGTAGTGGATGCGAGCCTGCACAGCAGACATCACTTTTAGAGTTCTCTCGAGGATAGCCAGCGTTGTACCAACAGGTGCTTGTGCGCTCATGTCGCTCAAGTTCAAGTCAGCAGTGTTAGCAAAACGTCGACCTTCTTCGATGATCTTATCCATCAAGCCAGCCAGCACTTGGCTAGGCTCCTTGTATGGGAGCGTCATCAAGTTATCTTTTAGTGCCCCGCTCGGAACGTCCACATCTCGCCACTCACCCGGCGCAATCGGCGTATCGTCACCCTTGACTCGCAAGCCGCGTGTTTTGAATCCACCGGGAAGATTTGACAACGTACCCGCGTCGACAAGTTGGCGGATGATTGAGGTACCTGATTTGGCGTAGGCGCCAATAAGGTGAATGAGACCAAAACAATAGAAGCCAAAACCGGGGATATATCCATAATGGACAAAGTGCTGTCGCTTCTTGTGGGTGTCATCTTCTGGGTCCCAGTTTCTACGGATTGCAAGAACATTAGAGGTTCCTTTCTCTATAGTCACTACGTAAGGTAGAGCAATACCCGTGGGTTCACCGTCCTCATCCTTGTCCTCAAACCCTTCTAGGTCAAGGTCAACGTGCATCTCAAGAATCTTGTAGCGGTTATCTGTTGTGGCTCTAAAGCCCAACCGCTCAGCTATCTTCTTCTCAACTTCATCTAGTGAGCTATTCGGTTCACCTAAGTCAACGTCTCTGTAGAACCCATTAACTTGTAAGATCCTAAGCTCATTGTCTGTTTTGCGCATCACGTGAGTCACACGTGGCGAAGAGGCTAAGTCGCTCGAGCCGTATGGCACGACGATATCTTCAGCAGGAATAAACATAGCCACTTGGCGCTGCATTGATGGGTCGTAGTAGACCTTCTTGAACGCATTACCGGCAAGCCCCAAGCCCCACAACATACGCTCCATCTCTGGGCGGTACTCAGGCATCTCTTCGGTCAACTGATAGTTCATGTCATCTTGGACACGCTCAGCAGACGCTTTCTTAGCAGGTGTTTCCTTACCAACGATTATTGTCTTAACAGGACCTGCTGCTGGGAATATAGACATCATTGTCTCGGCTTGGAACTTAACAAGTGCCTCGGCTAATAGTGGGTGATACACACCGCATGCACCTTCCCAAGGTTCCGTGCGCTCTTCAATCTTCAGACCCAGCAACTCAAGACCATCAACGTAAGTCTGTATCCAGTCCTTGCGTGAGCCCACGTCATCGTCGTAGTCACCAATCAAATCACCAGCAATTTCTGCCAACTGACTATCGGGTATTAAATCAGCAAGGTTAGCATTGAAGTCCTCGGAACTTGTCTCTTCGTCATCGGGTTCAAGGATTACTTCTAGCCCGCCCATGCCAATCTTTACAGACTCGGGGTCTTCAATCTCGATCTCAATAGGTTCTTCTTGCATCGCAAGTTCATCTATACCCTGTGGGGCTGCGTAAAGTGCTTTATCTATTGCCATGTCTTATCCTTTAAGGAACGTCCGGTTAGTTTTCGGGTTGTAGTTAAACGCATCTGTGGGCTTACCTGTCTTCTTAGAAGCCCTGTCTTTAGCGCGTTGCTCTGCAGTCATCGCGTTGCGTCGTGCGCCTGCTACGGTGAATGTTTCTCCGTCGGCCTTTAAGTGCCCACGGTCTTGGAGTATAGATATAGCCTTAGCCCTGTCCCCCACTTGCGCTGCAAGTCGGTCAATCAACTGGCCCTTACCCATAAACTTTTGTGTAGTCATCAGTAATACGCTTTCTTCTTGCCCTTGAACCACTTGATGTCTTCTGGTTCGTCTGAAGGGAGCCTAATGAATCCGCCTTGTCTGAAGCGCATGAGCGCCATCACTGTGGAGTCCACCAAGTCATCATGACTCATAAATGGAAATCCTGCAATCTCCTCCACCACCTCTTCTGCCCAGCGTGCCTCGGGTACCCAGCACAGTCCTGAGCGGACTATATCTGCTACGGAGTTCAGACGCGCTAGTTTATCTCCAGAACCCCTGTGTGGGGTGTACTCCTGTACGGACATGCCTGTGCGACGCAGTTCTTGGTAAAGCGCCGTGCCTGCGGACTTCTTCTCCACGATAAACACATCTGGGTTCCACTCTTCCCACTCCTTGAACGCCAAGTCCTTTAACTCAGGGAACTCGAGACGCCTCTTAATAGAGTTGAGCAAGATGATGTTATACCTCTGCTGGTCCTTCTCTTCGTTTAAGAACACACCCCAAGTTGTTATGGCTGTGAAGTCAGCACGGGTATGGGTTTCCGCTGCAGCGTCCAGACTCATGATTATGTACTCACACGAGGGAGGGTCTTCCTTCTTCCACACGTTCCACCAATCCCGCTTGACGACTGACGCCTCCTCGGACGTGGGGTTCTGCTGATACTGGGCGTTCCACTGGAACACAGGCATAGATGCCTTAGTTCTACGCAGCATCTCCAAGGTGTACTGCTCGGGCCAGAGTGCCCGCTCTTCCTTGGTGTTCTCGTTAAATATAGCTGGGAACTCGATGACGTCGTACTGATCGGCCTCCTCGTTCTGCACCATGTCTCGGATGACCCGACCTGACAAGTCATCTTGGTGCCACCTTGTTTGCACGATAGCTACCCGACCACCCGGCATCAGACGCGTTCGCGCTCCGTAGGTGAACCACTCGTAGGCTTTTTCGAAGACGTCGAAGTTTCCGTTGATGATGTCTTGCTCGTTATGTGGGTCATCCACCAAGAGTAAATCAGCTCCCCGACCAGCCAGAGCGGAACCAACACCACAAGCAAAATACTCACCGCCAACATTAGTATTCCACCTACCAGCTGACTTGTTATCAGCAGCAAGGGTGACGGTGGGGAAGATTTGTTTGTATGCCGGTACATCTATTAGATTCCTTACTTTACGACCAAAATCCACAGCCAAATCTGTGGTGTGGGACACCATAAGCACCTTTTTATCAGGGTATTTACCTAGAAACCACGCTGGAAAATAGATAGAAACAAGCTGGCTTTTACCGTGTCTAGGGGGGATATTGACGCAAATCCGGTCCTTTTTACCCTCTGCAATAGCCATTAGCTGGTCTGCAAGCTGTCTGTGGTGCTTACCAACCTTGTAGTCTGCCTGCATTTTCTTACAAAACTCTATCAAATCATCCCTACAAGCACGTGCCGAGCGCCTATTCTCGAACTCATCGAGCACCATCTCTATCTCAGTGGCGTCAGTTTCCTCAAAAGCATCCAGATTCTGAGCTAAAAAGTCCAGTTCTGTGTCTGTCAGTGACGATAAGGGGTCACTCGCCGTCGATAGCATCAGTTTGAGGGGTATCTAGCCCCAGTTCTTTGTCCAAATCCACCGTTTCGCCGTTTACTTCGACAAGTTTGGCGTCTTCTATGTCCTTTGGGTGCATCAATCTGTGTATCTTTGAGCGAATACTGTTGACAAGGTCTTCTGTAGAGCGGTGATTGACAGTAACTTCTGACTTTTCGGTAAAAAGACCCACGTCCGTGATCTTCCCCAACAGTTCTAGTGCACGTATCCTGATCTTGGCGTCCTCATTCTGGGACTCTATTAGTAGTTTGTTAGTTACCAGCAGTCTAATCTGTAAGGCGTTGTCCACCACACGCACGGAATACTCATCGAGGATGCTCTTGACTTCTTTATATGTGGCAGGTGTGTACTTGGCAGACTGTTTGACGAGAGCCTTGTTAGCTTTCTCTTCGTTTTCTGCAAGTTGGTATACGGCTTGCTCAGCAGTAAGTCGTTCCTCCTCCGTCGGCTCTAAATCTAAGCCTAAGAGTTCTGCGCTGCTGCAAGCAGCAAGTGCTTTTTCCCTAAAGTTAGCAAACACGGAATAGTCTTCCGGGAAAGGTATTGCTAAATCAGGTTCAATTTGTAGTTGCATCTTGTCTCATGTCCAGACTGGGATGCGTGAAATATATCACAAAAAATTTTTTTGCCTAGGTACTTAAAAAACATGACGGGGGGTGTTCCTATATTTAGTACCCGCCGAGACGTACCTATTTATAACTATACCTTAACATGTTTTTTATATTGTACGCTTATCGCTTGTAGCTGCACGTTGCAGAACAATGTATGTTTTGATGGCTTTTAGTGCCGAATTTTAAAGCTAGGGTAAACCCTGTATGGATTTGAAAAACTAGCTCTGAATTTGAAAATTTGGGCTTTGAGTGTGGAAAATAGCAAACCTATGCGGCGGGATGGAACCAGACGCCAAAAGCGGGGGGTGGGGTCGCGCTATGCGCTGAAATCGTTTTCGCCCTATGTAGTCCGCGACTACACAAAAAGCCTATCAAATACTATTTAATTCTATTATCCCTTGACTTACCCTAGTAACTTGAGACATAATAGAGTCACTCGGTAGGGAATAGGTTCTTATCGGGTTTAACTTTCTTTTAAGGAAAACGCTATGACTAAGTCAACAGCCGTTGCGCAGGCAACTAAAACACTGACCGGCGCAACTACTAAGGCAACTGCCTTTGTTTTGTCTACCAAGACTTTCGAGTTAACTACTCTGACAGTTAAGGGTGACTATGTGCAAGAGGCTAAGTGGAAAAAACTCGCTGACTGCTACCATGCTGACGGCATTACAACTGCTATGCTTGAGTTACCCCCAAAAGGCGAGACAAGCAAGTACGCAGACTTGCACGCGCAGATTAAATCTGCCATTGTGTTATCTTTCGAGAAAGACACTCAGACACTATTACAAAAAGAGTCCAAGACTCTTGGCGAGATAATGCAGGGTGTTAAGGCACATTGGACTCGTCAAATCGGTTCCAAGTATTCTAAGATTCAAAAACATCTTCTGAATTTTGAGAATGTAGAGAATGGCGTTGTTGCTGATAAAAAGAACGCGCCTAAAATGCCCAAGTCGAAAGAAGGTCAAGTCTGCTACTACTTAGACTTTGCAATTCGAGTAATGCAAGCCATGGAAACACCTAAGCAAGATGTTACCAAGCATATTAAGACTCTAACTATTGTGAAGTCTGATTTCACTACAGTCTAAATAGACTGCCACTAAGAGCCCCGCTTCGGCGGGGTTTTTTTTCGTCCAAAATTTCCCATTTCGTCAAAACATATTTAGGTAGTCCCCGACTACCTATTGATACCAGTGATTAGCGGTAGCGTGTAGCACAGGGTTGGTGGCTCGGTGGGCGCGGCGTGCGTTAGGTAGTTGGCTATGTAGTCGCGGACTACAAGATGTTATGTAGCCTCGGGCTACATATTGATGCCAGTGATTAGAAGAAGCGTAAAGCACAGGGTCGTTTAGTCACATGGCTAGGTGTTAACCTGTGCACAGGTTAACAGTATTTTCTGCGTTTGTCAAGTAGGGATAAACCCTACCCTATTGTTCCCCCAAAATTTGTATTGAACCTAGTAAGGAACCTGTAAGAATGTAGCATCCATGCGCTCTGTACCTTTGTTCCTAATGAACCCAGCCAAAAGTGTGTTTGGCAAACTCAGCAAAGATATTTCTGCACGAACTTCTCTAAGACCCCCTTCTACTCATTTTGGACATCACACAATATCCTAGGTTCATTATAAAAAAAGGGTACACTATATATAAATCAACAACTTACATACCTCCACTACAAGAACTAATAGGAACTAATAGGAACTAATATAATATAATAAACTTTAATAGTTTAAAGGCTTTGGAAAGCTTTGAAGAAGCGTAAAAACTTGACTTCGTGCCTGTTCTGTGCTACAATAGTATTCAGTTGGTTAGAAAAGTATCTAGAAAGTTCTAGAACACCAACTGATGTAGTCGCAAGACTACATAATTTAAGGAGAAAGACTATGAGAGTTGATATGAATAACACCGCCCGTTTCGTGTCCATTGAAGAGGTCGGCTTGGAGGAGAGTTCGCAAGATGAGCCCATGCACGGCGTCCACTACTGTGCAGATGGCAGTATCTATTCCTATGCCAACTGGTTCTACGACGGCGACGAGTCAGCGTTTGAACTGCACTAAGTAGTCTGCGACTACACAAACCCACAACAATCCCCTTAACAACTTAACAGGAAAACAACTATGAGCAAACTACACCACTACTGCCGAACATGTTCGGATGCCGTAGACCCGCGCCGTTGGGCGTTGGGTATCAAATTCTGTATGCCATGCGGTGACGAGATTGCCAAGCAACGCAAGTTCACCGTCGTGCCTATGAACAAATCAAACTACATCGCGTGCTTCGAACTCGACACACTAAAACAACTTAACCCAAAGAGGACAACATGAACGAACAACCAGACCCAATACAAGAAGCCATTGAGTCTTACTGGGGCAAGCGTTGCCCTGAGCACGAGGACGGGTGCCCCGTGTGCGAAGTGTGGAAACAGTATTACGAACTGCTAAACCCAAAGCCAACCAACATGCTAGAACGCAGACTGGGCGACGTGTTATTGGATGAAGCAGACGTCATGCGTAATTTTGGTGCAACAGCAAACTTGTAGTCGCGGACTACACAACTAAGGAGTAATCATGCAAACACAGAAAAAAGAAGTTACCACGGGTGACATTGTGTACCTCAAGGGTAAACGCTATGTAGTCACATCGTTCTTTGGACAGCGACGCAAACTGCACGACGGCGCAATCCAAGAGGTCGATTATGTCGGACTGCAGTCAGCGTGCGAGCGACGCTACAACGTCAGCGTGCCAACTTACGCATTGGAGAACTGATATGGGATACAGAAGCCAAGTAGCCTATCGAATAGGCTTCCCCGATAGAAAAATCCTAAACGAGTTCATCGCCTTGGTGATGATGAAGGGTGGACTTGAGAAAGAAGCCCTAAGCCAATGCCAAATCGAGTTACCCGACAACGGGCGGGTGGACTGCTTTATCAACTACTACGCCGGAGATGTTAAGTGGTATCCAAGCTATGCGGATGTGCAAGCACACACATGGCTATATAAGTACGCAGTAGAGCGTTTCCCGAATGATTGTGCGTATATCTTCATAAGGATAGGCGAAGACCGTGATGACATTGAGCAGGAGGACGATGGCGTGATGAATGATGTGCACGACTCCATCACTCAGGATATGTATACGGTCACAACTATAGAGATGCCATTCAGCCATGACTACACACCCATAGGTGACGCCCTAAGCATAGTGGAGGAAAGCCATGCAAAAACTTGACTCAAGTAGTAGGTTGTGGTATACTATGTCATACGGTGGTAAATCGTATGAAGCAATGTGTTTTTAACTTAACAGGAGAATCAAATGGAATCAACGATAACGCAATCAGGTAGTCCAGCGACTACATCGGCAGAACAAATGCCAAACATCTCAACACCAAGTATCAGCAGTAGCGCAATGCTTGTGGAACTGAACATATCCGTATGGACAGGACGCAAGTACGACAAGGGTGTCTCAGCCGAGATTGATGTGCAAAAGCATGCGACAACCCGTGCCGGTAACTACCACAAGAAGTTATTCGCAGACGAGCCGTTGTTCGACGCTATTGGTAAGTATGCGGGTAATGCACGGACATACCACTACTTTGGGACTATGCCTTGGTCTGACTCAGGTCTACGCTTACTCACGACAGCCATGTACTTTGATTACCACAAGAAGGTAACAGGCATGGCACAGGAGTTCGACATGTTGGTGGACAACTTCCTAGTCGAGTACGACAACATGGTGGCACGAGCACAGGGGAAACTCGGGACATTGTTCAACCATGAGGACTATCCGACGAAGGACGAGGTGCAAGCCAAGTTCAAGTTTGCGGTCAAGTATTGCCCCGTGCCTGATGTGGGCGACTGGCGTGTGGACGTGGGTAATGAAGCACAACAACAACTTAAGGAGAGTTACGCCGAGTACTACAAACAGAACCTCGAGGACGCTATGCGTGAACCATGGCAGAGAACACATGATGCCTTGAAGAGCATGAGTGAGAAGTTAGCCGGAGACAAGAAGCAGATATTCCGCGACACATTGGTAACAAATGTGAAGGATATGTGCGACTTGTTAGAGAAGTTCAACATCACAGGAGACGCCAAGATGCGACAAGCACGCATGAAGATAGAGGACGCACTACTCGGGGTAACACCTGATGCGTTGCGTGAAGATGACTACTTGCGCTTAGATACTAAGTCTAAGGTCGACGCATTACTCAAGGAGTTCACATGGTAAGAAGTTTATGGGTATGTAGTCCATCAAAAAGCGGCAATAAGTATTTCAGTTCAATTTAATCAACAGGAGAATGACTATGAAACAGACAGCAGAACAACTTTTTGCACAATCAATCGAGGAGTGTGCCGAATCCATCATGGCTACGGGTCACATCGTAACTACATTGGTACAGGGTCACATGGGTACAGGTAAGAGTTCAATCTTGAAGATGTTAGCCCAACGACTACCTAACCATGTGCCGTGCTACTTTGACTGCACGACTAAGGACTTGGGCGACTTGATGCTACCTAAGATACTAGGCGCAGATGACGACAGCCAGTATGTCAAGTTCGTACCTAACGAGGAGATGGGTATGCACCATGACAAGCCAATCATCTTAATGATTGATGAGTTCGGTAAGGCGAATCCATCCGTGAAGAACGGCATGATGCGTATTATGTTAGAGCGCACCATGAGCGCTAAGGCATTGCACAAGGACTCGATAATCTTTGCGACTACTAACCTAGGTGCAGAGGGTGTGGGTGACTTGTTACTACCTCATCACCGCAACCGTATCACGGTCATCCGTATGAAGAAGCCTAACGCTACATCATGGATAGAGGACTTTGCATTGAACGCGGGTATCCATCCATCTCTAATCATGTGGGTCAAGGAACATGGCGAGCAACTATTCCAATCGTTCGAGGACGTAGAAAAGCCCGACGACGATGTAGGTGGCAATCCGTATATCTATCATCCGCAAGCACAACGCCCCGCATTTGTCACGCCTCGTTCTTTGGAACTGGCATCTCATTGGCTGTGGGCTAAAGACAAGCTGTCTAAAAATTCGTTGAAATCCAACTTGATGGGTACGATTGGTGCTCGTGGTGGTATGGACTTGGAAGCATACATTGACTTGGTAGACCAACTGCCGAGACAAGATGAAATCAAGAC
>Ga0304730_1000618_pt1 | contig 29867 bp, 25 predicted proteins | sample M_130628_MF_Meta_FD_190474 | JGI IMG/M metagenome (GOLD analysis project Ga0304730, IMG submission 190474) | Freshwater microbial communities from Lake Montjoie, Canada to study carbon cycling - M_130628_MF_MetaG (v2) (version 2) | ecosystem: Environmental > Aquatic > Freshwater > Lake | place...
GCCCACCCTGCACACAACGCGGGGACCTAGCTCAATTGGTAGAGCACCGCCTTTGCAAGGCGGGGGTTAGGGGTTCGATTCCCCTGGTCTCCACAATTATTTATATTTATTAATTTAAATATAAATTTTTTTGGTTAATTAATAATGATAGAGAGAAGAGAAAATAAATGAACAGCGCAACCCTTCACACCAGCGCAGGCGATATTGTGATTGAACTATTTCCAAACCACGCACCAAAGACAGTGGCAAACTTTGTTGAACTTGCAACCGGGGCTAAAGAGTGGGTTGATCCAAATATTGGCGAGAAGGTTAAGACAAATCTTTATGATGGAACTATTTTTCACCGAGTAATTCCAGGTTTTATGATTCAAGGCGGAGATCCACTTGGTAGTGGCATGGGTGGACCTGGTTATAACTTTGCTGATGAGTTTCATGGAGAATTAAATTTTGATAAGCCATACCTACTTGCGATGGCAAATGCCGGGCCTAATACCAACGGCTCACAATTCTTTATTACTGTTGCTGCAACCACTTGGTTAAACCGTAAACACTCAATCTTTGGTGAGGTAAAAGATGCAGCTAGCCAAAAGGTAGTTGATGCGATTGCTGTCGCTAAGACTGGTGCTAATGACAAGCCAGTGCAAGCTATAAAGATAAATAAGGTATCTTTTAAGTAAGTTAATGCAACAAACACTTACCAAAAACTTAATCTTTTTTATCTCAGGCTGTTTTTTACTAACTCTAGTTCAGCCAAATTTGCAGGGTGATCTCGCTCTATATGGCGTTGCAGTAAATGATGGTCAGTACTACCGATTACTAACAGTTGCACTCGTTCATGGCGGTTGGGTTCACTTAATTTGCAACATGTTGGCACTCTTTTCTATCGGCACCCCAATTGAAAACTTTTACGGTAGAAACAAATACATTCTTATTCTCATCTCTTCATTAATCGCTGGTTCACTCACCTCTTATTTGTTTAACCCACTTAATACCTATGCAGTGGGTGCTTCAGGAATGATCTTCGGGCTTTTTGGCGCGCTAGCTGTTACTGGCAAACGAATGGGGGCAAACCTAAAAGAGGCGGCCACTTTGATTGCAGTAAACCTTGCTATCCCCTTTCTTATCCCAGGCATTGACTGGAAGGCCCACCTAGGCGGGCTAGTAGGCGGCTGCCTTGCCACCCTGCTGATTAAGCCTAAGAAAATCACCTGGGAATAAATACCCCGCCTAAACAGTTCCTGTAGATAGCAATCTTGAGCCCTATCGGCTCAACCTTTTGACCAAAAGGGCACTCAAGGTTGAGAATATGCTCATGAAAGAGGTGCCCCACCTCTGCAGAGCTAAACCCCAACACAGGAGGAAAGCTAGATGGCCAGAGCGGTAGGAATTGATTTAGGAACAACTAATAGCTGCGTTTCAGTATTAGAAGGCGGTGAGCCAACCGTTATTGCAAATGCAGAGGGTGCAAGAACTACACCTTCAATAGTTGCCTTTGCAAAAAATGGTGAGGTATTAGTTGGTGAGGTTGCAAAGCGACAATCTGTAACAAATGTTGAGCGAACAATACGTTCTGTTAAAAGACATATGGGAACTAATTGGACTCAAGATGTTGATGGCAAGAAGTACACACCACAAGAAATTAGCGCACGTATTTTAATGAAGCTAAAAAGAGATGCCGAAAGTTATTTGGGTGAGAGCGTATCTGATGCAGTAATTACTGTGCCAGCATACTTTAATGACGCCCAACGCCAGGCTACTAAAGAGGCTGGTGAGATTGCCGGCCTTAATGTGCTTCGAATTGTTAACGAGCCAACTGCTGCTGCGCTCGCCTACGGTTTAGATAAAGGCGATAAAGAACAAACAATTTTAGTTTTCGACCTAGGAGGCGGAACCTTTGACGTATCTTTGCTAGAAATTGGCGAAGGTGTGGTTGAGGTAAAAGCAACTAATGGTGATAACAACTTAGGTGGCGATGATTGGGATCAAGCATTAGTAGATCATTTAGTTAAAACATTTGCCGCTAAAAACGGTATTGATTTAACAAAAGATAAGATGGCTATGCAACGTGTGCGTGAAGGAGCTGAAAAAGCAAAGATCGAACTATCTTCATCTGCACAAACATCTATCAATCTGCCATACATCACAGTTGATGCTGAGAAGAATCCACTTTTCTTAGATGAGACTATTACCCGTGCGCAGTTTCAAGGGTTAACCACTGATCTATTAGAGCGATGCAAGAAGCCATTTCAATCTGTATTAAAGGATGCTGGTATTCCAATCGCAGATATTGATCACGTTGTTTTAGTTGGCGGATCTACCCGTATGCCAGCTGTAGTTGATTTAGTTAAATCATTAACCGGCGGACAAGAGCCAAATAAGGGTGTTAACCCAGATGAGGTTGTTGCAGTTGGAGCTGCCCTACAAGCAGGAGTGCTCAAAGGTGAGGTTAAAGATGTTCTATTACTTGATGTAACACCACTATCCCTTGGTATTGAAACCAAAGGTGGAGTTATGACTAAGTTAATTGAGCGAAATACCACTATCCCAACTAAGCGAAGTGAGATCTTCTCAACTGCTGATGACAATCAACCAGCAGTTCAAATTCAAGTATTCCAAGGTGAGCGCGAGATGGCTGCTTACAACAAAAAGCTTGGCATGTTTGAGCTAACTGGCCTGCCACCTGCGCCACGGGGTGTGCCACAAATTGAGGTTACATTCGATATCGATGCAAATGGAATTGTGCATGTATCTGCAAAAGATCTTGGCACTGGCAAAGAGCAACGAATGACCATCACAGGTGGTTCTGCTCTTTCAAAGGATGAGATTGAGCGAATGATGAAGGATGCTGAAGCTCATGCTGATGAAGATAAACAACGACGTGAAGAGGCAGATGTTAGAAACTCTGGTGACTCACTTGTTTATCAAACAGAGAAGTTCCTAAAAGATAATGCAGATAAATTTAATGAAGGTGAGAATGCGACCAAGAAAGGTGAACTTGAAACTGCAATTGCAGATCTTAAGAAATCACTAGAAGGTAGCGATATCTCATCAATTAAATCTGCAACCGAAAAGGTATCTGAGATCAGTCAGCAATTAGGAGCCGCACTTTATGCAGCAAATGCTGCGCAAGCATCAGCTGGGGATACACCAGCAGATGATGGCGTGCAAGATGCTGAAGTAGTTGACGAGCAGAAATAATGAGTGAAGAAAACTTAGCTGCATCAGATAAGGAGTTATCTGATGCAGTTGATGAGGCATTAAGTGAGGCAACTGTTGTAGTTGATGAGGTCACAACTCTGACTGCTGATTTACAACGCCTACAAGCTGAGTACGCAAATTATCGAAAACGAGTAGATCGTGATCGAGTTAGTACAACCGAGTTTGCCTTCACTGCGGTTTTAATGGAGTTCTTACCAGTTCTAGATGACTTAGACCGGGCAGCAGAACATGGTGAGTTAACTGGCGGCTTTAAAGCAGTTGCAGATCGTATAAATGCAATTGTGGAAAAACTTGGTCTAACTAAGTTTGCTGATGCTCCTGTGCTATTTAATCCAGAGATTCATGAAGCGCTAATGCATGAAACCTCAAAGGATGTTAGCGAACCAACTGCATCAAAGATTTTGCAAACTGGTTATAAATTTAAAGATCGAGTAATTAGACCAGCACGGGTTGCAGTAACAGACCCAGAGGCAACTGCTTAAAAGGCAGCGATTTCAATGGCAGCTAAGGATTTATATGAGAAGGATTATTACCAAATCCTAGGTGTTACAAAAGGGGCGGATAGTGCTGCGATAAAAAAGCAGTATCGCAAACTTGCCAGAGAGTTACATCCAGATAAAACAAAGGGTGATAAAAAATTAGAGGATCGCTTTAAAGCAGTCTCTGAGGCTTATGACATATTAAGTGATGATAAAAAACGGCGTGAGTATGACGATGCCAGAGAAGCTTTCAAATCAGGACGTGTTCCACCAGGGTTTAATGGTGGTGGGCAAGGATTTAATGGTGGTGATTTCAGTGATCTATTTGGTCCAGGCGGTGATATTTTTTCAACTCTCTTTGGTGGTGCACGCCAACGTCATGGCGCAGATCTACAAACTGAGGCATCAATTGGATTTAAAGAATCTATTTATGGCACTGAGTTAAATCTCCGCCTATCACCACAAGGCAGTGCTGCAACAAGTATTACCACCAGAGTTCCGGCTGGAATTAAAGATGGCGCAAAGATAAAAATTAAAGGAAGAGGAGCTCCAGGTGCAGCAGGAGCAGGGGATCTATATGTATTAGTGCATGTAACACCACATCCAATTTTTTCTCGAAAAGATGAAAACATTCATTTAACACTGCCAATTACATTTGTCGAAGCAGCACTCGGCGCCGACATCTCTGTTCCAACATTAGAAGGGGATGAAGTAACTGTACGTATTGCACCTGGAACACCATCGGGTCGAACACTTAGAGTAAAGGGACGCGGTGTTAAAAAAGGATCATCATCTGGTGATTTAATGATCACCTTAGATGTAAGAATTCCACAACGGCTAGAAGGAGCTGCAAAAAAAGCAATTGAAGATTTTGCAAAAGCAACAAATGATTTTGATCCAAGAACAGAGTTGTTTAGCAAGGCAAAATTATGAATCAAGATAATCAAATTCCAGAGGATGAATCAGTATATGTAATCTCAGTTGCATCCCAACTTTCTGGATTACACCCACAAACTCTTCGTCAATATGATCGGCTTGGATTAGTTTCACCAAATAGAACTGTTGGAAAAAACCGTAGATACTCACTTTTAGATATTGTGAAATTACGTAATGTGCAAAGGTTGGTTGGAGAGGGAATTAATCTGGCCGGTATCGCGCGGATTATGCAGTTGGAGGAAGCGGTAGCAAATATGGCACTTGAGGTAGCAAAGCTTCGAACCGAGGTTGATGCATTAATTGAGGCAAACCCACCAAAATCATTGGTAAGGCGTAGTGAACAAACTGTTGTTGTTTATCCAAAAAACTAAGAACAATTAAAGATAGGCTCACCTATATGTCAGCAAAAGATGCGTTAATGAGTGAGATATTAAAAAAAGCTGTTGTTCACGGCAAAGTAATTTTATCCTCCGGCAAAGAGGCTGATTATTACGTTGATCTAAGACGGGTAACACTAGATGCCACTGCCGCTCCACTAGTTGGAGAGGTTATGTTGGATTTAACTAAAGATTTAGATTTTGACGCAGTTGGCGGATTAACACTTGGCGCTGATCCAGTTGCAACCGCAATGATGCATGTTGCAGCACGTTCAGGAAGAAAGTTAGATTCATTTGTAGTTAGAAAAGCAGAGAAAGCACATGGATTACAGCGACGAATTGAAGGACCAGATGTGAAGGGACGAAAAGTATTAGCAGTTGAAGATACTTCAACCACTGGCGGTTCAGTTTTAACTGCAGTTGAGGCATTAAAAGAGGCGGGTGCAATTGTGGTTGCAGTTGCCGTTATTGTTGAAAGAGGAGCTGCTCCTAAAGTAAAAGATGCTGGTTTTGAATATAGAGCTGCTTACCAATTAAGTGATTTAGGTTTGTAATTAAAGTAAAGATTTATAAAGTTTTAGATAATTACTAGCCATAACATTGTCGGTAAATTCATTTTCTAAAACTAATTTACAATTTTTACCCACTTGTTCAATTACTTCACTACTTAAAGAGTTTATTTTTATCGCCATTTGATCTGCTTTACCAGAAACTAAAAATCCATTTTTATTATCGGTGACAAATTCACCAACTCCGCCAACACTACGGGCAACAGTTGCTTTGCTGTAATTAGCTGCCTCAAGCATTACTAATCCCATTCCTTCATTTTTACTTGTGAGCAAAAGCAAATCAAAGTAACCAACTGTTTCAAAGGGTTTATCTAGCCAACCAGTAAAAGTTATCGGCAATGATTTTGCAGTTACTTTTGATTGATCGAGTAACTCACCGCCACCCACCATAGTTAAATCAAACTTACCTGGCGATAACTTTTCTAACTCTTGCATTACCAAGATTGCATAATTAGGATCTTTAATATCGGTAAATCTGCCAACCCAAAGCAAATTAGTTTTGCTATTACTTTTTGGGGCTAAGAAGGTGGTTTGATTAACTGGAATTCCAAGCCGAACCACCTGCCATTTAACTTTCTTACCAATTTTTAATTTTTTAAGTGAATCCTCCGTTTCTTGCGTAATTGAGGCAGCAGCATCAGTAAATAGAGCTAAAAAGCGTTCAACTAAGGTAAAGAGAAGGATTTTATACTTTGCAAAGTAGCCATAAATTAAATGTCCATGAAATGTGTGAACTACGGGCAGTTTCCTACTGACTGATTTTGCAGCCAATCTTCCCAATACTCCACCTTTTGAGGTGTGGGTATTTACTAAATCTGGTTTTACCTGCCTTATTACCTTTCTAATTTGAAAATAGGTACGAATATCATCAAGTGGGTTTAATGATCTATGTAAGGATTTTATCTTTACTAATTTGGCATTTAACTTGTGATTATCTGTGTAATCAGCTTCATTAGATTCACAAAAACCATATGCAATTACACTTTCACAGCCTAACTTTGATATTGCATTTGTTAGATGATCTAAAAATACTGCAGGCCCACCAGTATTCATTCTGGTAATAATGTGAAGAACCTTCATACTTATTTGCGCTTTCGTTCCCGATAAAGCTCAAAAAATATTGGTAGCAGGCTAAGTAAAATAATTAAGCCGATAATAGGCAGAAGATACTTATCAACAGATCCTTCAATTTTTTCACCTAAAATATAGCCAAGAAATAAAATCCCATCTGTCCAAATTATGGCGCCTAACACATTCCAAAAAATAAACACTCGATTTGGAATATTTATAATTCCAACAATTGGATTTATTAAGGTTCTAACAAATGGAATAAACCTGGCCAAAAGCAAAGCTTTACCAACCCCATACTTTGCAAGCCACTTCTCAGTTTGCACAACTCTTGCTTGGGTAAAAAATCTTCCATCTGGTCTATCAAATAATTTTCGGCCATACTTTGCGCCAAACCACCTGCCAACTACTGACCCTGCGATGGCAGCAATTGGTGCGCCAATAAAAAGTTCAGCTGTTGGTAATTGATTACCATTTAAAAGCGCAGCACCAGTACCGGAGGCTGCAATACCGGCAATAAATAAAAGTGAGTCACCTGGGAAAGCTAAGCCAATTAGTAATCCAGTTTCAGCAAAAATAATGGCCAAAATTCCAATTAGGCCAAGATCTGTCACGATTGAATGGGCATCAAAGAGATTCATCTTGGGGTCAGGGTATCTGCCCAAGGTGTGGAAATTGAGCGTGATTTATACACGGCATACCTATTTATTTGTAAAAAGGGTTGAAGGTATGCGTAAACTCACCCGTCGTAAGTTTTGTGCTCGCAGCCGAGCCCTAGCCAAGGAGAGTTCATTGAATCTTGTCCAAGTAAGTGGAAGTAACCTCAATTACGTATATGTAATTTTAGGGATTTCTTTATTGGCACTCGCCGTCGCCTATGCACTTCGTGCCCAGGTGTTAGCGCAAGGTGTAGGAACAGCAAAGATGCAAGAGATTGCAGAGGCTGTCCAAGAGGGCGCAGCTGCTTATCTTTCTCGGCAATTTAAAACACTCTCAGTTTTCGTAGCAATTGTTTTTGTACTTTTATTTGCACTCCCTGGTGAAACTGATATCAGGGTAGGGCGTTCAATATTTTTCTTAGTTGGTGCTGGCTTTTCAGCATTAGTTGGTTACAACGGCATGTGGCTGGCGGTAAGAGCAAATGTTCGTGTGGCAGAGGCTGCACGTAAGAAGTCAGCACAAAAGGCGGTTCAGATTGCATTTCGTACCGGCGGTGTAGTTGGTATGACAACTGTTGGCCTTGGTTTACTTGGTGCATCCCTTGTTGTAATTATTTATAAAGAGGATGCCCCATCAGTATTAGAAGGTTTTGGTTTTGGTGCGGCAATGCTTGCGATGTTTATGCGAGTTGGTGGGGGTATCTTTACAAAGGCAGCCGATGTTGGCGCAGATTTAGTAGGTAAGGTTGAAAAGGGAATTCCTGAGGATGACCCAAGAAATGCGGCAACTATTGCCGATAACGTTGGCGATAACGTTGGTGATTGTGCTGGTATGGCAGCAGATCTATTTGAATCTTATGCAGTAACTCTAGTGGCTGCATTAATCCTCGGAAAAGCAGGATTTGGTGATGCCGGTCTTATCTATCCATTAATAGTTCCAGCAATTGGAATCATTACTGCAATTCTTGGTATTTTCTTAACTAAGTTGCGACCAACTGATAAGACAGCAATGAATGCAATTAATCGCTCGTTCTTTACAAGTGCGATTATTAGCGCCGTTTTAGTTGGCTTTGCAACATTTACATATCTACCAAGTTCATTAATAAACATGTCTGGGTTAACTTTGGAAGCACAATCATTTGATGTAAATCCAAGAGTTTTGGCATATGGCGCAGTATTAATTGGTATCGCACTGGCTGCAGCAATTCAAGTACTTACCGGCTTCTTTACTGAGGTTGGAAAGCGGCCTGTAAATGATGTGGCTGCATCTTCAAAGACGGGGGCAGCAACAGTAATTCTTGCTGGTATCTCAGTTGGTTTTGAATCTGCTGTTTACTCAGCGTTACTAATTGCTTCAGCAGTCTTTGGTGCATTCTTACTTGGCGGCGGATCAATTGTTTTATCACTGTTTGCAGTTGCCTTGGCTGGAACTGGCTTGTTAACAACAGTTGGCGTAATTGTTGCAATGGATACATTTGGGCCAATCTCAGATAACGCGCAAGGCATTGCTGAGATGAGTGGAGATGTTAAGGGTGAGGGCGCAAAGATTCTTACATCCCTTGATGCGGTTGGTAATACCACTAAGGCAATTACAAAGGGTATTGCTATTGCTACCGCAGTACTTGCTGCAACTGCTTTGTTTGGTGCATTTACCGATGCAATTAAGAACTCAGTATTAGAAAAAGGCTTAGTAGTTAAAGATCAAGTACCTTCACTACAAGGTGTATTAGATGTGGCAGATCCAAGAAACTTAGTTGGATTAATAATTGGCGCAGCCGTGGTCTTTATGTTTTCAGGTCTTGCAGTTAATGCGGTATCAAGGGCAGCAGGTGCTGTTGTGGTTGAAGTTCGCGCCCAATTTAAAAAGCATCCTGGAATCATGACTGGCAAGGTAAAGCCTGAGTACGGCCGGGTAGTTGATATTTGTACACGTGACTCACTTCGTGAACTTGCAACCCCAGGATTACTTGCAGTGATGGCACCAATCGCAGTTGGTTTTGGTTTAGGTGTTGGCGCCCTGGGTGCATATCTTGCTGGTGCAATTGGTACTGGCACACTTATGGCAGTGTTCTTATCTAACTCAGGTGGTGCTTGGGATAACGCAAAGAAGATGATTGAAGATGGCAAGTACGGCGGCAAAGGATCAGAGGCACACAAAGCAACTGTGGTTGGTGACACCGTTGGTGATCCATTTAAAGATACCGCTGGCCCTGCAATTAACCCATTAATTAAGGTGATGAACCTTGTTGGCTTGTTGATAACACCAGCAATTGTCGGCTTCACCTTAGATAATAATGATCAAATTAATAAGGTAATTGCATCACTTGCAACTGCTGCGATTATTTTTGCACTTGTGCGAAATCGCCGGCGAGCAACTGCAATCGTCTAACGGTTTTAACTTCCCCATTTAAAAGAAGGAAATACTTTGGGCACAAAGTTAGTAATTGTTGAGTCCCCTGCTAAGGCGCGCAAAATTGGCTCCTTTTTGGGGGATGAGTATGTGGTAGAAGCATCGATTGGCCACATTCGCGATTTACCACAGCGAGCAGCTGATATTCCTAAAGAGTTTAAAAAGTTTGCTTGGGCAAAAGAGGGTGTAAATATTGAAGAGGAGTTTGCTCCCCTTTATGTGATTAACCCAGATAAAAAAGTGAAGGTGGCAGAGTTAAAAGAGTTAATGAAGGATGCTGACGAATTAATTCTGGCAACAGATGAAGACCGCGAGGGTGAAGCAATTGCCTGGCACTTAATTGAGGTACTGCGGCCAAAGATTCCAATTCGGCGAATGGTTTTTCATGAGATTACAAAGGATGCAATTCAAAAGGCTGCTAAAGAAACCCGCGATTTAGATTATCGACTAGTAGATGCCCAGGAAACAAGACGTGTTTTAGATCGTCTTTATGGTTACCGGCTATCCCCAGTTTTGTGGAAAAAAGTTATGCCAAGAATTTCAGCAGGAAGAGTGCAATCAGTTGCAACCAGATTAATTGTTGAACGCGAACGTGAGCGGATGGCATTTATTTCATCTGGCTGGTGGGATTTAGCAGCAGCATGTGTGCCAGGTTTTAGCGCAAGATTATTATCCTTAGATGGCAAAAGAGTTGCGGCCACAAATGATTTTGATTCAAATGGTGGCATAAAAGAAAAATCTGCAACAAATATTTTATTACTTGATGAAGCATCTGCCCGTGAGCTAGTTCAATCACTTACTGGGCAATCACTAGTTGTTAAATCATTAGAGGAATCTCCCAGAACAGAACGACCAAAGCCGCCATTTACTACCTCAACAATGCAACAAGATGCAGGATCTCGTCTTGGTTGGGGCGCCCAATTAACCATGCGAATTGCACAACGTCTTTATGAAAATGGTTACATCACCTATATGCGTACTGATTCAGTAACACTTTCCTCCTCCTCGATTGCTGCTGCAAGATCATCTGCGCAAGCTTTATATGGCAAAGAGTTTGTGCCTAGTAGCCCAAGAGTTTATGAAGGAAAAACAAAAAATGCCCAAGAGGCACATGAGGCAATCCGCCCAGCTGGTGAATCATTTAGAACACCAGGTGAGCTAGCACCTGAGTTATCCCGGGATGAGTTTGCACTTTATGATTTAATTTGGAAACGCACAATTGCATCCCAAATGTCAGATGCTAAGAAACAACAGATGCGAGTTGATTTTGATGTTAAAACAAAAACTGGCAGTGATGCGATATTTCGCGCTAATGGTTCAGTACTTGTATTTGCAGGCTTCTTAGCTGCGTATGAAGATATTGTGGAAGAAAAGGCAGATGCAGAAGATACTGATCGCCGGTTACCTGCAATGAGTGTTGGTGAAAAGATTGCAGTAAGTGAGTACAGCTGTGAGGGGCATGAAACAAAGCCACCAGCAAGATATACCGAGCCAACCTTGGTTAAAAAACTAGAAGAGTTAGGTATTGGACGTCCTTCAACATTTGCATCGATTATGCAGACAATTCAAGACCGTGGTTATGTGGCAAAACGAGGACGAGCATTAGTTCCAACATTTCTAGCTTTCTCAGTTACCGGATTGCTGGAGCAGCACTTCACAAAGCTAATTGATTACGAATTCACCGCCTCTATGGAGGAGGATCTAGATCGAATTGCAAATGGTGAAGAGGAGCGAGTTGCATGGCTTACTAAGTTTTTCTATGGCACAGAGAACAATCCAGGGCTTGCTGATTTATCAGCAGATCTTGGCGCAATTGATGCTCAAGCAATTAACACCATGAAGATGGGTGAAGATATTGAGATCAGAGTTGGCAGATTTGGTGCATATCTGCAACAAGGAATTGGCGATGATCGAAAGTTTGCAAATATTCCAGAACAGATGGCACCTGATGAGTTAACCCTTCCAGTTGCAATTGAATTACTTGCTAAGCCATCGGGAGAGCGAAAGTTAGGAACTGATCCAGGAACTGGGTTAGAGGTTATTGCTAAGTCTGGGCGCTTTGGTGCTTACATCACTGAAGTTTTTCCAGTAGAGATTGTTGAAGAGGGAGCTAAAAAGAAAAGAAAAAAGAAGGATGCACCAAAACCAAAGACTGCGTCCCTGCTTTCAACTATGTCACTAGACACCGTTGATCTATCTGACGCCCTCCGTTTGTTATCCCTACCAAGATCATTAGGTTCTTACCAAGATGAAATTATTACTGTACAAAATGGTAGGTACGGTCCATATATGAAACATGGCGCAGATTCACGAACTCTAACCAGCGAGGATCAATTATTTTCTATTGGCTTAGAAGAGGCAATTGAGATCTATAAACAACCAAAGGTAAGAAGACGTGGTGTTGCAAAGCCACCACTTAAAGAGTTAGGTAAGGATCCACAAACAGAGCGTGAAGTAATTGTTAAGGATGGAAGATTTGGTGTTTATGTTACCGATGGTGAAACAAATGCAACCTTGCGTCGAGGAGATGCGGTTGAGTTATTAACCTTAGAGCGAGCACTTGAGTTATTAGCAGGCCGACGTGCTTGGGAGATTGAAAATCCTGGTGGCTCAAAGAAGAAAGGTAAGAAGGCTAAGAAAAGTGCACCGACCTTGACTGAGAAAACAGTTAAGGGAGCTGGTGCTAAAAAGAGGGCTAAAAAGGCTGCAACTGGTGTTGGAAATGCACCAAAATAAGCGTCATTAGGCGCAAGTAGACTTACAACATGTCACTGCCATTTCCAGCGGCCCCCGCGCAATCTGAATCAAGAAGTGTTTTGGCAATTCCTGCATTTAGAAAACTTTGGCAAGCAATGGCGTTCTCATCTTTCGGTGATTGGTTAGGACTTCTGGCATCAACTGCGCTCGCCCAACAATTAGCTGGTGGTGATTATGCAAAGGCAAACTTTGCGATCGCTGGCGTATTTATTGTCAGATTACTTCCGGCGGTAATTCTTGGACCATTTGCTGGGGTAATTGCAGATCGATTTGATCGCAGAAAATTAATGATTGTCTGTGACATCCTAAGATTTTCTCTCTATTTATCAATTCCAATTGTGGGTAATTACTTTTGGTTATATACCGCATCAATTCTTGTTGAGATTGTTACCTTATTTTGGTCACCAGCTAAAGAGGCATCTGTTCCAAACTTAGTTCCAAAATTAAAGCTAGAAAGTGCTAACCAGGTATCACTGCTTGCTGCCTATGGCACAGCGCCGATTGCAGCGATTGTCTTCTCAACACTGGCTCTCTTTACCGGTGCTATCAACTCAGTAATTGGAAATACAACCCCAGCCTCTGCTGCTGACTTAGCACTTTATGTAAATGCATTCAGTTTTGCATTTTGTGCCTACACGGTTTGGCGTTTAAAGGAGATTCCAGCAGGACCTGGCAAGAAGCTACAACAGCTCTCTCTTGGGAAATCATTGTGGGATGGCTTTTCTTTTATCAAAGAATCAAAAGTTATCCGGGGTTTAATCTTTGGAATGCTGGGTGCTTTTTTTGCAGCGGGTGCGGTAATTGGGTTAGCAAGAACCTTTGTCAGCGATTTACAGGCTGGTGAAGCTGCATACGGTATTTTATTTGGCGCAGTTTTTCTTGGCCTAGCCCTTGGTATTTCATTTGGCCCAAAGTTATTTGCACAATTTTCAAGAAGAAGATTATTTGGTATTTCACTTACTGTTTCAGGGCTATTTTTAGTAACTCTCTCCTTAGTTTTAAACCTTGTATTAGCAATCTTTATCACCATTATCTTAGGTTTTTTTGCTGGAATCTCTTGGGTTACCGGATTTACCATGCTTGGGATGGAGGTTGAAGATGAGGTGCGCGGGCGCACTTTTGCATTTATTCAATCACTTATCAGAGTTTCACTAGTCCTAGTTCTTGCAGTTGCGCCATTAATTGCAGCAGCTATTGGTCGTCACACTTATACATATAAATCAACAACTCTTTCCTATAACGGCGCTGCCTTTACAATGTTTTTTGCTGGCTTAATTGCAGTAGCTGTTGGTGTTGCCTCCTATCTACAAATGCGAGATCGGCCAAATGTTTCATTGTTAAGTGATATCAAGTCAGCATTTCGTGGTGAGTTAGGTGCAATAACTGGTCAGGTTACTAATGGCATCTTTATCTCATTTGAAGGTGGGGAAGGCTCTGGTAAATCAACTCAAACTAAATTATTAAAAGAGTGGCTAGAAAAAGATGGCGAAACTGTTTTATTAACCCGTGAACCAGGCGGTACGCCTCTTGGTAATCAATTACGAGACATTTTGTTAGACAATAAAACTGGAGTTATCTCACCACGGGCTGAAGCACTTATGTATGCAGCAGATAGAGCCCACCATGTTTATTCAACTATTAGACCTGCATTACAAAGAGGTGAAGTTGTAATCTCTGATCGCTACTTTGACTCCTCAATTGCATATCAAGGTGCTGGCAGAGTTTTACTACCAACTGAGGTTGCCAGAATCTCACGGTGGGCAACTGAATCTCTTGCTCCAATACTTACAGTAATTATGGATCTACCGGCTGAGATCGGTTTAGGAAGATTGCAATCAACTGATCGGCTAGAGAGTGAACCATTAGCTTTTCATGAAAGAGTAAGACAAGAGTATTTAAATCTTGCCTATCAAGACCCAGAGAGATTTTTAATCGTTGATGCCTCTTTAAGTATTGAACAAATACACCAAGTGATTATTGAAAGAGTTTCAACAATTAAATTACTTAAAAGAAATCAGAAGCAGTAATGAGTGTCTTTGATCAACTAATAGACCAAGATCAAGTTACAAAGGTGCTTAAAGAGGCTGTTTTAGCCTCTAGTAAACAATCTAATAAGGGTCAACAAATGACCCATGCCTGGCTCTTTACCGGACCAGCTGGCTCTGGCAGATCAAATGCAGCGGTTGCATTTGCAGCAGCTTTAGTTTGTCCAACTGGTGGGTGTAATAAGTGTGCAGAGTGTTTATCTGTAACAGCAGGCTCACACGCTGATGTTGAGTTAATTAGAACAGAAGGTTTATCAATAAAGGTTGATGAGATAAGAGATTTAATCAGCAGAGCCTCTTGGGCGCCATCGGTTTCAAATTACCGTGTGGTGGTAATTGAGGATGCTGATCGATTAACTGAATCAGCAGCGAATGCACTACTTAAAGTAATTGAAGAGCCAGGGCTTAGAACTGTTTGGTTACTTTGTGCGCCAACTCTTACCGATGTATTGCCCACAATAAGATCTCGTTGTCGTCATCTATCACTTCATACACCATCAACAAAAGCTGTTGCTAAATTACTTATTGAAAGAGATCAGATAAGCAAAGAGCTTGCTGAATTTGCTGCTCGAACCTCCCAAGGACATATTGGCATTGCTAAGCATTTGGCTACTAATCAGCACTCTAGAGATAACAGATTGGCAACCTTAAAGATTCCATTTACAATCAAAAGTATTGCAACTGCATATAAAGCTGCTGAATTACTTGTTAACTCAGCCAAAGCGCAAGCAGAAGCCGATGCTGAAAACCGCGATGAAGCTGAGATAGCAAATTTAAAACAAGCTTGGGGATCTACTGGCTCAAAGATGGCATCAGGGGGTGCTAAAGCAATTAAAGAGTTAGAGAAAGAGCAAAAAACTAGGGGCACAAGAATGGTTAGAGATTATTTAGATAGAGCTCTCCTAGATCTTGCCACTCTTTATAGAGATGTTTTATTGGTTCAATCTGGCTCAGTTGATAACTTAATTAATCAAGATATAAAGGATGAGATTACAAAAGTAGCTAGCTCAACAACTGAGAGTAAAACACTTGTAAAAATACAGGCAATTTTAAGAGCAAGAGTTAATTTGACGCATAGTTCGGCTACATTACTTACTATGGAAGCCTTGATGCTTGAATTGAAGGATTGATATGAAAGTCTTAATTACTGGCGGAGCTGGGTATATAGGCTCGGTAACAACAGCTTACTTACTTGATAATGGGTTTGAGGTGAATGTATTAGATAACCTATCAACTGGGCATGAGAAATTTATTGATAAAAGAGCTAAATTCTTTTTAGGAGATATTCTAGAAAGTGATTCAATAATAAATGCAATTACTGGGTGTGATGCAGTTGTTCACCTAGCAGGTAAAGCAATTGTTTCTGAGTCATTATTAAAACCTGACTTTTATAAGGAAAATAATCATTTAGGTACATTAAATATTCTTAATTCAATGAAAGAGCTGTCAGTAAATAAATTAGTCTTCTCTTCAACTTGTGCGGTATACGGCAATCCTATTTCTAAATTAATAGCAGAAGATCATCCAACCAACCCAATCAATCCTTATGGGGAATCAAAATTGCTGGCCGATAATGAAATTAGCCAGTTTTCAAAAATAAATAATTTAAATTCAATCAGTCTTCGATTTTTTAATGTCGGAGGCTCATATAAAAGCAATGCTAATAATTTATTTGGTGAGTTACACGACGAAGAGACACATTTAATTCCAAAAATTCTGAACAATAAATCAGTGAATATTTATGGAAGAAATTTTGAATCACTAGATGGGACCTGTGTAAGAGATTACGTGCATGTGGTTGATCTTGCGCGAGCAATTAGATTAGCTTTAGAAAAGCAGAACTTAGGGCACCACAAAATATATAACCTTGGAAGTGGTAAAGGTTCTAGCGTATTAGAAGTAATCGCAGAAGCAGAAAAAGTAATACTTTCAGAAATAGTTAAAAATGATGGACTGGCTAAAGATGGCGATCCTGCCTATTTAGTTGCTGAAAGTAAATTAGCAAATACAGAGCTAGGCTGGATAAGTCAATTTTCCTTGAATAAAATTATTGAAGATAGTTATGCATTTAATCAAGCGTTGAATTTAGGAATCTAAAGAAGGTATGGCATTATTCAATCATGGAAATTGACCACGTTTCGTATGTAACATCCCATGATCAAATCTCAGATGTAATAAATAGAATTGGTTTGTTGATTGGATCACCGTTTATTGATGGCGGCATGCATCCACGTTTTGGTACACGAAACTTTACAGCACCTCTAAAAAATGGTCAGTACATTGAAGTAGTTTGCCCAATTGACCACCCTGCGACCGACCAAACAAACTTCGGGATAGCAGTTAAACAAAAAGCTCTTAGCGGTGGAGGTTGGTTTGCTTGGGTTATCAGAACATCTAATATTGAAGAGATTGAAAAAAGAATTGATAGAAAAGCAATTGATGGCGATCGAGTAAAACCTGATGGAGCAAAATTAAAATGGAAGCAGCTGGGCGTTAAAGAATTGTCAAAAAATGGACACTTCCCATTTTTCGTTCAATGGCTTTCAGAAAATCATCCTTCCAAAGACTTAGAGGCAAAAGCTTCTATTACTTCAATTAATTTAAATGGATCAAAAAAAGAATTAAATAGCTGGATCGATTCAGATGTTTCAAACTATGATCAGATAAAATTAGTTGAAGACAATAAAAACATAGATTCAGAGATCACATCAGTTACTTTTGAAAGCAATGGCAATTTTATCGAAATTGACTAGGTATTAGAATGCTAAACTTTAGGCTAATTTTTAAAAAAGTATTTTTATTAATTGAAAAAGCTGATCGAAGAAAAATTTATGCAATTACCCTTATTCAAATTTTTTCTAATATTTTAGATCTTATTGGCGTAGCATTACTTGGAATTCTTGGCTCATTAGCAATTACAGGGAGTGCGTCAAGGGATCCAGGCAGCAGAGTTTCAAGTGTTCTTAAGTTCTTAAACATATATGAAATGAGCGTACAAAAACAAGCAATAGCCCTAGGTGTGCTTGCGGCTATTTTTTTAGTTACTAAAACTTTGTTTTCATTGTTATTTGCAAGAAGAACAATGTATTTTTTAAGTTATAGAAGTGCCAAAATAACAGAAAATCTAATCTCAAAGCTCTTGTCCCAATCTCTACAAAGTATTAAGAAAAATTCTGTTCAAGAAAATATAACTGCTCTGACTGGCGGGGTTGGAAATATAGTCAACTCTATTATTGGAGCAACGATCTTTACTATTTCAGATCTGTCACTAACAATAATTATGCTTTTTGGTTTATTTTACGTCGACCCATTAATTTGCCTTTTAACTGTTGTTTTATATGGAGGCATTGCAGTAATTCTGTATTTGTTGTTAAATAAACGAGTACAGAAACTCGGAGTAAATCAAACTAAAATGGCAATTCATAATCAGGAGATGATTCGAGAAATACTGGGCACTTACCGAGAGGCAGTTGTTGGCTCAAAACGCCCTTACTACATTCAAGAAGTAAGAAAACATCAATTTAGTATTGCCAAAAATGCTGCAGAATTTACTTTCTTTCCAAATATCAGTAAATATGTATTAGAGATTACGTTAATCATAGGAATATTTATAATCAGCGGAATCCAGTTTTATAAATACTCTGCCGAGCACTCAGTAGCAATATTATCTATATTTTTAATTTCAAGTGCTCGCATTGCTCCTGCTATTTTAAGAATACAGCAATCAATGATTCAAATGAAAGGTGCAATAGGTATGGCGGCCCCAGCTTTAAAACTTATTGACCAACTCCAGGATGTTCAATTACCCCAACTAACTGTAAACAAGTTCACAATAAATCATCAAAAGTTAAATAACAATATCGTTTTAAAAAATGTAAATTTTAATTACAATGATAATGAAAAATTCAATATTAATGATATTAATTTAATTATTGAAGCTGGAACAATTAATGCAATTGTAGGCAGATCTGGCTCTGGTAAAACAACATTAGTTGATATTTTATTGGGTGTATTGAGTCCAACCAGCGGTGAAATAATAGTCGCTGGAAAATCTCCAACCGAAATAACTAATACCTTTCCTGGCTCTCTTGCATATGTTCCTCAGGATGTTTTTATCATCAACGGGACTGTTCGAGACAATGTATGTCTTGGATACAACAAAGATAGTGTCCCAATAGATTTGATTAATAAAGCATTAGAAAAGGCTCAACTTTCAGAATTCGTGGAAAACTTGCCAAACAAATTAGATACTTATATTGGCGACAATGGTTCAAAATTAAGTGGTGGGCAAAAACAAAGGCTAGGAATTGCTCGCGCCCTAATTACAGAACCAAAAATTTTAGTAATGGATGAGTCAACAAGCTCTTTAGACGGAGAAACTGAAAACAATTTAACAAACGCTATTATTTCCCTAAAAGGCAAAACGACTTTAATCTTAATTGCTCACAGGTTAAGTACGGTAAGAAATGCAGATAAAATTATTTATATGGAAGATGGACAAATTATTGCTTCGGGATCCTTTAATGAAGTTCGGGAAAGAGTGCCAGATTTTGACAAACAGTCAAAACTAATGGGACTTTGATCCTTATTTTTTGATTATGATATGTTTCTGATATGAAGATTCTAGTAACTGGTGGTGCGGGATTTTTGGGCTCACATTTATGCGAAAAATTGCTATCAAACGGACATGAAGTAGTAGCACTCGACAATTTAGTAACTGGCAGTAAATCAAATATCGCTCACTTATTGAGTAATTCAAAATTCGAATTCATAAGGCATGACGTAACCTTTCCGGCCTATCTTGAAGTAGAAGGTATATTTAATTTAGCATGCCCAGCTTCACCAAAAAAATATCAATCAGACCCGGTACAAACTCTAAAGACAAGTGTTCATGGTGCGATAAATCTATTAGGGCTGGCGAAAAGAACTAAAGCAAAAATCTTACAAGCATCAACATCTGAAATTTACGGAGATCCGAAAGTTTCACCTCAAACTGAAACTTACTGGGGCAATGTCAACCCGATAGGAATAAGGTCTTGTTATGATGAAGGGAAAAGAGCGGCAGAAACACTTTTTTCTGATTATCACCGACAATATAATCTAGATATTCGAATCGCACGAATTTTTAATACTTATGGGCCCAAAATGTCTGAAGATGATGGGCGCGTAGTTAGTAATTTTATTGTGCAAGCGCTTAACAACCATCCAATTACGATTTATGGAGATGGTAACCAAACAAGAAGCTTTTGTTACGTCGATGACTTGATTTCAGGTTTAATTAAACTTTTTGATCAGCCAGGAGTAACTACCCCGATTAATTTAGGAAATCCAGTCGCGATTAACATGAAAGATTTAGCTAACGAAATAATTAGTTACACAAAATCTGATAGCAAAATAGTATTTAAAGATTTGCCGCAGGACGATCCAATTGATCGACTGCCTGACATCTCAAATGCTAGAAAAATATTAAATTGGGAGCCATTAATTGATAGAGAAGTGGGACTAAATAAAACTATTGAGTATTTTAAAAATATTTTAAGAGCCAAATCAAATGGGTAATGAGAAATTTTCAATAATTGTTCCAACCCGTAACCGAAAAGAACTGCTTGTAAATTTAATAAAAACAATTAATCTTGAAGATGAAAATCTAACTGAATTGATTATAGTTGATTCATCAGATATAAATATAGAGAGCGAAATAGCTATTTCAAATAAAAAAATACGTTATTTATTTACGGATATTCGATCGGCTTCGATCCAAAGAAATCTTGGCGTAAAACGTGTCTCAAGTAATTCTAAATATATATTTTTTCTAGACGATGATGTAAAGCCTGATAAAGATTATTTTAAATCACTTTTATCAACAATTAAACAAAACAATGCCATCGGGGCTTCAGGAATAGCGCTTGAACCTAAATTTTATAGTAGTGCTAAAAGAAGTTATTTTAAATCAATTTTCAAAAGGCTATTTTTATTAGATTCTAAAATTGGCGGATCATTGCTAAAAAGTGCGGTGAATATCCCCATTCAAGGAAATCTCAAAGAAGGTGTCGAAATATACGATGCACAATGGTTGATAGGTTGTTCTATATGGGATATTGATATTTTTAATAAAATAAACTTTCCAACAAATTTTTTTGGGCAATCTTTAGGCGAAGATGTACTATTTTCATCCAAAGCTAAAGAATTTGGAAAACTGGTAGTTAACTCAAAAATTATTTTGCAGCATAGTATGTCAGAGACAGAAAGGCCTAATAAGAAAGAGCATTATCTGATGTGGGTTAGAAACAGATTTATTATTTCTAAAGAACTAAAACTTAGTAAATTTAATATCTTGTATCATTGGGCAAATCTTGGAATGTTCATTAATATTTTTTTAAACATTCCAATTAAGCGGTCAGAAAGCTTAAACTCAATGATGGGCATTTTTCTGGGCTATAAAACAATCTGGAGCATCGATGAAAATTAAGGTAATTGGGCATAATCGAGAGATTTTTATTAACCCGCCTAAAAATAACCCATGGAGCTCGTTTTTCAGTGAATTGAAAAAATCTGGCGCACATATAGTAACGAGTAAATCAGGAGCAAAATTTGATGTGCTGATTGCAAACAGTCACTGTAAAAAATCGATACGTGAATGTCAAAAATTTGGAGTTGCCAAAGAAAACAGAATATTGATTCTCTGGGAACCAAAAGAAGTTAACGCAAAATTGTATAAACCTTCCACACTCTCAGATTATGGGCATATTTTTTCACCGTCAGTTGAATGGTTAATGGGTAGTAATGTTCATAATTTTAACTGGCCACAAGGCAAGGCAACGAAGAAAATTCAGACAGATCGGGAGTGGCTTAAAAGAAAACACAAATTCGTATTCATTGGAAGCAATAAGTACTCAGTTTCTAAGGGAGAACTTTACAGTTTGAGGCGCATAGTTTTAAAAAATCACAAAACTGAAAAATTCATTGATTTATTTGGACATTTTTGGAACAGCAATATTTTTTATGACATCAGAAGCGTGTTATCAAGTTTAGTTAAAGTTAACTACAAAAATTATTCATTTAAGTCAATCAAGGTATTTGCCAGAAAATATGATAATTATCAGGGAGTAACAAATAACAAGAAAAGCACTTTAAATGATTATAAATTTGCAATTGTTATTGAAAACTCTAAAAATTATATAAGCGAGAAACTATTCGAATCTTTAGATAGTCAATGTATAGTTTTATATGTAGGTGCTAATCTAAATACAAAATTGCATAAAGATATAGCTATTCAATCTAATGCTAATCTATTTAGCATTTCAGAAAAATTAATGCGAATTATAAACCTATCAAATAAAGAACAATTGTTATTAATGAAAAAACAGCACAAACATTATCTAAAGACAAATAAAGAGCTGGAAAATTTTAAAGTGTTGAAAAAAATAGCTCATGATGCAGTGAATTTGTTAAGCATCTAGTATATTCCATTCAGGCAATTTTAAATACTTTGAAGGATTATCATTGCCTAGAGTTGAAAATCTACTTGGTAAAATAACTTCATGAGTTCTACCATGCATGTGTCCTATATATGCTGCCCACCAAGAGAAAGTACTATTTGCAACTATAATTCCTTTGAAACTTGACATTAATTTTAACGTTTCACCAGGCGGTACATCTTTTGGTGAATTTACAATTCGATCAAAGTTAACTATATCTTTCAAAAATACTTGCGCTCCTTCAGTATCATCCGAAAATAACCAAAATGACACTGAATGATATTTTTTTCTAAAATAATTAGCCGCATTCATGTAATATTCCTTTGTTAACACGTCATATATTTCAGGAAGATTTATATAGTCAGTTCTTCTTACATGAATTGCAACAACCATGCCATCACCTAAAACTGAAAACTCATTTTCTAACCAAATTGATTCTTTTTTGGGAAACTTGATGTATTCATCTATAAGCTTAAAACCGGGGAGGTCACTGATTTTCTCAAAACTACCATCAATTAATTTAGGTGGCTTTGTAAATAAATACTCATTTTGCTCTGTCATGCACCCCATTAGCTTTTGCATTTTAGGAGAGAGCCTTCTTTCAGTTTGTCCGCGTACCAAATCAAACTTTCTGTTTCGGGATATTAATGTAGGCACTAAATTGATTGGCTCAAAATAAGAAAGTTCGTAAGTGCGGTTACTTACTTTATTTGACGTCATGTAGTTATGTTCAAACCATGATATATCAATAACTAAATCTTCACCGTAAGTATGTGCAATCTTTATACCATGAAAGAATTTAAATAACTGGTTACCTAATCCCCCAGTAATTCTAACTTTGATAATTTTGCACTCCTATCCAATAAATATTTAAACTAGTATATATTTACATCCATGAACTCTCTTCAATTAGCAGATTATGACGCAATTGTAATAGGTGCTGGGCCTGCTGGGTTAGCAGCCGTAAGCCAATTAATATTTGAGGAGAAGAAATCAATATTAATCAACGCTACAACGGCAAACGGCCACGGAATCGGTGGACTAGCAAATGAATGGCATTATCAATGTGCGGAGCTAGAAGAAATTGACTTGGCAGGATCAGATAATTTTTCTGCTTGGCCAATTAATCATGCCGAATATAGGAAGTATACAGAAAAAGCTAAAAAAATATTAGATATTGAAGTAAATATAAATAATGAAGTTTCTAAAAAGCATAATAATTTTAGTCAAGCAGATCTGTCCATAGATGAAGTAGAGACAATAATCTCAGAAAAGCAAAAATGGGAAGTGATATTTGCAAGTACTTTAGAGAGCCCACTTCTTACAGTATATAATGGGCTTGTTAGTAAAATTAACCATAATAATCAAATTATTAGTAGCATTATTTTAAATGGTAAAGAACAAATAGTAAAAAAATCTTCTAAAATTTATTTGGCAGCAGGCTGTGTAGGTAATACCGAAATACTGGCACGAAGTAACTTTCCAGAGCTGAATAAATCCACTACTTACTCAAAGTATTTAACAGACCACCCGATGTTCGAGAATATTTACTTAAAAGGTGGCAAGCGAACTAAATTCTATAAATTATTCGAAAATAAGAAAATTAATAATAAATTTTTACTGAAAAAAAGAAAGTACCGTGTTAGAAAAAATGGGAAAAACCTCGGAGTTTTTGAAATCCGTCATTTTTTTACAAATAGATCAATCGGTAACACTTCAAACAAAATACTTTTAAGCGAATACATAAAGCTTTCAATAAACAAATTTGGCTCTATGTTGCTCAGAAGAATAATTTTTCGTCCACTTCTTACAAAAGTTTGGATACAACTTGCCCAGGAATCGAATTCAGAGTCGCAGATTAATGTTGAGGAAAACAACACTTCTATTCTATGGAACCTTAGCGAGAAAGACCTGGAAAATTATTTTGAAATAATTAAAGCTGTAGAAATAATAACCAAAAATATTGGATTTTCACTTTACTATTCAAAAACAGTTGAGACTATTAAAGACCTAGAAGAGACTGCGTTACCAGCATTTCACTTGGCTGGTACAACTAGAATGAGTAAAAATGAAACAGATGCAGTAGTTGATGAAAATTGCAAACTTTTAAAAATAGAGAATTGTTACGTATTAGGTAGCAGCGTTTTTACAACCGCAGGCTGGGTAAATCCAACTCTTACAATTATGGCACTATCAATAAGAACCGTTGAAAAATCTTGGTTACAGTAATATTTATTTTTTTACAAAATTCATTAATTTAATGGAAAAAATTCCCAACTTAACTTTTACTGTTTTAAATCTCGTATCATTACGAATTAATTTTGAGTATATATAAAATTTGTATATTTGCTTCTTAGGCAAACCAGAAATTGATTTTTTAATTTGATTCTCTAAATTTATATGGCCAAGCTCCAATATTTCAAATTTTATATTACTTTTATCAAAAGCTTCACTTTCAACGAACAACGTTGCCAATTCTTGCGCATACCTAAATTTATTTGATAGCTGTGCAGGATGCTGCCTATAAAAGGTTAACTCATCAGTCATGTTAACTAATTCTCCATGTGTAGCAATTCGTTTCCATAAATCAAAATCTTCACACAAGCTAGTGCTACCAATTTTAGCTACTTCTCTGTAACCACCAACCTTATTTATTGCGTTCTTTCGGTACATAACGCTGGGGTGAGCAATTAAGCAGGAATTTTTGAATCTTTTATCATTATTTATACTTCCAGGAGGGTATGCCGACTTCCCCAAAATTTTATTGTCCTGATCGATATATGTAACTTGACTACCAACCACCATCACTTCTGGTGAAATTCTCAAAAAATTATATTGTAATTCAAGCCTATTTTTATAGACCATATCGTCGGAATCCAGACGAGCAATTAATTCATAATCTGCTAGGTCTAAACCAGTATTTAAAGCACTAACTAAACCCACTCCTTTGTTTTTTATTACTTTTAAATTAAGGTCGAAATTCCAATTTTTTAATTCAATTAACTGGTTTTCAGAAATACCGTCATCAATTATTAAAATTTCACTTGGTTTAAGGGTTGATTCAGACAAACTCTTTATTGCATGAAAAAGAAAAGGCGCATCTCCGCGTACAGGCATTAATATAGATATCAAAAGTACTACCTTTCACTTAGTAGTACACTTTATTACATATGAGTCAATCATACGAGCCAATCAGTGTATTAATTCCAATTAAAAACGGTTCACAATATTTGGATCAATTTAAAAATACCATGACCTCAAATCTTGGAGATTTTGATGAAATTATTGCGGTTAATGATGGATCAAATGATGGTACCTCTGATTTTCTTAGCAGGTGGGAAGCAAGTTCAAGTAATGTAAAAGTTGTACACACGAATGGAATTGGTTTGGTTGGGTCATTAAATTTGGGATTAAAGCATTCAAGTCATAAATGGGTAGCAAGGTTTGATGTTGACGATAGCTATGAAAACAACCGGATTAATGTTCAAAGAGAACTAATCAAATCCGATACGGTTGCGATTTTCTCTGATTACGATTTCATAGATGAACTCGGCAAGAAATATGGCATGCTAACAAGTCCAATTCTTTCAAGCCCAACAGCAATTTCATTGGTGAACAGCGTTCGTACCCCACACCCAGGAGTGCTGTTTAATAAGGAAGCCGTAATTAATGTTGGGGGGTATAGAGAGGAAGATTTCCCAGCAGAAGATTTATCACTTTGGTTAAGACTAGCGAAATCAGGCAAAATCACTTCAGTCCCGAGTTGTTTACTTCACTACAGAATAAGAAAGGGTTCAATCAGCTCATCAAAGCGGGCTCATGCTCTTCAAAAGAAAGATGAAGTATTGAAGAAAATCTCAATTCAAGAACAAGACTTTATTTATTGCCTGGAGAACATAAAAGAAATATTTGAAATTTATAAAAAATACGAAAAATTAGAGCAAAGAAAAATACTATTTATTAGAGATTTGCTTGCAGCCAATCGATTTTTGGGCGATAACCAAAAAAATAAGTTAAAAATAATTAGTTATGGGGTGGCTATGGCCAGCAACTCTGCAAATATAAGGGAGTTTTTTGCACTTAATCGTGAGAAAAACAAACGTTACAAATTGCGGCAAAGTTTTATCGACTAAATTTATATGCTATAATTAACTACTTTACTTGCAAGTCTTTCTAAATTTACCAATAAGACTTTTGCAACATTTAGATTGGTAGATTATGTCATTTAAAGATTTAAAAGTAAGCCCTGAGCTTATTAAGCAATTGTCAGCTGCTGATATAAATAAGCCATTTCCAATTCAAAAAGCAACACTGCCTGATGCAATTTCTGGCAAAGATATTTTAGGTAGAGGACAAACTGGCTCAGGTAAAACACTTGCATTTGGCCTTGCACTTTTGACTAGATTAGCTGGCAGAAATGCTGCACCAATGCGACCTCTTGCACTTGTACTTTCGCCAACTAGAGAGCTTGCAATGCAAATCAATGATGTGATCGCGCCTTTGTCACGATCGGTAAATTTGAACTCACAGGTTGTTGCTGGTGGTCTTTCTTACTCAAAGCAGATCCAAGCTTTAAAACGGGGTGTGCCAATTGTGGTGGCAACACCTGGTCGGTTAATTGATTTAATACAAAAAAAGCATATTAAATTAGATGATATTGAGATAACAGTTTTAGATGAAGCAGATCAAATGGCTGATATGGGTTTCTTGCCAGATGTTAAAAGAATTCTTGATTTAACTAAGCCAGGTGGACAAAGAATGCTATTTAGTGCCACATTAGACAAAGATGTTGATTCCTTAGTTAAGAAGTACTTAAAGAATCCAGTAACTCACTCTTTGGCTAATGAGAAATCAACTGCAGGGAATATGACCCATCACGTTTTGATAATGGAGCAGTCACAGAAAGATTTAATTACTAATCAAATTGCAGCACGAAAAGGAAAGAGCATTTTCTTTGTAAGAACTAAACATGGCGCAGATAAGTTAGCTAAAAGAATGAATGAGGCAGGGGTTAATGTCGGCGCATTACATGGTGGCAAGACACAGGCGCAAAGATCAAGAGTGCTTGAGGCTTTTAAGTCAGGACATACAAACGCGTTAGTAGCAACAGATGTTGCTGCCCGTGGCATACATGTTGACGATGTGTCATTGGTTGTTCATGTTGATGCACCTGAGAACCATAAGGATTATTTACACAGAGCTGGCAGAACTGCCAGAGCTGGCGCTGTTGGAACAGTGGTGACACTTGCAACACATAAGCAAAGAAAAGGTGTGCACGGCTTAGCAGCAAGAGCTGGTGTGAGATTAAATGAATCAACAGTTAGGCCACTTGATGCTAATTTAGTGAAGGTAACTGGGGCGGCAGAGCCATCTGGAATACCAATTGTTAGCGCACATGGTGCAAAGAGTGAGGGTGATGGCAGATCTGGTGGATATCGAGGTTCAAGATCAAGAGGTGGCGGTAAAAAGAAGAAATCTCGTCCCCGTCCGCATGAGCGTCGTAAGCGTCCTCGGTAATAATATTTAAAAGATTAATCTTTCTTATGGCAAATATTTCCAGCAATATAGAGTTAAATGGAATTAACTTTATAAAAGAGTCAGAGCGCAAGGGCTCAGCCAGATCACTATTTTGGCCCTGGGCAGCTGCAAATGTTTCATTTCTAGCTCTTTCCTACGGATCATTTTTCTTAGGCTTTGGTATCTCATTTTGGCAAGCAACCTTTGCAGCAGTGATTGGAACAGTTGGTAGTTTCTTTTTGGTAGGGATCTCATCCCTTGCTGGCAAGCGCGCAAATGCACCAACGATGACACTATCTAGGGCTGCCTTTGGTGTTAAAGGAAATATTGTGCCAGGACTTCTTTCCTACTTAATATTTGTTGGCTGGGAGACAGTTTTAGTATCCCTTGCCACCTTAGCCTCTGAAACTGTTTTTACCAGAGTAGGCAATATTGATCCAGATATTTCAAGAGTTTTAGGATTTTTATTAGCTGGTGGCTTAACCATTATTGGTGGTGTTTTAGGGTTTAAAGTTATTATGAGAATTCAATTCTTTTTAACAATCATAACTATTTTACTCACAGTAGGTTACATTCTGCTAACAATAGATTCAGTTAACTGGGATAAAGTTTCATCCCTGCCAACAGGAACAACTGCTGGCTTTATTGGTGCAATCATTTTTGCGATCACCGGTATTGGACTTGGCTGGGTTGGGTGCGCAGCTGATTACTCACGGTATTTACCAAGAACTGTTTCTGGAAAAGCGGTAGTTGGATGGACAATATTTGGCGCATCGATAGTGCCGATAGTTTTAGTTATTTACGGCTCACTCCTTGCTGCAAGTAGTGATGAGTTAAACAATCTAGTTGCATCAGATCCAATAGGGGCGTTAACTACATTGCTACCAACCTGGTATTTAATCCTATTTGCACTCGTTGCCGTGCTTGGGTTAATTGGGGGTGCGATATTAGATCTTTACTCATCAGGATTAACTCTGGTATCAATTGGATTACCGGTTAAAAGATATGTAGCGGCAAGTATTGATGGTGTAATCATGACTATTGGAACTATCTATTTAGTTTGGTTTGCCTCTGATTTCTTTGTGCCATTTCAAGGCTTTTTGATCACACTGGGTGTGCCAGTTGCGGTTTGGTCTGGTTTATTTGTGGCCGATGTTTTAATGCGCAAGAGTTATAGCGAAGATGAGTTATTTGATCAAAAGGGTAGATATGGTGCGTATAACTTTAAATCGATTGGTTTAATTGCACTCGGTGCGGTAGTTGGCTGGGGATTGGTAACTAATTCATTAGCTTCTTGGCTATCTTGGCAAGGATATTTACTAGGACCTATTGGTGGTAAGGAAGGCCAATGGGCTTATGCAAATCTTGGCGTAATTGCTGCGTTACTTATTGGATTCATTGGTCATATTGTTTTGTCTAGAAAAAAGATAAAGAGGGATGAGCTTTAATTTTTCCAAGAGGTAAAAAGCGGTCTGCCTTCGGCATAACCTGCAGCAGATTGAATTCCAATCACAGCTTTTTCATTAAACTCAATTAAGTTTTTAGCACCACTGTATGTGCAAGAAGAACGAAGGCCCGCAATGATTTCATCAATTAAATCTTCGACACCAGGACGGGCTGGGTTTATATACATCCGAGAGCTTGAGATTCCCTCTTCGAATAAAGATTTACGGGCGCGATCAAATGCATCCTCACTCGCAGTCCGTGCTGCCACAGCACGGGCTGATGCCATGCCAAATGATTCTTTATAAAGCCTGCCATCAGAATCTTTTCTAAGATCACTTGGGGATTCATATGTGCCGGCAAACCAAGAGCCAATCATTACTTGGGCTGCCCCGGCAGCAAGTGCAAGTGCAACATCTCTTGGATGGCGAACTCCGCCATCTGCCCAGATTGTCTTGCCATGTTTTTTCGCCTCAGCTGCGCACTCAAGAACAGCAGAAAATTGTGGACGGCCAACACCAGTTTGCATACGAGTTGTACACATCGCCCCTGGTCCAACACCAACTTTAATAATGTCAGCACCTGCTTCAATTAACTCTTTGGTACCTGCTGCGGTAACAACATTGCCAGCCACAATTGGCACAGATGGGTTTAATGCTCTAATTGTTTTTAAGGCCTCAACCATCTTCTTTTGATGCCCATGGGCGGTATCGACTACAAGTACATCTGCTCCTGCTGCCAGTAATTGTTTTGCTTTGCCAGCCACATCACCATTAATACCAACGGCGGCAGCAACCTTTAACTTTCCATTCACATCTACTGCTGGTTGATACATCGTCGCCCTTAGGGCGCCGGTGCGGGTAATAATTCCAACTAACTTGCCACTTTTATTAATAACTGGGGCAAGACG
>Ga0304730_1000619_pt1 | contig 29864 bp, 18 predicted proteins | sample M_130628_MF_Meta_FD_190474 | JGI IMG/M metagenome (GOLD analysis project Ga0304730, IMG submission 190474) | Freshwater microbial communities from Lake Montjoie, Canada to study carbon cycling - M_130628_MF_MetaG (v2) (version 2) | ecosystem: Environmental > Aquatic > Freshwater > Lake | place...
CGGCGGCCCCGCGGTGCTGCCAGCGTGAGCGAGTTTGACCGGGTCTTCGAGGCCGCGACGAAATCGCTCGTGGAGCGGATCGTGGAGACGGCGACGACGGCCGAGTCGGGCGGACCGGCACCCGATCCGGCGGTGGCCACGCAGCGAATTCTCGACGGCCTGTCGCTACTCGTGCCCCGACTGCTCGACACCTGGACGACGCATGCCCGGCAGTTGCGGCTCTCGGTGTTGGAGCGCGTGCAGGACGACAAGGCGTTTGCCTCAATTCAGGAATTCATCGAGCGCTACGGTGCGGGACTGTTTACACAGCAACTCCTCTCCCCCCCGTCGCTCCGCGGAATCCTCCGGGGCGGCGTGCGGCAGTATCTGGAGCAGCTCATCGACCGCGCGGCGGGTGAGCCCGACGACATCGATCTGTCCGACTCTCCGCGACCGCCGCGGCGGCCCGTGCGGCTTCTCGAGGACCTGGCCAGCGGCGTTTTGCCGATCAAGCAGGCGGCGAACCGGCTACGGCTGGTGCTTGAGTGCGTGGCCGAAAACCATCCCGAGTATCGCGACTGGAACTCCACGACCACACAATCGGATCGGGGTGAGTGCCTGCATGTACTCCTCGACTTCCTCCGGATCAAAGCAGAGCACGAACGCATCGCATGGACGCTGCGACCGGTGAACATGGCACACCGGGTGCTCGCGCGGCGGGCTGCCATCGAGGCGGCGGCGGCCTGGCGTGGACGGATGCGTGACGAGACCAGCGAGACCGCCGCGGGGTTGGCTGCCCGGCTGACCACGCTGGAAACACAGTCGGGAGTGCGGCTGGCAAGCGTGGCCGATCGGGTGCGGCGGCCGTTCACGATGGCGCTGGAACAGGATGAACTGGAGGCGTTGATCGATCCGGCCGTGAGGGAGTTGGTGACGGGGAACCCGGCTGGTGCCGGTGAGCGGCTCGAGGAATGCGCGACGAAGTTTCTGGGTGTGGCCAGCGGCTCGGGGGTGGAGGTGCCGGTATGGCTCGACCATCTGACGACCGCCGTGGATCGGGCGCTTGAGCGGGCCGATGCCGGACTCTCAGCGGGAGTTTTGGTCGGGCCGGCGGCGGTCAGGCTGCCGGAAGCGGTGCCGTGGATGCCACTGCCGTGGGACATGCTGTACGCGGCGCTGGCAAAGTGAGGCGACCAACCAGATGAACGCCCACCATGCAGACCGGTCGGCTCGGCCGGCGGTCGCCGTCTGGCTGGCCGGCACGATCGGTCTCGATGCGTATGCAGCGATGGCCGAGCGATTGGCGTGGGAGGTGTCGGAGCCGGGCGGAAGGCCGCCGACGCTCATGCTGTATGATCCCGCGCCTTCGATCACGATTGGTCGACTCGGTTCACGGGCCGACATCGGCCTCTCAAACGACGAGTTGCGGTCGCGCGGGCTGGAGGTGCGATTCATCGGCCGGGGCGGGGGTGCGGTGCTGCACGGTCCAGGGCAGATCGGCATCAGCATGTTTGCGTCGCTCGCCGACTTGGGGTTCGGTCGCCACGACGTCGGTGCCTACGTCGAACGCCTGGAGTCCGGGCTCGAGGCGGCCGTCCGCAGCCTGCGGTGTGGCGTCGCCCGTGATTCCAGGATGCACGGGATCTTCGGTCGGACGGGCTTGTTGGCGGCCATCGGCGTCGCTGTGCGGCGGGGTGTCGTCTGGCATGGCGGCTTTCTCAACGTCCAGCCCCCGCTCGAGTTCCACCGCCGGATAAAAAGCGTGCCTGTCGCAGTCGGGGTTGGAACGCATACGATGGGGTCGGTCGAGGCCGATGTTCAGCGGCGGGTTCGGATGCAGGACGCCCGTGCGGCGGTCGTCGAGCATCTGGTCGACGCCTTCGAGTTTCCGCGATCGCATATCCAGTCCGGTTTTCCCATGCCTGTTCAGTCGTCAGGCTCTGCACCTTCGGAGCGCAGCAGAAGTGTCGGATAACACCTTGGACTCATCGCTCGGCTCCCTTCCGATCATCAGTGTTGACGACGCTGCCGGCACACAGGCCGGCTGCGGATCTGCTTCCGCGCCAACGTCCACACCGTTCCCATCCGCCCGCCGCCTTCCCCCCTGGCTGCGGCGGAATCTCGAGCCGGGCGGTGGACATGGTGAGATGGCGCACCTGATCGCCGAACTGAACCTCGAGACAGTCTGCTCGTCGGCGAAATGTCCCAACCGACTGGAATGCTGGTCGGCCCGCACAGCCACGTTCATGATCCTCGGCAACGTCTGCACCCGGCCCTGTGGCTTCTGTTCGGTTCCGAAGGGAAAGACCGAGGAGCTCGAACAGGATGAGCCCGAGCGGGTGGCCGAGGCGGCGAAGCGGCTGGGGCTGCGGCATGTTGTGATCACGAGTGTCACCCGCGACGATCTGGACGATGGCGGTGCGGAGCACTTCCGGCGAACGGTGGAGGCGGTGCGTGCGGCCACCGGCGCCACGGTCGAGGTGCTCGTGCCGGACTTCATCGGCAAGCAGGGGGCTCTCGAACAGTTGATGCTCTCGCGGCCTGATGTCTTCAACCACAACACGGAAACCGTGCCCCGCCTCTACCGCACGGTTCGAGGTCGCAAGAGCCACTATCCCTGGACGCTGCAACTCCTCGCCGAAGCGAAGCGGTGCCTACCCAGCGTGAAGACGAAGAGCGGCCTCATGCTCGGACTCGGTGAGACCCGTGACGAACTGCTCGACGTCTTCGCTGACCTGCTCGATCACAACGTCGATTTCCTCACACTCGGGCAGTATCTCCAGCCGACGCTCGATTCGTTACCGGTGGAACGGTATCTGCCGCCGGAGGAATTCGAGGAGTTGGGGACGCTCGCCCGCGGCATGGGATTCAAGAAGGTCGCCAGCGGACCGCTGGTGCGATCGAGCTACCATGCCCGCGACATGGCCGAAGACGGCATGATCGTGGAGTAGGTTCGGGTCTGCCCGGGGCGGAACCTGCGTCGAATAACGCCGCGCCGCCGGGACGGCAAAGGTTCCGTCGCTCGGAGATTCCGACTTGCCACCCGGGACGGCATGGTGCGCACAACAAGTCGGACATCCTCCTCGTCTCCTCCACCTTCGCCGATCCCGGCTCGCCCGATTGTTTGAGGAGCCGGGGGTCGGTGGAAGCCGGAGCGAGTCGGCGTATCCTCGCCTCGAGTCGGAGGCTTGCACCGCCCCCGGCGGTTTGGGCTGCTCAACGTATATCGAAAAACTCTGGAACTAAAAGTCGGAGGCCCGCATTCACTCCGCCTCTTCGAGGCCGTGTTCTTGGAGCTTCTTGCGGAGGGTGTTGCGGTTGATGCCGAGGCGGGCGGCGGCCTTCAGTTGCACGCCGTTGCAGTCGGCGAGCATCTGGGCGATCAGTTCCCGCTCCACGCGGCTGACGATGCGATCGAAGAGGTTCTCGTCCCCCGGTCCGGCCGTGGCCATGCCCTGTTCGACCAGATCCCGCGCGAGGCTGTCGAGATCGCCGCCCCGACCGGGCAGCGAGACCGTTGGTCGGTCGCCTCGCATCGCCGGCGGCAACAGGTCGAGCGTGAGTTCATCACTGGTGGCCATTACCACGCACCGCTCGATCACGTTTTGCAACTCGCGAACATTGCCCGGCCAGTGATACTTCGCCAGCGCCGCAGCGGCCTCCTTCTGGATGTGCACGACATAGCGATCGTTGGCTTCGTTGTAGTGCTCGAGGAAGTGGCTCACCAGCAGGGGGATGTCCTCCCGGCGGGCCCGCAACGGGGGCAGGTAGATGGGCACGACATTGAGCCGGTAGTAGAGATCCTCGCGGAAGTTTTCCTTGGCGACCTCGTCGAGCAATTCGCGATTGCTCGCCGCAATCACGCGGGTGTCGACGCGGATTGTCTCGGTGTCACCCACTCGCTCGAACTCCCGCTCCTGCAGGACGCGAAGCAACTTGACCTGCAGCTTCGGCGTGGTGGAGTTGATCTCATCGAGAAAGATCGTGCCGGTGTGGGCAGCCTCGAACCGGCCGGTGCGGTTGGCGATGGCACCGGTGAACGAGCCGCGGACGTGGCCGAAGAGTTCGCTTTCCAGCAGGCTCTCCGAGAGCGCGCCGCAGTTGACGCGGACGAACGGGCCGCTTCCCCGCGGCGAAAGCTGATGGATCGCCTTGGCGACCAGTTCCTTGCCGGTTCCGGTCTCGCCAACGAGGAGCACCGACGCGTTCGACACAGCCACCCGCCGTGTCAGCGCGTAAATCTCCATCATCGCCGGGCCCGACCCGATCAGACCCTTGATCGGGGAGCTGGTTTCGTCACCGTGTTGGCCTGGAGTGCGCAGCATCGGTGGAGACGGGGTGGGCTTTGCGAAGAGGCGTTTCAATGACGTCGAGAACCCCGCCAGCCAGGGTTCTGTCGGCTGACGTGGTGGACCGATTGTACCGTGCGTAGGTAGCCCGCAGGGGACCGCATTCCAGAAGGACTCCGTACCGCTCCACGCTCTCAGCAAAGCCCGCGAGCGCGAGCTTTCGCGACGATTCCGGAAGTTCAGTCCGCTCCGTCTCCCCCAAAAGAGCTTGTTGCGCCCGGCTCGAGCCGAGGCATGCCAGGAGTGCCGTCGCAGGGGCATGGAGATCGGTGGGGCGACCCGGCTGTGGTCTCTGCATCAGCGCCAGCCGCGCGGTGGTCTCGGCCGCCGTCACGTCGAAGCCCCGGCGGCCCAGATCGGCCAAGAGCGCCAAGGCCTGACCGGCCCGTGTCCGCCGCTGCATGGCACGGACTTGCCGTGCCACGGGATCGACGGCCTGCGGACCACCCACCTGGGCGAGGTGGTCGGGAAACCGCGGCGGTCCGACCGCCGAGCCGGTGACCAGATCGATCTGCGGCAGGAAGAGACTGTCGAGGCGGTCCATGATGCCGACGCAGGTGAAGTCGGAGAACTTCAGGATCAGTTGCGTGAGGAATTTCCCGCGGGCGTCGTCGTCGAGCGGATCGACCACCACCAGCACTGGCGGCACATCGCCAACTGCCTGCCGCTGGATGAACTGCACCGTCTCGATGGCAGTGGGACGGACCGTTCGAGCCGAAATGACGACGAGCACGGTGTCGATGTTGGCCCGCGCGGCCAAGATCGTGTCTCGGCCTGTGGCCACCTTCTCCGTGCGGTAGCCATATCGGGAGAGTCCTGTTGCCAGTGATTCCCGGATGACAGCGTCGGGGTGCGCTACGATGGCGATTTCCTCGCCTGTGCTGGTGGCAGCCTGAAGCAGGATCTCGACCACACGGCTCGAGCCGCGGTAGGGCGAATCACCGCCGGCCTGCGCCAGAGCCCGTGCCGCTTCGAACTGCAGGCTTGCGTCGGGAACAGCGAGCGCCCGCAGCAGGGATGCACGCACCGCCGGTGTCAGCGGTGCCGCCCCAGCCTCTGTCGCCCCGTCGCTTTCGGATGCCGAGTCGTCAACGGAACGGTCGGTCGCCTGCTTTGCTGCAGCGGCATGGGCCGCTGCGATCGCTCGGGCAGTCCCGACGGCTGCGGCGAACATCCCGCGTGAGCCCGCCATGTCGAGGACGTCGGCCGCGGCGTCGTAGTCGAAGCCCTCCGGCCAAGTGACTGCCGCCTGGAACTGTTCGGCAGGGACACTGTCGAGAACGGTGAGCGGATCCCCGGCCGTGGCCAGGAGAGTTTCCAGCCGCGCTAGAAGTACGAGCCGCACGGCATCGGGCTCGGTGGCGTTGAGTGCCGCAAGATCACGAGCCAGGTGGATCGCCTCCTGTGCCCGCGCCGCCTGCGGCGGCAGATTTATTCTTTCGAGCTGGCGGGTCTCCGGATTCCAGACGAATCGCTCCACCGTCTTGCCGCCGGCAGCGGAAGCCATCGCCGGATCGGTCACGGGCTCGACGAGGAGATGGTCCGGGGCGGGGAGGCCGTCAATCGAGAGCACGCGATCGAGCCTGCGGGTCAGCAGTGCGATCGCAGTGCCGGGGCTCGGCGGCACCGTGTTGTCGGCCATGGCTGCCGCGGGCAAGAGCCCGCGGCGTGCCAGTTGTTTGAGCAGGCCAACGGCACGATCCCGGGCCGCGGGCGGCACGTCGGCCACGACCGCCGGGGCCAGCAGATACGCTGCGATGTCTGCTCGCTCGTCGTCGGTGACGAGGGCTGCCAGCGCGTCGATGACACCGGGCCAGTGCTCGACATCATCCGATCCGAGCCAGGTCAGCAGGGGTTGCCTGGCCTCCGTGCCCATGGTGCTGACGATCTGTCGTGCCAGCCCGCGAGCCCGTTCGTGGCCGGCGTCCTCAGTCTGGAGCAGATCGATGAGCACCGGGAGGGCATCGACGCCCGTCCGCGTCAGCCGGTCGCAGGCCGCTGCCCGCGTGGCGAATGTGTCGCTGGCGAGATCGTCGGCATCCCGCTTGAGCCGGGCGGGGTCTCGCCGCCGCTCCCGTGCCGCGGCACGGATGGCCTGCACGATCGGTCGCACATCCGCGTCCCGCTCGCCGAGCACGCGTTCGAGTCGCTGCAGGCCGCCTGCATCGGTGGAGTCCCCCAGATCGGCGAGTAGATCAAGGCGGTTATTGCCGGCCTTCTCGAGCAGGTCGACGACCCGGGTGAAATAGCTGGCGGCTACGTCGTAGGCCTCGACGTCGGCGGCGCGAATCGCGGCGTCGAGGAGTGCCGGTGGGGTTGTCCGCGGAGGAAAGGCGAGCGATTGGATCACCGATTGCGCGAGCGGATCGAGTCGGAGCGACGACTCGTCGGCCGCCCGGGCTGGAGGCACATCGACGGCAGCGGCTGCGATCAACGCTGCCCACAACCCGGCCCGCAACAGGACAGACTTCAGGAAGAAATGCACGACCCACCCCACGCGTCAGGCGCGGGCGGCGGCTCCTGGTTCCGTCATGAGCCGGCGCTGCCACGCTGCTATCTGGTCGGCAACCTGCGACGGAGCGGTCGAGCCAAAACTCACCATCCGTTCAACTGCCCTGGATGCCCCAAGGGCGCTACGGAGTGCGGCATTCCAGCCGGCATAATCCTGCAAAAACTCCTGATCGGCAAGCTCTGCCAACGACACGCCCCGGGTCATTGCCCGGCGGACGAACGTGCCCACCAACTCGTGGGCGGTCCGCTGCGGCACGCCAGACGCGATGAGTGCCTCCATCAGGCTGGTGGCGTCGAGGTGGCCGCGGTCGATCGTGGCGGCAATGCGGTCGTGGTCGAACGAACTCCCCGCCACCAGCGGAGCGGCCACGCCGATCACGGCCTCGAGTGTGTCGATCGAATCGAAGATCGCCTCTTTGTCCTCCTGCAGATCGCGGTTGTAGGCGGTCGGTAGGCCCTTCAGCAGCACGAGGAGCGACTGCAGGTTGCCGATCGACCGGGCCGACTTGCCGCGGACGAGTTCCAGTACGTCGGGATTGATCTTCTGAGGCATGATCGAACTGCCCGTGCAGAAGCCTTCTGGGAGCAGAAGGAATCCGAACTCCTGCGTGCTGTAGAGCACCCATTCCTCGGCCCACTGAGAGCAATGCACACCAGCCAGTGCGATCACGAAGGCCAACTCGCAGACGAAGTCACGATCGCTGGCACCATCGAGGCTATTGGCGGCCACGGATGCGAAGCCGAGCGCGTCTTTGACATGGTCGCGGTCGATCGGCAGCGTCGTGCCGGCGAGCGCACCCGAGCCAAGCGGCAACACGTTGGTTCGCTTGCGGCAATCCGCCAGCCGGTCGCGGTCGCGCTGGAATTTTTCGCACCACGCGAGCAGCTGGTGCGCCGCGAGCACAGGCTGCGCACGACGCATGTGGGTGTAGCCGGGGATGATCAGCCCCTGTTCACGGAGTGCAAACCCGAGGAACGCCTGCTGCAGTGCCAGCAGCCCCTGGTCAAGCCGGTCGATTGCCCGGCGGCAGTAGAGCCGCAGGTCGGTGGCCACCTGGTCGTTGCGACTCCGCGCGGTGTGCAGTTTGCGGCCGGCGTCGCCGAGCCGGGCGGTGAGCGCCGCCTCGATGTGGAGGTGGATATCCTCCTTAGCGGCCGTGAACTCAAACTGGCCGTCGGCGATCTGCCGTCGGATCTCCTCGAGTGTCTGCGAGATCGCATCGGCCTCGGGCACCGTCATCAGGCCGCAGGCGGCCAGCATCCGGGCGTGGGCGATCGAGCCGTCGATGTCGTCATCGGCCAGGCGACGGTCGAACGAGACGCTCTCGGAGAATGCCTCGACCCGCTTGTCGGTGGGCTCGCGAAACACGCCGCCCCACGCCTTCTGCTGTCCTTGCGATGCTGACACGGAAAATCCTCTGCGAAAAGACAAAAACACCCGGTCTATTTGTACTCTGGATGCCCTGGAAATCCATTCTGGCCATTACCGCCGCCGCGGCAGGTCCGTCGGGTACATTGCCCGCATGACGACTCCCGATGAACTCCTGTCGCCCGGCGGTCGGCTTGCCGCTCGCCTCACGGGCTGGGAGTCGCGGCCACAGCAGATGTCGATGGCCAACCTCATCGCCGAGGCGATCGCCAATCGTCAGCACGCGATCATCGAGGCGGGCACCGGCACCGGGAAGAGCCTGGCCTACCTCGTGCCCGCCATCCTTGCGGCCACCGCCGATCAGGTCGAAGAGAATGCGACACCGGCATCGGCCGCATCCCGGTCTGATGACGAGCCAGATGCAGACGACGACGCAAGCGACGGCGGAAGCGATGCGGCCAGCCCTGCCGGCGTCCGGCCACGACGGATCGTGATCTCCACCCACACCATTGCGCTCCAGGAACAGCTCGTCACGAAGGACATCCCGCTGGTGGCGGCGGTGATGCCGAGGGAGTTTTCCGCCGTGCTCGTCAAGGGCCGCCGCAACTACGTGAGCCTGCGGCGGCTGGCCCTGGCCCGCGAACGGGCCGGCAGCCTGTTTCCCGAGGAGGGTGAACTGGCCCAGCTCCGTGAGCTTTCCTCGTGGGCGAAACAGACGGCGGATGGTTCGCTCGCCGACCTCCCCTTCGTGCCACAGGATGCCGTCTGGGACGAGGTGGCCAGCGATGCCGGCAACTGTATGGGACGGGCCTGCGCTACCTACAGACAGTGCCACTACTACGCCGCCCGCCGCCGCATGACGCATGCACAGGTGCTGATCGTCAATCACGCCCTTTTCTTTTCCGATCTCGCGATTCGGCGGGGCGGTGCGAGCCTGCTGCCAGACTACGATGTCGTGATCTTCGACGAAGCCCACATGGTGGAGAGCGTGGCAAGTGACCACTTGGGCGTGAGCCTGTCGAGTGCCGCGGTCGATCGCGTGCTCTCGAAGCTCTACAACGAACGGACGCACCGCGGGCTGGCCGTCCACTACGGGCTCGAGGAGTTGGAACAGGCCGTGTTGCGATGCCGCCGGGCCGCCGAGGACTTTTTTGGCGCGGTGCGGGCGAAGCTGGCGGGCCGCGGCCATGCGCCGTGGCGGGTCACCACACCGCACCTCGTGCCCGACACGCTCGGCGATCACCTCCAAGGACTCGGTCGACAGCTGCGGGCCGTGGGCGAGGGGATCACCAGCCAGGCCGAGCGGCACGATTTTATCTCGCTGGCCGACCGACTCACGGGGCTGGCCGGCAGTCTCGACATGTGGCTCGGCCAGAACGAGCCCGGCTGCGTCTGGTGGGTGGAGTCACACCGCAGCCGGCGTGGTCACGAGCGGCTGGTGCTGTCGAGCGCGCCAGTCGACGTCGGCTCCATGCTCAAGCGTGAGCTCTTTGGCCGCGTGGGCACGGTCGTGTTGACGAGCGCCACGCTGGCGGTGGGTGGGCGGAATCGACCCGATCCGGATGCACCGGTCGGGGATGGTGATGAAGCGTCTGCAGCCGCGGACTACGCGTTTCTCAGGCGTCGTCTGGGCGTGTCTGAGGCCCGTTCGCAGCGGCTGGGAAGTCCGTTTGACTATCCACGGCAGGCGGAGCTGATCCTGGTCGACCGGCTGCCCGATCCGACCGCGCGAGAGGCGTATGATCAGGCCGTGGTGCGGATGATTCGCCGCTATGTGGAGCGGAGCCGCGGCCGGGCGATGGTGCTGTTCACGAGCATCGCATCGCTGGCGAAGGCGTCGGTGGAACTGGCAGGGTGGTGCGCCCGGAACAACTTCAGGCTCGTGAGTCAATCTGACGGCGTCAACCGTTCGCAGATGCTCGCCGACTTCCGGGAAGGGCCGGGAAGTGTGCTGCTGGGCACCGATGGATTCTGGCAGGGGATCGACCTGCCGGGCGATCATTTGGTCAACGTGATCATCACGAAGCTACCCTTCGCCGTGCCCGATCGGCCGCTCACTGCTGCGCGGATCGAAGCCATTCAGGCTGCGGGGGGAAACGCCTTCGCGGAGTACCAGTTACCGGAGGCGATCCTGAAGCTGAAGCAGGGATTCGGGCGACTGATCCGGACCGCATCGGATCGAGGCTCCGTCGTGATTCTCGATCCTCGCATGCTGACGAAGCCCTATGGCAGAATCTTCCTTGATAGCCTGCCGCCCGCCCGCGTGGTGATCGACCGCTACGTGGAGCGCGGGGAGGCGTGATGACGGGCACGCACCGTCGCCGCGAACGGACGACGCTTCCGGACGGATCACCAACCGGGGTGAACCTTCCGCGTCAGTCCGGCAGGTGGAAGAAGCCGATCGCCAGGATCAGGTAGACGGCCAAGAGCAGAGCACCCTCGAACCAGTTCGCCTTCCCGTCCTGGATCAGCTCACGGGTGACGAGCGTGGCGAGCACGATCCCGACGACCTCGAACGATGTGAATGCCAGGTCCATAGGCTGTCCGAGGACCCGGCCCCCGAAGACGAGCAACGGTGCCACCAACAGCATCAACTGGATTGAAGAGCCAACGGTCGTGCTGAGCACGAGGGATGGCCGTCCCTGCCGCGCAAAGTGGCTGCTGGCGAGAATCTCCCCGATGCTGCCGATGCCGCCCAGCAGCACGAGGCCGCTGAAGGTGTTGGAGAACCCGAGTTGACGGGCCGTGGGCTCGAGCGAGTTCGAGAGCAACTCGCTCATGAACCCAAGGAAGCCCGCGGCGACGACCAATGTCGCCAGGCTTGCCCATGCCGAGGAACCACGCGGCTCATGCTCGAACGCCTCGTCGCCCGTGAGGCCGGTGCCGCCATGTGTCGAAAACAGCGTCACCGCCACATTGATGGCGTAGAGCGCCACGAGCACGACCGACATCTCCAGGGAAAGGTCGCGGGTGCCTTCGGGTGTGCCGAGGTTGAACACGGCCGGCACGATGAAGCCGAAGGCGCAGATCATGAGCATCGAGGCACTCACCCGCAGTCGTCGGGAGTCGAAATGCTGCTCTCCGTGACGCAGGCCACCGGTAATGAGCGAGAGCCCGAGGCTGACCAGCAGGTTGGCGAGAATCGCTCCGGTGAGCGAGGCCTTGACCACGCCGACGAGTCCGTGCGAGAGAGCGACACCGCCGATGATGAGTTCGGGAAGATTGTTCAGGGTCGAGTTGAGCAGTCCGCCGAGGGTGGGCCCCAGTGTGGCCGCCAGGTGTTCCGTGGCGGATCCCATGATGCCGACAAGTGGGATGATCGCCGCAAGCGATGCACAGAACACGATCATCGGATGCGCGTCACTCCACTCGAGACCGATGGCCAGCGGAACCGCGGTGAGCAGCCAGAGTCGGTGCATCTCGAAGGCTTTTTTGTTCGGTGGGCGGATGTTTGGTGATCAGGCCAGTCCCAGGACAGTCGTCATGTCAGCGGACTGCCATCCGGGAGCGAACCGCTGTCGACGGCATCGGGCATGCCGGCAGGAATCAGCCGGCGGCGGGGTCCTTGCCGTCCACCCACGGACCGCCGAGTGCCTGATACTCCTCCGGCTTGAGCACGCTGCCGGTGTCGCCGGCATGCCAGCCCGGCACATGCTTCGGCTGCGATCGAGATTTCGAGAGCGCCTCCCACTTCTTCGCCCAGCCAGGATTCCCGTCGGTGTAGGTCCCGCTCGCGGCATCGAAGTGATAGACCTTGCCGTTGCGGTAGCTCATGGCACCGAGGATCACCGTGGTGACCGCTGCCGCGCCGAGGTCGGGGGTGTTGTTACAGACTTCGGGCTTGCCCGCCTCCATCGCCTGGAGCCAGTTTGCGAAGTGGAGGTAGGTGGTGTCGTTTTTCTGCAGTTGCTCGGGAGTGAGATCGGTCTTGATCACCTCATCCTCGATCGTGGAATCGAACGTCACCTGCGGCCGCTCGGCCAAGAACGAGAACTCGGTGAACAGTTCGCCGTTACCAAACTCGAAGGCGCCGTTGTGGCCACGGATCACCTGCTTGATCCGCGATTTCTCGTTGCACATCGTGGCCGTGATCAGCCCCTGGCAGCCCGCTTCGTAGTCGGCCACCACGGTGGCCACGTCGGGCACATCGCGGCCGTCGAGTTCGAGGTAGATGCCACCGGCACCGACCACGCGGGAGGGGAATCGCAGGCCCGTCGCCTTCAGCATGGCGGTGGTGCGGTGCACGAAGAGGTCGGTGAACATGCCCGAGCCGAATGGCCAGTAGCACCGCCACTGGGCATAGACGGCGCGGTCGAAATCGATCATCGGGCTGAGGCCGGCATCGGTGCCCAGCCAGCGCCGCCAGTCGATCGTTTTCGGCGACATGTCCGGGTCGAGTTTGTAGTATCGCCACTGACCCACCGCTGAGTTGCGAAAGAACTCGGTTTGAAAGCCGAGGACCTTGCCGAGCTTGCCGGCCTCGATCAGGTCACGTGCCTGATTCCAGACCAGGAGGCTCGTCGACTGCACGCCCACCTGCATGACGCGGCCCGTCTCCCGCCAGACCTTCACGACGTCGAGCGCTTCCTCGACGGTCTTCGTCATCGGCTTTTCGGCGTAGACGTGCTTGCCGGCCTTCAGGGAGTCGATGATCTGTCGGGCGTGCCAGTGGTCGGGCGTGCCGATGCAGACGGCATCGACGTCCTTGTCGGCGAGCAGGTCGGTGTAGTCGACGTAGCGCTTCGGATCGGTGCCGGTCTCCTCCTTGATGAACGAGCAGACCTTGTCTTCCTGCTTCTTGTAGACCTCGCTGACAGCGACGAGATCGATTTTCGCCCCCTCCTTGCGGAGACGCGCGAGCGACTTCACGTGAGCGCCGAAGCCGCGTCCGCCGGGGCCGATGAAGCCGATCCGGATTCGGGAGTTGGGGTCGGCGGCGACTGCCCTGGTGGAGGCGGCCGTCGTCCCCGCGGCGCCGACAGCGGCGAGTGTGGAGGCGTTGAGAAATGTCCTACGGGAGAAATCGGCGGCGTTCATCGCATTCCTCGAGAGTTGGTTTTCCGTTCCACCACGCCACGTATGGTAGCGAGTTTTCCCACCGGGGAGCGAGGGGCGTGACGGGGCTGCGTCACCTCCCCGGCGAACACAACTCGAGTTCGGACCAGGTCGTCGGATCGCTCTCCCAGGGGAATTCCGGCGGGGCAAAGGCGGGAACGCGGCCGAGCCGCCGATCGATGATCGCCGCAAAGAAGCCGAGCCGGTGAATTTCCAGCGGATCCCAGCCGGGAAGCGCCGCCGCGGTGATCTGGGCCTCGATCTCCCAGCCATCGGCCACGAGCCGGCTTTCGATGGGCACCGAGCCGATGGGAAGATCTGCGGGGAGCTCACTCGTCCGAGGAATCACAGCCGCCACGGCGACCGGCCGATCGGCGCTGCGGCCCCCTCCGGTCGGCAGGAGCGCGAGCCGGCGGCAGTAACGGCCGGCGCGATGGCTCTCCCCCGTCGGCCGTGTGGCGATCCAGAGATGAAGGCCGTCGCTGTCCTCGGGCCGCGTTGGCTGACACCACCGTGTTGGCCCAACACCTCTCACCACAGCCCGAACGGCCAGCCCCTCTTCATTCCATGCCATCCACAGATCGAGCAGATTCGGCACATTCGCCACCGGTGCGAGCCCCGGAAGCCGGCAGGCATCATCAAGATCCCAGGCCGTGGGGGGCCAGAGTTTCTTCCGCCTCCTGCAGGGGAGGCGGAACCGAAACAGCGCGGCGGGATTGACGAGGGCACACATGGCAGGGTTTTGCAAACTATATAGTAGGAACCGGGGGCCCACCGCCCATGCTGAAAATCGCCTAGAAATGGGCAGCTGGAAACGGGCACTAGGAAACGGGCACCAGGGAACAGGAACTTCCGCCGATGCGTGTGCTGCAGGTGGCCAGTGAGGCGACCCCGTTTGCCAAGACGGGCGGACTCGCCGATGTGTGCGGCGCCCTGCCAGAGGCGCTCGTCCACCAGGGCTGTGACGTCACACTCGTGATCCCCGCCTACCGGGAGGTATTTGCCAAGGGGTTGCCGATCGAGCCCACCGGCATGTCCTTTGATGTGCCGATCGGCATGCGGCAGTTGCACGCCCGGGTTTTCCGTTGCATTCGACCGGAGTCGCGGGTCGAGGTCCTGCTCGTGGCCAACGACGAGTGCTTCGACCGCCCGACGCTCTACGGCGGGTCGGAGGACTACAGCGACAACTCCGAGCGGTTCATCTTCTTTTCACGTGCCGCGATGGAATTGGCCGCGCGGCAGGGGCAGCCATTCGACATCATCCATTGCCATGACTGGCAGACGGGCCTCGTGCCCGCCTACCAGAAGCTGCTCTATCCGTCGTCGACTGCCGTGCAGCATGCCCGCACCGTGATGACGATCCACAACATGGCCTACCAGGGGCTCTTCTGGAATTGGGACATGCTGCTTACGGGACTCGACTGGAAATATTTCAACTGGCAGCAGATGGAGTTCTGGGGCCAGCTCAACCTGCTCAAGACAGGCCTTGTGTTCGCCGACAGACTGACCACGGTGAGTCCGACCTACGCGCGGGAGATCCAGTCGGCTCCAGGTGGCTGCGGGTTGGAGGGAGTGCTCGCCGCGCGGAGCGACGTACTCACCGGGATCGTCAACGGCATCGACACGGCCGCCTGGGACGCACGGACAGACCGTCACATTCCACGCCCCTATTCCGCGCAGGACTTCGCCGACGGGAAGTATGCAGCCCGCGTGGCGCTGGCGGTGCGGCTCGGGCATGCGGCTCCCGACCCGCGGCCGCTGGTTGCCTTCGTCGGTCGACTCGTGGATCAGAAGGGGATCGATCTTGTCGTCGACTTGCTCGGCCGCATGGCTGGCAGTGGGCGGGCCCGCTTCGTGCTGCTCGGCACCGGCCACCACCATGTCGAGGAGTCGCTCCGCCACGTGGCTGCAGCGTTTCCCGGCACGATCGACCTCATCGTCGGCTTCGACGAGGGCCTTGCGCACCTTGTGCAGGCCGCCGCCGACATCATGCTCGTGCCCAGCCGCTACGAGCCGTGCGGGCTCACGCAGCTCTACGCTCTTCGCTACGGCGCGATCCCCCTCGTGAGAGCCACGGGTGGCCTGGTCGATACGGTCACCGACACCACGCCTGATACCCTTCAGAACGGCACGGCCAACGGATTCGTATTCGAGGCGTACGATTCGCACAGCCTCGAGCACGCTCTCTGGCGGGCCTTGGATGCGCATGCCAACGGCGAGCTGTGGAGCGGGCTCGTCCGGCGAGCGATGCAGCAGGACTGGTCGTGGGACTCAAGCGCCCGCGAGTATCGGCGTCTCTACGAGCAGGCCTGTGCCGGGCATTGACGGGCTACCAGATCAGCCCGGAAAAGGGGGACGGTGTCGTCAGCCGCGTGCTGCCCACCTCGACCGTCGGTGCATCGAGACGATGCACCTTCACCTCGCCGGCGGAGACCGAGTAGAGAAACTCGCCGATGCGGACGCTCCGTTGCACGGAGTCGTCGTGCGTGATCTCGCCGAGATTCGTAAAGCCATCGGGCTTGTTCGGATCGACCTTGAAGACGACCAGGCCGGAACTCCCCGCCCACCAGTCGCCCTGTTGCACGGGCAGGGCGAGGATGCCCTGCGTGGCAAACCAGGAGAGTGCGTGATGGTCCCAGAGTGCGGCTGACCAGGACTGCCATCCATCGCCTGCGAAGGTGTAGGTCGCAGTCCGCTTGGGATCGGCGGGATTGCCGACGTCGAAGATCGAGAGTTGCAGCCCGAGCACGCGGCCGGTGGCGGGATCGACATCGCGGCCAATGCCGAGCAGATGCGTGGCGTCGAGCGGGTGCAGATAGGACGAGAATCCCGGCACCTTCAACTCGCCGACGACCCGCGGCTTCGTCGGATTGGCAAGATCGATGACAAACAGCGGATCGACCTGCCGGAACGTGCTCACGTAGCCTCGTTCGCCGATGAAACGCACGGAATAGATCCGTTCCCCCGGGGCGAGTCCAGTGACGCTGCCGATCGTCTGCAGGTTGCCCGCCGACGCGGCGAGGGTGTAGACGCCGCTGGAGGCGCTGTCGCCAAAGCCGCTGGTCGTCGCCACACGCAGCAGGCCATCGTCGCTCTCGTCGAGCGAGAACTGGTCGAGCGTGACACCTGGGGCGGCTCCCATCGCCGTCAGCGGCACGTCGGCACTGTCGATATCGAAGCGATAGATGTTCGTGGTCGAACCGGTGTCGGTGGCATCCCACCAGTTGCCCCAGTGGGTGGCTGAGACGTAGAGGTTTGAGGCTGACGCATAGACGCTGCCCGAGATGCCGGCGACGGTGGTCGTCGCCTCCGGGCCGGCGTTGTCATCGTCAACTTCGAACGACACGACTGACAGCAGGCTGTTGTCGGTCGCTTTGACCGGTAGATAGGTGTGGCCCGCGGAGAGCAGGTCGCTGGTCGAGGTGCCGCCCCCGGTGGCAGTGACGGTAAAGTGTGGCAAGGCGACGGTGTCCCAGGCCTCTTCGAGGTGGGCGCGGTAGGAGGCCTCGTCTTCATAGACATAGCGGGTGCCGTCGCTTGGATAGCCAGGCCATATGCTGATGACCATCGGCAGATCGACGGGTTGGGGCAGGGTTTCATCGATCTGGCTGGGATCAACGGGAAGCGACTCGACCGGCAGCGGATCGACCGGCATCGGATCGATATGGATGGGTGGCGGGATCGTGATCACGGCCGGGGCGGGAATATCGAAGCTGTCCTGCGTGACGACCAAGACCCGTCCATCGATCGCGCGGGCATCGACGAGCCAGCCATCGAGGCGGGTCGTCTCCAGGATCTTGGGTTCCGCGGCTGCGGAGACGTCGATCACTGTGACGTTGACGTGGGACTGCCAATGCTGGCCCACCCCGCAAAATCCGCGGTAGGCAATGCCGACCGCACTATCGGCGAGCGGCTCCCAGCTGTTTTCCTGCGAGATCACGGTGAGCCGAGTGCCGTGCAGAAAGAGCGCCCGTTCCCAGCCCGGGGTCGTGATGTGGCTCACGACGCCCAGCTCATTCGCCGGCCAGGCGTTGACGATATCGACGCCATCGCCGGCGAGCACAAAGAGATGCTGGCCGTCGGTCTTCACAAGGTCGCCCTCATCGACGCCGGCGACCTGGTTGTTCGTGCCGGAGTAGTCACCCGTCTCCGAGGGCGATCGAATCATCGTCGAACCACTCACGACGCTCGTGTCGCTCGTGGCGACAGTCCAATACCGCCACGGCCAGGCATCTTTTCCGAGTTGACCGCCCCACTGGGCCAGCGCCGTGTCGATGTACCAGGACTTGAGCTGGTCGAGGTCGTCCGACAGACGGAGCGGATTGGTGCTCTCACTGCCGATGAGCTGTTCGCCAACGCCAAGCCTCACCCGGTCGACCCCCTTCGTGCCGTAGAAAGCGTCGATACCTGCACCACCGTCGAGAGCGTTTCTGCCTGTTCCACCGCGGAGCGTGTCGCTGCCTGCCTCGCCATAAAGAGTGTCGTTGCCCAGGCCACCGACGAGCGAGTCATCGCCCGTGCCGCCCCGGAGTGTGTCGTTGCCTGGGCCGCCATTGATCGTGTCGTTGCCAGGGCCTCCAAAGACGGAGTCGCGGCCGTCACTGCCGACGATCGTGTCGTTGCCGGCGTTGCCGTAGATCTGCGTGGTGATCCGGGTGTTGCCGGGAATGGCGACGGTGATCGAGTCGTCGCCCCCGCCGCCGCTGATGCGGATGGCCCTCACCGTCGCTTCCAGGCGGGTGCCGACGACGACGCCGTTGACGGTGGCTCGCAACTGTGCGGCATTGGTCGGATTGCGATCGACCAGGATCGTGTCATTGGGGTGAGCGGGATCTCCGTCACCGGTGATATTCCAGACGCCGTAGGCCGTGCTGACGGAGAGTGCGTGGCGGGGTTCGAGCGACTCGATCTGCGGCAGCAGCCGCGGGGACTGCTGCGTGAGCGAACGGCGACCTGAACGGCGGGGCTGACGACGCATGACGGTGTTCTCCGGAAACGACGCCCGCTGGTGGGCGGCAAAGACCCTGTAAGGGCGGGAGAGTACCCCCCTGTAGGTGCCAGAGCCAGAGAGCCTACCACGGTCATCGCTACGGATTCAAACGCCCGGGAGTGCCTATGTTTCCAGAACACTCAGCGAGCGGGACGGGTCCGGTAAACCGGGCAGATTGTGCGCGACGCTGTCGCCGCGGCCGCTCCTGGAGAAGCCGCAGTGATTCGCGGACCGAAACAACCGGTATGAAAAGCATACTTCGTCTCTGCGTCGTCCTGGTGCTGATCGGCTGCGGGATCGCGTCTGTGTCCCTGAATGCCGCGGCCTCCGAACTGAAGAAGGGTTGCGGCCCGTGCAGTTCCTGTGGCCCGTGCGGAGGGGGTGCCGGCTCCGTCACGCCGTATGGCGACATGGGCTGCGGCCCCCGGTATTGCGGCGCCAAGCACGATGAGCCCTGGAGCCCCGATCCGTGCGATGGGTGCAACCGGTGGCGCGGCTGCAATGGTGCGCACGAGCGGCAGGATATGCTCGCTCCCTGGCAACTGCCCCCCTGTCGTGGCTTCCAGACGGCGGCGGATGTCGGCTATGCGGGTAACGGCGGCGGCGGACCCTGCAATGAATGCCGCGCACCCGGCTACTGGGTCTGGTGAGCGCTCTGTGAACGCTGCGGCATCTGCCCGCGGGCTGCGAGCGTTGCCGCATAGGTGATCTCGTCACCACGCGCCTGACAGGCCGCGAGAAGTTCGTCCCACGAATTGGCGGCTGTCGCGAGTTCTACCAGTGACGGCAGCATGCCGCTGGCCAGCAGGGCACTGGGCATCGGGCCTTCGGCTGGTCGTTCGAGGGCGGCGTGGAGCGCTTCGGCAGGCCGGCTGAGCCGCGTGAGCAGCAGCACGAGCGTGTCGGAGGGAAGTGTGCCCGATTCCTCGATTCGGGCCAGCGCGGCTGCGCGTCGAAACGAACCGATGGCCCGATCAATGTCATGGCCGAGCTGCGCCCCAAAAAAGAGCCGTGATGCCTCGCCCACGTTTTCAAACGGCGGCTCGCCCGGATAGACCACCTCCGATGGCAAGCGGCATGCGTAGCAGGCGAGCTGCCAGGCTGCATGGATGACATCGCGATCGGTGCAGACCCGGGCAATGCGCAGCACCGACTGAAGGTGCGATACGTCGACATGAATCGAGCCATCATCCTCGCCGCCGATCTCGCGTAGGAGATCAAGGAGCGGCAGCATGGAAGCTGGTGGATCGAGTGCAGCCGGGAGTGGGCACCCCCGCTGCATCAGATCGGCAGCCAGTCCGCCTGACACCTCACGATGCAGATGCCGGATGAGCACGCCGGCGGCCGGCTCCTGCCGCCGCGCCGAGAGCCGCGACACCGCCTGCTCATAGGCGGTGATCGCATTGCATGTGCCGTGCGTGCGGATCACAAGCTCGATGCCGAGTGCCGGATCGACCCCCTCCCAGAGCGCCACGTGGACGACCTCCTCGAGCCGGGTGGCGGCCTCCTCGTCGACGTGATGATCGCGAGTGGCAGTGATGCTCCTGGCCAGCGCGGCCAATCGCTCCGAGACCTCGGCCGGCGCGGCGGCGGCCCGCAGATACATCCAGGCGGCGGCCACCTGACCCTCGTCGAGCAGCGGCCAGCCGATCTCGCGGCAGGCCGCGAGCGACCGCTCGTCGAGCTGGTCTCGAACGGCCGGCGTGAGGTCGCCAACGTCGCCCGTCGGCGGCAGCCCGAGGTTGATGCGGGCCTCGACGAGCCGCAGGTCGAAGAGGGCATGCCAGCGGCGGCGGGCCGTGAGCGCCGCGGCCAGCGTCTCGAACATGGCGGCGGTGCCAGCGGCGTCGGCCAGCGTGGCCAACTCAGCGAAGAGTTCGTCGTGACGGCCATCGACAGCAGCGGACGGCGTGTCGCTCATGGGCGGCTTCCCCGTTGCCGCACCGCTTCATAGGCGAGGACAGCAGCCGTGGCCGAGACGTTGAGACTGTCCGCGACGCCAGCCATCGTGAGGCGAACTGATTCCATGACGATCGTGCCCGTGGCGGCGGCCACGTGCCAGGCCGGCGAGATTCCGTGAGCCTCGCTTCCCAGCAGAATCGTCGTGGGCCCCACCAGTCGGGTCTCGTGCCAGAGGGTTGTTCCCGTGGGCATGGCGGCGACCACGCGACGGCCGTGTTCTCGGCACCACTCGATCGTCTCGGCGGCGGAAGCCATCGCCAGTGGCACGGTGAAGACCGTGCCCAGGCTCGCCCGGATCACGGCTGGATTCGCCGGGTCAGTGCGGCCATCGCAGACGATCACGCCCGCCATCCCGGCCGCGTCGGCCGTCCGCAGGATGGCGCCGAGGTTGCCCGGTTTTTCCACGCCCTCGATGACGAGCACGGGCCGGTCAGTCACGACCGCAAATGCCGTGAGCGGCTGTGCCTGATACCTGGCGACCCCCACGAGTCCTTCATTGCGGCTGCCGAAGGCGATCCGCTCGAAAGCCTTCCGGGAGAGGCCTGTGATTCGCGTGCCGCGGGCCACGAGGCTAGCGAGGCAGAGGTCGTCTGGCGTGGCGCGTGTCAGATCGGCCAAAGCCGTCTCCTCATGCAGCAGGGCCGCGGCCGATTCGGCATCGACAAACACATCCTCGATGGCCACCCCTGCTTTGATCGCGCGGGACAGTTCACGTCGGCCATCGATGAGGGTCAGGCCCGTCTCACGCCTGGCATCGGCATCCCGCAGACGGGCCGCCTGCCGCACCCGCGGATTGGCGGCGCTCGTGATGGTGTCGTGAGGGATCATGGAGAAGACGTTCACAAACCGTGAGGAGAGAGTAGCGACCCGTAAAGAATAGCACCGCCGGGACGGCAGAAGTCTCGTCGCGGGGGCGAGGATACGCCCAACGCTCCTCGAGCTTCCGCCGATCCCGGCTGTCGTTTTCGTGATGCCTCTGTGATCAGTGAGTGGATCGCCGCGCGAAGTCGCCGAGTTCGAGCGGGCGGTCGGCAGCGTCGGTGCAGGTGAGTGGCCCGGACTCGATCCGTCCGGAGGGAAATACTGTCGCCAGTGTGTCGCGGAGTCGCCGATGATGCCAGCGGTGCGAGTGGCAGGTGAGGAGAACCGGGCCACCGGGGCCGCGCGCGGTCGTGGCCGGGGTGAGTTCTGCAAGATCGTTCACCAGCGGGAGGAGATCTCGGTCGATGGCAAAGGCCTGGCCCTTCGGGCCGTGGCCCCACGAGGGCGGATCGAGCACGAGGCCGTCGTAGCGTGCCCCGCGGCGCAGTTCCCGGGCCACGAAGGTGCGGGCGTCTTCGCAGACCCAGCGGATTGGTGCACTGCCAAGGCCCGAGGCCTCGGCATTGCGCCGGGCCAGCGAGATCGCCTGCCGCGAGGCATCGACGTGCACGACCTCCGCGCCCGCGGCGGCCATCGCCAGCGTGGCGGCGCCGGAGTGGGCGAAGAGCGAGAGCATCGTCGCGGCCGCCGGCGTCTCCCGTGTCAGCCATTCCCATTGGTCGGCCTGTTCCAGAAACAAGCCGATCTGACCCGACGGGGCAGGGCGGACCTCGAGTGACAAGATCGCAGTCGACAGCGGCACGGCCACCCGCCACGGATCGGGCAGGGGAGTGGGAAAAGTCCATGTGCCTGATCGGCTGGGCCCAGCGTGGTAGATCGCGCCGGCGTCTCTCCAGCGGGTGGTACGGCGGCGAGGAAGGTCTGGCTGGAGCAGCGGTCGGTCGACGAGCACGGTCCCCAGCAATTCCAGCCGCCGGCCGAGGCCACCGGCGTCGGCACCAAAATCGACGAGCGAGGGATCGCGAAACTTTTCAGTGGCTGGGGCGTTCATATTCGGTAGCAGCATACTGTTGCCGAGAGTGCGATCGCGAACATGGTGGCGGCCACCGGGCACAATCCAACAAGCATCCGAAGGAGACAATGCAATGAACCGGGCACTGAAATGGCTGGCTGTGGCGGGGTGCGTGGCGGCGATTGCCGTTGTTGCGGGTCGTATGCATTTTGTGCGAGCGGCCGAGGAAGGGCCGCCGTATGAACGGGTAGCCGAAGGGGGCGATGCTGCCAGCCGTCTGGATCGGATCATTGAAAAGCTCGACCGTGTCGTCGATCGGATGCAGGCCGAGCGGATGCCGCCACCGGATCGCCCGCCGCAGCGTGGGCCGGGAGGTCGTGGCGGACCGCGTGGGCGTGAAGAGCATGGTGAGCGTGGTGGAGATGGCGAGCCCAGACATCGCGGCCCCGGTCAGCCTGGCGAACAAGGTGGTCCCGCTGGCCCAGGCATGTGGAGCGAAGGCCGTCCTCCTCGTCCGCCGCGGGCCGACATGCCGCCGGAGGTGCGCGAGATGATCGAGAAGCGAATGCAGGAGGGACGCAAGCGGATGGAGCAGGCCCGCGAGAAGTTTCAGGAACTCGAGGAGCGGGTCAAGAAGCTCGAAGCGGAGATCGAGCGGCTCAAGGCCGCGTGAGCGGCGGCCTGAGCGAGCCAGGGACTTGGCAGCGAGGCGGTAGCGGCGGACTGCGAACGGCCGCAGAAGGTCTGCGTGGCTATTGAATTGTTTGTTCGCCCCGGTAGCCCGTGGTAACCTCGTAGCTGTTCCCGCCGATCGACCTGCCGAGGCGTAGGTCCGCGTTTGATGGCCGGTTTTCCTGTTCCCGGGGAAGGCTGCCGAACGGCGACGCGGGTGTTCCCCCTTGGATTCCAGCAAGGATTCTTCCTTGGGACACACCGCCTCGATGCGCATGTTTTCCACTGCTGCTGTCGCCTGTTGCATCGCTGCTTTCGCGGGATGGTTCGCGCCGGTAGTCCACGCTGCCGATTCGAAGCTCGACTTCAACCGCGACGTGAGGCCGATCCTCTCCGACCGCTGCTTCTCGTGCCATGGGCCCGACGCCGAGGACCGACAGGCGGGCCTGAGGCTTGATGGCCGTACTGCCGCGATCGCCGTGCTCGAGAGTGGATCCACGGCGATCGTTCCGGGCAAGCCCGAGGCCAGTGAGATGCTCGTTCGGATCACGAGCGCGGACCCCGACGTCGTCATGCCGCCGCCACACGTCAACAAGCCGATCACGCAGGCGGAGGCCGAGGTCCTCAGACGGTGGATCGCCGAGGGGGCAGAGTATCGCGGGCACTGGGCGTTTGAACGCGTGCAACGGCCGGCGGTGCCAGAGGTGAAGAATGCGTCTTGGCCGCAGACGCCAATCGACCGGTTCATCCTCGCGCGTCTCGAGCACGAGGGGCTCGCGCCAAACACCGAGGCCGACCGAGTGACGCTCGCGCGGCGGGTCGCGCTCGATCTCACCGGCCTGCCGCCGGTGTCCGCCGATGTCGAGGCGTTTGTGGCGGATCGATCGCACGACGCGTATGAGACATACGTCGACCGTCTGCTCGCCAGCCCGCACTTCGGCGAACGGATGGCGATCGAGTGGCTCGATGCCGCGCGCTATGCGGACAGCCACGGCTACCAGACCGACTCCAGCCGGTCCAACTGGCCGTGGCGAGACTGGGTGATCCACGCTTTCAACAGAAACCTGCCGTTCGACCAGTTCACCATCGAGCAGCTTGCCGGCGACATGCTCGAGCGTCCCGACCGAGACCAGATCGTGGCCACCGGGTTCAACCGCAACCACCGGATCAACGGCGAAGGGGGCATCATCGCCGAGGAGTGGCGGGTGGAGACGGTGATCGACCGGGTGGAGACCACCGGCCAGACCTGGCTGGGCCTCACGGTTGGCTGTGCGCGTTGCCACGACCACAAATACGATCCGCTCACGCAGAAAGAGTTTTACGCGCTCTTTGCGATCTTCAACAACGTGCCCGAGAACGGCACGATCATGGGATCGGAGACCCGCAGCGGCGGCAATTCCGATCCGCTCTATCGGCTGCCGACGGCCGAGCAGGTGCAGGAACTCGCGAGGCTGGAACAGGTGGTGGTCGATGCGGAACTCGCCCACCAAGCCGAGGTTGCAAATATCGATAGTCTCGTGGCGGCATGGGAGGAGGCGACTCGTCGGGCACTGGTCACGCCCCATGAAGTGTGGGAGTCGTTTGAGCCGCTCGAATTGCGGAGCATCGGTGGCGCCACCTTTCGGCGGAGCGAAGATGGCTCATGGTATGTGGAAGGCCAGGTGCCGCTGCGAGACACCTACGAATTCGAGTCGCTCGTGCCCGCCGGAGCCTTTAGCGGGCTGCGGCTGGAGGTGCTGCCCGATGTGAGTCTGGCGGGTGACGGCGGCTTCGGCCGCGCGGGCAACGGCAACGTCGTGGTGACGAAGTTGGAAGCAGAGATCGAGCCGCCGGGCGATGCCAAAGTGATCCCGGTGGAATTCAAACGGGCCGAGGCCGACTACGAACAGGATGGCTGGGCCGCGGCGAATGTTCTGAAGGGCGAACAGGGGAAGGGCTGGGCGATCGACGGTCATGTGGCTGACAAGCGGCAGCCGCGGCACCTTGCCGTCTTTGCCGACAAGGCGGTGGCCGTGCCGGAGAACTCCAGGCTGGTGATCCGCATCCGTCAGGAGGCTTTCGACGGTCATGCGATCGGCAGGTTTCGGCTCACATTCTCGGCGGATGATCCGAGCCTGCTCGGTGTCGACGGGTTGAAGCTGCCCGAGCCCGTGAAGACTGGCCTTGCCATCGACCGTGAACAGCGGACGCCCGAGCAGAAGGCCGAGATCCTCACCTTCTATCGAGCGAAGGTCGACGGCCCGATCCGCCGGACCGAGATGGCTCGCGATGCCACGAAGAAGAGCGTCGATGCGTTCCGGGATGCACTGCATAGCGCCATGGTGATGCAGGAGGGCCCACCGCGAGAGGCATTCGTGCTCATCCGGGGCGAGTACGACAAGCGGGGCGATACGGTCGAGGCCGCGTTGCCGTCGTTTCTGCCACCACTCCCCGCGGGCACCAAGACCGATCGGCTGTCGCTGGCGACCTGGATCGCATCGCGGGACAACCCGCTCACGGCCCGTGTCTGGGTGAATCGAATGTGGGAGCGCTTCTTCGGCACGGGTCTCGTGAAGACGAGCGAAAACCTTGGCAGTCAGGCGGAGTATCCCAGCCACCCAGAACTCCTCGACTGGCTGGCCGCGGAATTCATGGAGGCAAGTGCGATGCCGGCCGTGAACGGCCAATCCGCGCGGCCATGGGACATGAAGGCCTTCATCAAGATGGTGCTGATGAGCAGCGTCTATCGGCAGACCGCGACGGTGACGCCCGAGAAACTGGCTCGGGACCCGGCCAATCGGCTGCTGGCCCGGGCGGCACGGCTCCGGCTGCCGGGCGAGGCCGTCCGCGATGCAGCGCTTGCCGCGTCGGGACTGCTCGTGCCGACGCTCGGCGGACCGAGCGTGCGGCCCTGGATGCCGGATGGTGTCTGGGACGAGACCAGCAAATATGGTGACCTCCGCGGCTACAAGGCCGACACCGGCGCCGGTCGCTATCGGCGGACGATGTACACGATCTGGAAGCGGACGGCGGGCCCGCCCACAATGCTCCTCTTCGACGCGCCCAATCGCGAGACCTGCACCGTGAAGCGGTCACGGACGAACACGCCGCTCCAGGCCCTGGCTCTCCTCAACGAGACGACCTTCGTCGAGGCGGCGCACGGACTCGCCAAGCGGATGATCGCCGATGGAGGCACGACCCCCGCCGAGAGGATTGCCCACGGCTTCCGACTGGCGCTCGGCCGCCAGCCTGCGACTGCCGAATTGGCGACACTCGTGGGCGGATTCGAGGCCGACCTTTCCTCGTTCACTGCCGAGCCGACCGCGGCCGAACAATACGCGGGGGTGGGGCTTGTGAAACAGCCCGACGACGTCCCGATTGCGGAGTATGCGGCCTATTCGCTGACGGCAAATGTGATCATCAACCTCGATGAGTTCGTGATGCGGGAGTGACGTTCCATGAGTAGTTCCAAGAACGAAGCGCACCAGATCCTGCGTGCGCAGGATGCCCTCAACCGCCGCGTGTTTCTCGGCGGCTCGGCCGGAGGTCTCGGCTATGCGGCGCTGGCGGGCCTGATGCAGCCGGAGGCGGCGCGAGCGGCGGTGGCTGCGGAATCCGCGGCCACCCCATCTGCGGCTGGACTCTTTCCGAACTTCCCGCCCAAGGCGAAGCGGGTGATCTACCTCTTCCAGTCGGGTGCGCCTTCGCAGATGGATCTCTTCGATCCGAAGCCCGACCTCGAGAAGCGGCGTGGCGAGGACCTCCCCGAGTCGATCCGGCAGGGGCAGCGGCTCACCACGATGACCAGCGGCCAGAAGAATTTCCCCATCGCACCGTCGATGTTTCGATTTGCGCAGCACGGAGAGAGCGGGATGTGGTTCAGCGAACTGCTCCCCAACATCGCCCGGCATGCCGACCGCTGGTGCATGATTCGCTCGATGGTCACCGAGCAGATCAACCACGACCCTGCCATCACGTTCTTCCAGACGGGCCACCAGCTGGCCGGCCGGCCGAGCATCGGCTCGTGGGTGGGCTACGGCCTCGGCAGCGACAACGCCGACCTGCCCGCCTACATCGTCCTCACGAGTTTTGGTTCCGGCCGGAAGGACGACCAGCCGCTCTATGATCGCCTGTGGGGGGCCGGATTTTTGCCCACCAAGCATCAGGGCGTGCGGTTTCGCAACTCGGGTGACCCGGTGCTCTACCTCGCCGATCCGCCGGGAGTTGATCGACAGATGCGGCGGGCCACGCTCGACCGGATCGCCAGCCTCAACGCCTCCCGCAGCGCCACTCTTGGCGATCCCGAGATCGCCGCCCGGACGAGCCAGTATGAAATGGCCTTCCGAATGCAGGCGAGCGTGCCGGAGATCACAAGATTCGACGACGAGCCGAAGCACGTGCTCGACGCCTATGGCCCCGACGTTCATCGCCACGGCAGCTATGCCTTCAACTGCCTGCTGGCCCGGCGGCTCTCCGAGCGGGGCGTGCGGTTCGTGCAGTGCTTCCACATGGGCTGGGACCACCACGGTGGCCTGCCTGACGCGATCAAGGGACAATGTCGGGACACCGATCAGGCCACTGCCGCCCTGCTCGACGACCTGCAGCAGCGGGGTCTGCTTGATGAGACGCTGATCGTATGGGGTGGTGAGTTTGGCCGGACGATCTATTCGCAGGGCTCGCTCACGGAGACCAACTACGGTCGCGACCACCATCCGCGGTGCTTCACGATGCTGATGGCGGGAGCGGGGGTGAAGCCGGGGCTCACCTGGGGAGCGACCGACGACTACTGTTACAACATCACGACGCCCGAAGAGAAGGTGCACGTCCACGATCTCAATGCGACGATCCTGCACCTGATGGGCGTCGACCACCTGCGGCTGACCTTCCCCTACCAGGGCCGCGACTTCAGGCTGACCGACGTGCACGGAAATGTTGTGAAGGGGATTCTGTCCTAGCCGCTGGGCCCGATGCCACAAGAGTTACGTCCAAGGATGTTCGTCTCCCGTTCTCGATGCTTAGGAGCCGGTCGGAGGCACGCGCAGGAGTCCGGTAAATTCTGCGACTCACGAGCGATGCACGATTCGTCCAAGAGCTTCCCGTAGCAGAATCCGCCGGCGACGAGCATGCCGCAGCCGGCGAACTGGTTTCAGCACGCAGCAACCACACGCAACTCCAGTCGCGTTACTCCAAAGAGTAGCCAATAGTTGACACGTGCCCCTCACAAGTTGGCCGCGGTTCGGGGCTGACCGCACCCCATCGCCGGACGTTCACTACGGCCATCCTGGCCTTCGCTCACTCGATGCTGACTGCGCTCCGGCATCCTGCCTGCGCTTGTCAGCAACGCCGGCTCATGGGGCCCGGCCATCCCCTCACGGATTCCGCATTCGAAACAGTCATCTGCAACGTGCTCGGGGTTGGAGCACGTGCCTCCGCGCGGGGAGGGTACAGATCGTGCCGACCAGTGATGGTGACGGCCCCTCTTCGGAGCTTACTTGCGTCGCTTGGCCGGCTTCTTCGGGGGCTTCTCGGGCGTCTTCTTCGGGGCCGCCGGCTTTTCGACAGTCTGCTTCTCAACGACCGGCTTCTTCTTCCGGCCGCGTGTCGGCTTCTCGTCGCGAGCCTCATCGACGGCTCCTTCTGCGACGGCAGGCAGGCCAGCGGCCTGCTGCGACACGATGATGCAGTTGTCGCCGAGCTCGAGTTCTTCCTCGTCCACGATCGGCTTGCCGCGGTCGTCGAGTTTCACGTCGGCCTCGGCCGTCTTCTTCTTGGCCACGGCCAACAGTTGCTCGTAGAGCTTGTCGCGGTCATCACCGTTGATGGTGGAGACGGCTGCGGCCACCTCCTTGAGATAGCGGAGGAAGATGCTCCGACGTTGACCCTCCTGTGCCACGCGGAGCCTGCGCCTGAGATACATGCCGAGCTTCCGACCCACCGCCTGCAGCGCGAGCCGGATCTCTTTCTGGATCTCCGGGTAGGACGCGATCGCCTCCTTCGACTCGCTCGTGAAGGGCACCCAGACGCTTGCCACATGCACCATCACGGTCACCGGGCCGCTCGGCAGGCTGCCACGGGACTGCGAGAGGCCGTACGATCGCCAGTTGGTCGAGAGGATCGTCTGTGTGACGGCGCAGGCCGCCGGCTGAAACTGTAGCGGCACGCGGTTGGCATACCGCAGCACCGTCATGTTCTGACCCTCGTCTGCGTTGACGTGCTGCATGGCCCCGTGCAGGGCCTGCAGTGCGGGCTTCTTGAGCTTCGAGGGAGACTGCCGGGGCGCGAGCTTGGCCTCGTCCAGAATCTTGTCGGCCGCCTCGCCGCCGAGTCCGGAGAACGTGCTGGTGAGAAACTGCCGCAGGCTGCGGGCGTCGCTCTCACCGGCCAGTTCCGAGAGCACCTCGAGCGACACCTTCTGCGCGGATGGGCCTCCGCCGTAGGCGAGCGATGCCTCGATGACGAACGGATTGCCACGGTAGACCCCGGGCGGACGGGTGGCCGCCGTGAAAAACTCGCCGGGCACCACCTGCCGGATGCCCGCCAGCAGCCGCTGCTCGCCGATCGGCACAACGCAGTCGGTCGCCGGCGGCGGAATTTTTGTTTCCTGAATCGCTTTGAAGAGCGCGTCGGCCTCACCACGGCCAAGCTTGCCCGTGGTGACCCTCGTGGAGAGCTTGGCGATGTCGCAGATCTTCTTTGCCGTGCCGTGCGACACGCGGGAAAACGACTGCGTGAGGAACTGGGCGAGCGTGAACTTCGGATGCTCCTGCAGCATCGTCACGAGTCGGCCAAGCTCAACGCCGTAGGGATGCGGCTTGATCTCCTTCGGCTCCGGCGGCAGGTCGTCGGTGGACCGTTCGAGGATCCGTTCGGGACCATCCGGCCCCTGGAAGTGGATGCGGGCGTGCGGGTTCGAGATCGCCGTCTGCTCGAGATATTCCTCGACGCTGCCCCGCCCCCGTTGAAACTTCGCCTCCATCTCGATCGTCACGCGGGTGCCGTGGTCGATGGAGTCGCCCTTGTCATTCTCGGCGACCCATTCGATCTGGTGCTTCGCCATCAGGTCGGCGCCGCCCTTGCCCGCGGGGATGTCGACGCCGTCCCCCTTGCCGTTCAAGATCTCGGGCTGGTTGGTCTTCGTGTCGATCCGCAGTTCGGAATAGTGTG